>Ga0208411_1001002_pt1 | contig 20092 bp, 16 predicted proteins | sample ETN01SmetaG_4_FD_185793 | JGI IMG/M metagenome (GOLD analysis project Ga0208411, IMG submission 185793) | Marine microbial and viral communities from oxygen minimum zone, Eastern Pacific Ocean - ETNP2014F12-01SV261 (SPAdes) (version 2) | ecosystem: Environmental > Aquatic > Marine > Oceanic ... | reverse complement strand
GGAGCTACAACTGAAGGTTTTAGTTCATCCCATCGATCATTATCTCCATCATCATCTCTTGGACCATAATTGCTGTAGCTTGCTAGGTCATCGTCATCTCTGTTAACATTTTCATTATTATCCATAGCACCAACTGCGATACTCCAATCAGCAGCAGCAGGCGATGGAACCTCTTCATCACCGTCATTTCCCATGGCAATAATTACAGCAATACCTGCAGCATTTGCCTGATTTACAAGTTGTGATTGTGAGTCTGAACCATCACTTCCACTTGTTGTTCCAAGTGACATGGACATAATTTGTATGCCATTATTCTTTTCCCCATCATTTTCCCAATCCGTATCAACGTTTTCAATACAGGCTTCAATAGCTTCATTAATATCTGCACTAGAACCAGAGCCCCAATCAGCCATTACTTTCATGTCAATTAATCTTGCACCAGGTGCTACACCTATACATTCCTCATCACTTTCACAAGAATTTCCATCTCCATCATCACCTCCAGTGCCCAAAACTGTAGAAGCTACATGAGTTCCATGTCCATCAAAATCATCTGGATCTTCATTACTGTCCTCTTCAGTAGTAAATTCATAATTTCCATTTCCGTCAGTAGGACATCCTCCATCACAATTCATTCCGGCAATAAATCTTCTAACATCCTGATCTTCAAAGACATCGAATGTTTCATGTTCGTTATCAACTCCTGTGTCTAATACCGCAACATTAATTCCTTCACCATATAGTCCTTTATCCCAGACGACGGGACTATATTCATCCGAATCTTGGACTTTTATTGCTCTAACTGCTGTATCTAAGAATTTGTAAACTGGAGCCTGCCATTCTATGATTCTTAAATCTCTGACTTTAGTTAAATCATCAATTTTGTCTGCAGGAACTTCATCGATACGAATAGCATGAATATACTTGTAAACATGATTAATTTCAAGACCTATATCTTCTATTTGTTCAATGTGTATTTTTGTAGGTTTAGTATGAAGGATAACTATGACTCCTAAGTTTTCATCATTTTCTATGAGAAAATTCATTCTATCATCTATGCCGTCACCATTTTTATCGAAATATCCTTTTTCAAAAATAGGTTTATTTTCAGAAATAGCAGTCAAGGGTACGAAAGAACTTAAAATTAGAATGGTTGCTATTATTAGTCCTTTCATGTATGTTCCAGCTTTACCTCATCTAATAAAAGTATTGGATTATTCTATTCTTCTTTGATAAATTAAATAAGATATTCCAAGAATTCCAAAAGATGCAAATATTAGAGTAATATTCCAATCACGATTTCCTGGGGTGGCCGCACCTTTTATGTCTAAATTTACTTCTGCAGTTATATTCTGATTTCCAATACTTTTTACAATAAATGTTGCTTGATAATCTTTGGTTTCATTTGTTTGGATTCCTATCGCTTTAATTTTCACTTCTTCAAAAGCACTAAGTTCAAAATAAGTTTCACTCAAGAATAATTCGAGGCCATTTTCTAACGCCTTTTCAAGTTTAAAATTATCTTTTCCATTTCCATTATTTTTAATGATTATATCAATTTCGTTGCTATTAAGTTCAGCCCTTATTCCAACACCATAATATTGAGGAACATTGACGGTAAGTGTACCTTCACCAGCCTCGAATCCATTACGATCTATAATATTGAGATTAATTCGATAATCACCAGCCTCAGTATTTAGTGGTGGTTTAATTTTAACGAGTGTTGTTGTCTCTTGTGAAAGGTGTAAAAAATTATCAGCCTCAAAACTCCAGTTATCTTGTAATTCTGGAACGATTGTAACAAAATCCCATGATTGTAATTTATTATTTTCGATAATAACATAGCTTTCTAACCATGGAAATTCATATCCCTCTCCTGAGTTTTCAATTTCTAATATATTTTTGTTTTGGACAGTCACACTGTATTCATGCTCTATTTTGTCAAAAACATAAAATGAATGACTTGTAAAATTATTTTCAGGATCTATTTCAAAAGGATCATTCGAGCTAATTTGGATATCTAAAATATATTCTCCCAAAACAGCATCAGTTACGTCTATTGTCCAATTTTGTTTCTCATTTGGTTCAATTCTATCGAAATAAAATGATTTTTCTATTCCATTATCATTTACTATTACTGTAACATTATTCGATATAATAGTTCCAATATTTTTAATATTTCCAATAATTGAAAAATTATCTTCAATTTGAACATTTTCTGTAGCTTGAGAATTACCTTCTTTATCTTTGATTGTTACAATTGGTTTTTCTACAGCTAAATCGGGTAATTGTAGGTTTATGAATAGATTTTCATTTATATAGTGGTCCTCTAAAAAACCTTCAATACTATAAAGTCCGACTTCTAGTGAATAATTACCTGATTTTGTAGGCTGAAGAAAAATATTAGTTATATTTTCAGTATCTATATTTCCTTCATAGGAGTTTGTAACAATCTTTTCTGAATTAATGAGTCTTATCTTTATTTTAGTTGCATTTCCTTGATAATTTCCATTAATCAAAACACTATCATTGTATCCAGTTCCCGTATCGATACTAACCGCATTTAATATCTCAAAATTCGCATTTGACTCACGTCCAATTTCATATTGTTCAATGAAATCATACCATGAATTATCTTTAATTAATAAATCACTATATCCTGTTTTTATTCCACCGTCCGGGAAATAGATAGTTAGACCATGGGCTCTATCTACAGCTAATTTTTCGGGTTTTTGCCAATGATCCTCAGCAAGTATAGCTTCATTAATTGAATTTTGAAGTTTTTCTGCATATTCTCTAGAGTCTGCCATTGGTATCTCATTTCTTACGTTTGTTGCTAAATCATATAAATCTCTATAATTTGGATTTTGATCATATCTTTGTGTATTCTCTCTTGATTGGCTAATTTCATCTCTATAAACTGGCAGAATGTAATTAAGTTCAGAACTAAAATTTTCAATATCATTCCATAGATTGTCTAGTTTCGAGGTGTCAACAACTGCAGCAGTAACAGAATAACTGGTGTAAACAGAACCGTTTCTGTATGATTCCACGTAATCGTTTACAACATGTTCTGCTAATTCAGAATTTGTTAAATTCTTTTTTAGTTTGTATAGCAAGTGGTTGTAAGTCCATCCTTCAAGTGGTTCGTATGCCTCTGAGCCATGAATCATTTCAGCTTGTTCTTTTAATTCATAGGCAATTTCAAACATCCCCATGAGACAAGCATCGAATCCAATCATGGTTAATTTCGAATCCCCTGTTTGTTCTCTATATTGTTCTATCGAAGTGCGTATTTCAGGAACTGTTAGATAGCTTTCTCGATCTTCAGCAACTTTTTCCCATCCACTTCCGTGATTCCAGATAACTAATATTTTCTTTTTTGCAGGATATTCAGTAGTGGCCCAGATCATAAAATCTCGTAAAGTATTTCCATCTCCCATATCTAGTTCATTACTCCAAGTAGAATTTATTTGATCAAGTGATGTTTCCTCTAATCCATGTTTTACCACATGATATGCGTGCGAATCATTTTGTGGAACTTGATCAGTTAAGGCTACAATTTCCAAATCACTATTAGATCCCACCATTTTCATTTCATTCAAATCATCATCAACTTCTTCATAGAGACTGTTGTCTCCAGCCATGTAAACATAGATTCCCCACTCAGGAATTTCATCTTCATTTTCAGCATTGGTTAATGGGTTGACTGTGAAGACCAGCATGAATGCCAATAATATTACAGAGTATCTTTTCACTACTTGTCGTTATTAGGCTACTATAAAAATGCTTTTTATCTTAAGTTTTAAGATTTAATTTCTATATTTTGTTCTATAGATTCAGTAGAAGTGGAATTATTTTTCAAGGTACAATATACCGGGAATCCAATTAGTGAAAAAGTCATTATGCTTGACATAAGATGGTAAATCATAAATGGCAATCCTAGAATATATACAAGGAATAAATTTTCAATTGTGTGGTTGTAAAAAATCCAAAATACTCCAAAGTTAGTCCATGTGTCGTAAATTAGCGCAAAAATCACACCAGTACTAGAAAATTTGTAAACTGTTCCTGCACTAAATCCACCTTTAATTTTATTATTTATTTTCGATGTAATTAGTGAAACTAGTAGAAATCCAGTATATGTGAAAAATATGATTTTGGATGTGCCAAAATATCCTAAGTATAAATCACTAAAAATCATTATTGACATTGTAACTAAGAAAGCTAGTCCAGTAGGTAATAACATGGCAGCTAGAAATACAGAAACCATGACTGTTTCAAAATTGCTATAATCATGTAGAGCTATCCTGCCTACAGAACCAAATACAAAAAGTAAAATTGCTGTTGGTAAAACAGGTATTCTAGTTTTAGTCACTTAAACAGCATTTAGGGACTTCAATAAAAGAATAATCGGTGTTTTTGTTCTTTTGATTTTTTTAAGGTAATATATCTTTAACTATATTTTTCCAAACATTCCCTTTTTCTTTGTTTGCAAGCGGATTTGCAGGACTTGGATGAGGTATCTTTTCTATGATTAAATTAGATATTTCTTTTTGTTTTAATGCCTTTTTAATCATTTTTTCTGAATAATTTCCCACAGCAATAATCTTTACAGCTTCTAATATGTTTATAACTTCCAATAAATTAATATTACATAAATCGAATATTTGTTTTGATTTAGATAATGGTAATTTGTCTGGAGTGATGTTTTTCCCTTCTTTATTAAACATCCATAATGGAAAATGATTCATTACATAAATTTTAGTAAATGCTTTTTCAGGTGATCCGTAAAATTCTTCGATGGTACTCCAGAGTCGTCTTCCGGAAATTTCAGGTTTACTACATTCTAATCCGTATACCTGTCTTTTTGGATGCATATATTCAGGCTTCATAATTTTTATATCTTTAATTTTAAGATAATTTCTGACTTGTTCAGGACACCCGAAAGGTATTCCTGTATTCCCCATGCCATGTCCGGGATTCATACCCAAAATAATGGTTTTAGATCCAAGTCCTCCATACATTTGGATATATTTTTTGTGAGCTTTCCACGCATATTCAAGAGGGTTATAGGCCCAGTCAATCTGCGGACATTTTTGTATTAATTCATTTGTAATTAGGTTTACTTCTTTTCGAAGGGTGTTTGTAGTTTTTATGATTTTTTTTATAGCTAATTTATTCATATATCAATCCTATAATTCGGCATCTTCAATTTCAACAATTCTTTTCATCGGTAAAAGTAATTAAGGACGATTAATTTAAGTTTGAATGTTTCGAATAGGCGTTATTCCCTATTTTTTTGGCATTCTTTTATTAAGGGGCGCAATGCTGGATAGTAGGCGATTGTAATGAACGCGAGTTACAAGGGTAAATTGTTAGCTAGTGCAGTGACTGCAGCTTTATTGATTTCCAGTCTAGTATTTTTGACTGGAGCGCAAGCAGGTCCTGCTGAAGATTTAGAGGTTACTGAAGCTTCAGAGTCTTTGGGCAGTCCTCCACCTAGGAAGAATGTTCCATACGATATATTTGTGGGCTGGTCTAATGAAGGTAGTAGTTCATATGATGCAACAGTTAGGTTGTATGATGATTGTGATTTAACTACAAAAGTTTCCGAATCAGATGCTATAACTATGGGTGCTGGTGAAACTGGAAGCGTTACCTTAGAGTATACTTTTACCGAGGAAGGTGAAGTTTGTTTTTCAGCCACTATTTTTTACAATTCTGCAGATTATGGTGAATTTGAAGCATTCATAAATGTAGAACCTGAAACAGGTGAAGCAGATCTTTGGATTGCATTGGATATGGACGGCACTAGTTTTGCACCAGGTGAGGATGTTAGTGTAATTTTTGAGTATGGCAATGATGGCGACGTAAGTACCTTGAATCCAGTCACCATAGTGGCCTATTTCGATCCAATAGATGATGATCCTACAAATTATTTCTACCCTTCACCATTTATGTTTGATTACATTAGCCCCCCTCCAGCAGATGCACCACCAGAAGCTGAGAGAATGGAGTGGCAATACACAGTACCTTCTGATACAGATGATGGCAGATACAAATTTACCGTTGTAATTGACTCAGATGAAAATAACACTGAAGAAGATCCAGATTCAGAGAATAATTTTAATGAATTAGAAGTTTGTATAGGAGATTGTAGTGAACCAGATTTGACTATATGGGAAGGTGGAGGAATTGATTCTTTGAGATCTCAACCAGATGAGCCAGTTGCAGGTACGACGGTTTCATTTTTCTATTCTGTTGAAAATATTGGTGAAGGTGACGCTAAACCCCCTAATCCTTTCGAAGGAGAGGAAGGTGATTTTGTAATGCACCTTGAGGTTATGAAGTGCCCTGATGAAGATTGTACAGGTCAAAGCTGGGTTAAGGTTAATGAAACTAAAAAGATTAGAACAGATATTGCAGCAGGTCAAACAATGCATGACGATTCTGTTTTGGGAATGAACTGGACGACAACTCCTGAAGATGCAGGTATATGGAATATTCGAGTTATTGCAGACGGGCAAAATGTTGTAGAAGAAACAAATGAAGATAATAACGCTCTTGATTGGTTTAAAGCTCATGACGGTTATTTCGTTTTGAGGGAACAAAGACCTGACTTAGTTGTTATAGCAATTGATGAAGGAACAGACAGAGTCTATCAAGGAGATCCTAGAACTATACAGGTGGCAGTTGGTCAAACATCTTTGGGTGATGCAATGGCAGATGAGGTTGAGGTGCACATAAAAATTAAAGATCCCGATTTAACAATAATTGATTGGTTTCAGATTGATGATTCATATACTGTAGGTCTTGCTCCCGAAACAACTTTCTTTGAATATACGTGGACGCCAACTAAATTAGGAGTCTATGAGTTTTATGCTTATGTTGATAGAGAAGATACAATTTTGGAATGGGATGATGCCAATAATGAGTACGCTAGCGACAAATATGTTGAAGTTTTTGAGAAATTGCCAGATCTTCAGGTAGTAAGTATGTCTATGTCACCAGTAAATGATGATGGATATGCTATGGTTGGTGTTAGTTCAGAAGTTACTGCAACTATTGCTAATCTCGGTGTAAGAGATATGACTTCTAGTGAGGGAACTAAATTAGAAGTTACTTTTTACACTTCAGCACCATTTGCTTCTCAATTAGCTACTATTAACGTAGATCAAGCATTAGCTATTGGTGAAACAGTTGAGATTACAATACCATTTACTTTTACTGGAAATGATCAGTATCGCATTATTGCCAAAGTTGATGAAGCTAAATTAATTGCTGAAGGAGAAGAAAATAACAATGAAGCTTACAAGAATATATATGCCGTTAGTTCTATTGATGCATACGTAGATGAAATGAGTGTTTTTGTTGGCGATGGTCTTGCAGGTAAGGATCATTCGATAACTTTTGATTTAGGCATGGCAAATCTTCCAGATGAAGGCACTTATCGATTGTTTTTCAATGTTTCAGTTGATGGAACTTTTGGATGGGGAGATGTTCTTGCAATGGCTACGCAAAATATGACAGGATATCATCCAGTAGGAACTGGTTATCATGTTTCCCAGGATTATGGTCTTGGATATATTGACTTTAATTCAAGTTACAGTAATCAAACAGTTGTAATGCCATGGATTCCTAATAAGGACAGAACAGATACATACAATGTTTCTGTGGAAGTCAGCAGTGTGATTAATGTTGATGAGACTAATGATGTGGCTTACGATATCATTGATATTGAAAAATTAACAACCAACCTGGTAGTAGACGCGATTAAAGTTACCGAATCTGATGGTTCAGCTACTATCAAGGTAACGGTTGGATATCCACAAGGCGAACAAGCTCAATTAGATGCAGAAGTCTCACTTATGATTTACAAAGCATCAGATTATGAAGCTGGCAATCCACCAATCGATCAGTTAACAACTAAGACAATAACGGGTATTTTGAGAGGAGATTCAAGACCTGTATCTTTTACGTGGGCTTTTAAAAATGGAGACTATATTTTTGTAGCTGTTTTGGATCCTGATGATAAGGTCAAAGAAGTTGACGAGAGTGATAATTCTTATCCCTCTTTACAAATTACCTTTGGTGATTCTGACCCAGCTGATGTTCGAACAAAAGAGGATGAAGGTCTCTTACCAGCACCATCTATTTTCAGTGCATTAGCAATGATTGGTGTCGTTGCATTATTACGTAGAAGAAGTTAATGGATCACACAGCATTGTTATACTTCGTCGGCCCAGCCGGTGCAGGCAAGTCAACTTTAGTCGCGACTTTACAAGAATGGATGCAACATTATCGTTACGATGGAGTTGCAATAAATCTTGATCCAGGTGCAGAAACAGTAGCTTATGAAGCTGCAATCGATGTCCGTGAGAAGTTTACACTAACTGAAGTTATGGAAGAATATAGTTTAGGTCCTAATGGTGCACAAGTTGTTTGTGCAGATTTGTTAGCAGTTGAACTTGATTGGATAAAAGAGCAAATTGATGAGGTAAATTGTGACTATTTTTTAATAGACACTCCAGGTCAAACGGAGCTTTTTTTGTACAGGGAAGCTTCTAAGGTTTTTGTAGAGCACTTATCAGAACGTTCAGCTATGGTTTTGCTCCTTGATCCTCTTTTATCGAAAACACCTGAAGGTTTTGTAACACAATTGTTACTTGCATCAGCAGCTCATTTGAGATTTCCAATACCAATGTTTCCAGTTTTAACTAAGTGTGATTTATTAGAGCCGGAAGAGATAGACAATATTCGTGAGTGGGCTTCAGATTTAGATAAATTAGCAATGGCTATGCCTAATTTAGCAGGAATGTCAGGCGTTCTTTCTTCAGAATTATTGCGTGTTCTTCAAGTATTAGCTTTAGAATCAAATTTGCTTGCAGTATCTTCAAAAGAAGGTGAAGGAATGGATGATCTTTATTCTATAGTTCAGTCAACATTCTCAGGTGGAGATGATTTAGAAGCACACTCAGATCGTAATTGATTCTTTCAGTAGTTATTATTAATAGTACTATTTTATTGTGTTAAGATATGGTTAATCAAATACCTCTTATCGTTGATAGAAGAGGCACGGTTTTGAATTTGACTTTGAATAACCCTAGTAAAAAAAATGCACTTAATTCTGAAATGATGGGTGCTGCTGTAGCTGCAATTATTGAGGCTGAAAAATATGAGGAATTAAGAGTTATAGTGATTAAAGGCAGTGGTTCAGCATTTTGTTCAGGCGCAGATGTTAATTCTTGGGAGCCAGAACAACTTCAATTATTGCTGAAAACAATAGCTGAGTGTTCTATACCAACCATTGCAGAAGTTCATGGTGTTTGTTTAGGTGGGGGAATGGGTTTAATTTGTGCATGTGATTTTGTTTTATCAAAAGATGGCACATTTTTTGGTTTCCCTGAAGTTCGGATAGGCATGATTCCTGCAGTTATTTTTCCTTATGTTTCTAGAAAAATTAGTTTAACCAAAATAAGGGAATTATTTATTACGGGAGAAAGATTTGGTAATGAAATAGCTAAGAGTTTAGGACTTTTATATCATAATAATGATTTAAATTCATTAATATCGTTGATTGAGAATGGAGGTCCTATTGCTCAAAAAAGAATTAAGACACTAGTAAATGGCAATATGCATTCTAAATCATCAGTTGATAGAGATATTGAATTAGCAAATCTAATTTCAGAAATTAGACAGGACGTTGAAGCTTTAGAGGGCATTAATTCGTTTTTAGAGAAGCGCAAACCAAGTTGGGTGAAATAATTGATTAAAAAAATACTTATTGCTAATAGGGGCGAAATAGCTTGTAGAATAATTAAGGCATGTAAGGAAATGAAAATTAGAACAGTTGCCGTATATTCTGAAGTTGATTCTAATTCACCTCATGTTTTAATGGCTGATCAAGCTGTAGATATAGGGCCATCAAATCCTTTAGAGAGTTATTTAAATTTTGATAAAATAATTAAGGCGGCTAAGGATACTAATTCCGAAGCAATACACCCGGGTTATGGTTTTCTTTCGGAAAATGGAGATTTTGCCCAGCATGTTCAAGATTTAGGATTGATTTTCATTGGACCTGATCCAAGTACAATAAAATCTATGGGAGATAAAGCTGAATCTAAGCAAATGATGATAAAAGCAGGAGTTCCAACAATTCCAGGTAGTGATGGGGAGTTAGCTGGAAATATAGATGCTATAGCAAGAGATATTGGCTATCCCTTAATGGTTAAGGCTGCAGCAGGTGGCGGTGGTAAAGGGATGCGAGTTGTCAAGCATTCTGATGATTTAGAATCAGCTATCGATGCAGCAAAGAATGAGGCTCGTAATTCTTTTGGAAATGATACACTTATTCTTGAAAAATTTTTAGATAATCCACGGCATATAGAGGTTCAAATTCTTGGAGATAAAAAAGGAAATATTGTACATCTTTATGAAAGAGAATGCTCAATTCAGAGGAGACATCAGAAAATCATTGAAGAATCACCTTCTCCAGGTATAACAAATAAACTCCGAAATAAGATAGGTCAAGCCGCAGTTAAGGCAGCTAAAGCAGCAAATTATAGCAATGCAGGTACAGTTGAGTTTTTGTATCAAGATGGTGATTTTTATTTTTTAGAAATGAATACACGTTTACAAGTTGAACATGGTATTACAGAGATGGTTTGTGGTATTGATATTGTAAAATGGCAGATTAGGATTGCAGAAGGTGAACCACTTGATTTTAGTCAAAAGGATGTAAAACAAAGAGGTCATGCAATAGAGTGCAGAGTTTATGCTGAAGATCCTTCACGGAATTTCTTGCCAACACCTGGTCTTATTAGAAAAATGATATTACCTGAAGGTTCAGGGATTAGAAATGATGTGGGAGTTTCAGAGGGACAGGAAATAACCAGCGATTATGATCCACTTTTAGCAAAGGTAGTAGTATGGGATTCTTATAGAAATTCTGCAATAGATCGAATGGATTATGCACTTAGTAATTTTGTCATATTAGGTTTGATTACGAATCAACCATTTCTTCGTGACATAATGAATAATGATTCTTTTAGAAAAGCTCACTTTTCAACGAATTTCATAGGTGATCATTTCCAGGATTGGGATTTTGATCAAATACCGCCTGAAGTTTTGGCAGTAGCTTTACTTGGTACAAAATCAGTTAGTACTTCTAATAAATCTAGAGCTTCAAGAGATCCGCATTCACCTTGGAGTAATAGAGGTGGTTGGAGGCAAGGAGTATAGCGATGGATAAAATTTCAATAGGGTCAAATACTTATGAGGCTAAATTAAGACGGACTGGCTCAGAATTCAAATTGACAATTGGTGAGGATAATTATGAAGGAGAATTTTCCCGAAAGAATAATGGTATGGTTCAATTGTTTATGGAAGATAATCGCTTAATTGGATTTTCAGAAAGAAATGGTAATGAAATATATGTTCATATTAATGGTATAAATTATTTTATTAAACGCGAATCAGGTACAGTTAAGGACACTTCTTTTGAAGAAGAGAGCGACGATACTGTTTTGAGTCCAATTACAGGTAAATTATTAGATAAGAAAGTTAAAAATGGAGATAGTATAAAAAAAGGAGAAGTAGTAGTAATTCTTGAGGCAATGAAAATGGAGCATAGATTAAAAGCTCCGAGGGATGGAACCTTGTCTAAGCTTACTTCTGCAGAAATTGGCGGACAGATTAAAGAAGGTGAGTTAATGTTTGAGTTGGAGGAAGAATGAGCGTAATACAAAGTAAACACAATTCTTCAACTTCAGAGTCGATTCAAAACAGGGAGTTTAATCAAAAAATAATAAAAGAATTAAGAAGCAAAATTACTGCTAATAGTAAGGGCGGCAGACCTGAGATGGTTAATCGCCATAAAGAGAGAGGTAAACTTCTTGCTAGGGAAAGAATTGATGAGCTTATAGATTCAGATACGCCTTTCCTTGAATTTTCAACTCTCGCAGCTCATGGGTTATACAATGGTGAAGTTCCTTCTGCAGGAATAGTTACAGGAATAGGAGTAATTCATGGACGAGAGGTTATGATTATTGCTAATGATGCAACAGTTAAAGGCGGAACTTATTATCCTTTAACTGTTAAAAAACATTTAAGAGCCCAAGAAATAGCACAGGAAAATCATCTACCTTGTATATATTTGGTTGATTCAGGTGGTGCGTTTTTACCTATGCAAGATGAAGTTTTTCCAGATAAAGAACATTTTGGTAGAATATTCTACAATCAAGCACATATGTCTTCACAAGGGATTGCACAGATTGCTGTTGTTATGGGGTCATGCACAGCAGGGGGTGCCTATGTTCCAGCAATGTCGGATGAGACTATTATTGTTAAGGAGCAAGGAACTATCTTTCTTGGAGGGCCTCCATTGGTTAAGGCTGCAACAGGTGAAGAGGTTAATTCTGAAGAATTAGGTGGTGCTGATGTACATACAAGAAAGAGTGGCGTGGCGGATCACTATGCTCTCAATGATTCTCATGCTATAGAGATAGCAAGAGATATTGTTTCAAATCTAAATCGAAGTGCAAAATCGAAGTTAAATATTACTGAACCTGATGAACCTCTATATGATCCATCTGAATTATATGAAATAATACCTCATGATTCAAAATTACCTTATGATGTTAAGGAGGTTATAGCAAGGATAGTAGATGGTTCAAAGTTTCATGAATTTAAATCTAATTATGGCAAAACTATAGTTTGCGGGTTTGCAAAAATAATGGGATATCCAGTGGGAATTATAGCTAATAATGGGGTTCTTTTTTCAGAATCTTCACTTAAAGCAACACATTTTATTGAAATGTGTTGTCAGCGTAATACACCCCTTGTTTTCCTCCAAAATATAGTGGGGTTTATGGTTGGAAAGGACTATGAATCAGGGGGGATTGCTAAAGATGGGGCAAAAATGGTGATGGCTGTTTCTAATGCTAAAGTTCCAAAATTTACAGTTGTGATAGGAGGTTCTTTTGGAGCTGGAAATTATGGTATGTGTGGAAGAGCATACCAACCCCGTCAACTTTGGATGTGGCCTAATGCCCGAATCTCAGTAATGGGTGGGGAACAAGCAGCAGATGTTTTAGCAACAATTAAAGAGGATCAATTGGAAGCTAAAGGCAAAAAGATGACCAAAGCCGAAGTTAAAAAATTAAGAGATCCTATTCTTGAGAAATATGAAGCCGAAGGTAATCCCTATTATTCAACAGCGCGGCTGTGGGATGACGGGATTATAGATCCTATGGATACTAGAATGATTCTTGCTTTAGGTATTTCTACGTCTCTTAATGCACCATTAGATGAGTCTAAATTTGGCGTATTTAGAATGTAAGTGTTAAATACAACCCTTATACAATCTCAAAATAATGGAAGAGTCTATTTGCCGTATTGAATTGGAAATTGAGGATAAAACGTTCATAGCTAAGGTTCAAACAGACATGGGTGGCCCTCGTGAGTATCAAAGTAAGCGCTTTGATAGGCTTCTTACACAACTCATGACTGAGTTACAGGCTGAATTTGAACCTGATTTTGAATGAATATTTATCCCCTTTTAGCCCCCATCAGTGTAGGTTTGGGTATTTTGGTAGGCTATGTTTTAATTGGATATATATCTCGTAAAATGGGTAAACCTTTTCCTGGAATTGGAGAATTAATGTTTCCTATGCATCATAAGGATTCAAAGATTGATAAGAGACATAGAAAGGGTAAATCTTAATTTAGAAAATAATACCTTTTTATACTAAGTAAATACATTGCAATTTATGCAAAAAGCACTATTTTCATTATTTTTGTTTGCAATAACAGTTGTTTTTCTTTCTAATGTTGAAGGAGAACCTGAAGTCTTGATGGTAAATATTAATCCTGATAACGTGGATAATCAGCAAGATGAGGAGATTAATTTTGACGGGGATTGTAATATCTGTAATGAGAACGAATTATCTTATTTTTATTGGAATTCTTCAATAGATGGTAAGTTACATGAAGGTTCAAATCCTCTGAATATTAATTTTGTATTGTCATCATCTACGTTTCATACAGGTGAACATAATGTAACATTACAAGTTAGGGACAATAATGGTACTTGGAGTTTGATTAATGCAGAATCTACTTTTGTTTTAAATGTAGCAGGTCGAGATGATGATGGCAGCAGTGATATTTCAGTTAATTTTGCAATAACCCCTCCATCGTTACATCTTGGTGAAACAGCACGCTTTGAAGCTTGTAGTGAAATGCAACCTGAGCCACAGCCTTGTGTTAGCGATATTAATCCTGATTTATCTTTTAATTGGGAAATTCAGTGGGAAGGCGAAACTAACTGGTCATATTTGGGCAATCAAGAAGCTTTTGATTATGTTAATTTTGAAGAAGGCGATCATACAGTACGATTGACTATAACTGACAATTCAGATGGTAGTGAAGCATCAGATACAGCGGAAATTACAATTTTACCACCTATTCCTAGTGTAGCTATTTCAGGCCCTGGTGAAATTACTATCAAAGAAGGTGAAGCATTAGATTTGACTGCTAGTTGTTATGATAATAATCAAGAAGAGCTAGAATGTACTTATGATTGGGAAATTTGGGAAAATAAAGATAATGGTGATTTGTTGTTTACATATGATACACAAGATATTTCTCTTAGTGATTTAACTAATGAAATTAACAAGTATGATGTTATGGTTAGAGGTGCAGATGATACAGGCACTTATTCACAATGGGCTCATGTTTTTGTTACAGTAAATCTTCCTAACGAAGGTCCTTCTGCTGCAATTACTATTCATCCAGATTCGTTGGGTGGTTTAACACCAGAATATTATCAGTATTTTAATATGACTTTCAGTTCAGCTAATTCTAATGATCCTGATGGAAATCTTGTAGCATTCAATTGGTGGTTTAATAACGAGATTGTTTCAACATCTGCTAATTGGGTATATTCATTTTGGCAGACCGGAATTCATCAAGTAAAGTTAGAAGTGCAGGATGATAATGGTGTTTGGAGTTCTAAAGTATCCACAAATTTCAAAATAATTGAAAACACAGCACCTACCGTAGATTTTACTTTTGTTCAAATAGGAAATACCTTTGTTTTTAATTCAACATCGAGTGATTCAGAAGGATACATAGCAAATTATCTATGGTGGAATTATGAAGATCTTTCTACCTTTTCAACCGAAGAAAATTTCACATGGACTCCAGATGAACCTGGAACATATAGTATCACATTTAGAGCTACAGATGACGGCGGTATGTCTTCTGAAGTAACCAAGACAGTTGAATTTAAAATTATAGAGCAGAAAAATTTTGTAGCTCATTTTAGCTCTAAGACTTTAAACCCTAGCGAGTCATTTACGATGGACTTCTCTAATACAACAGGTACAGTAGATTATTTTGAAATAATAGTCAACAATCCTGATGGAAGCAAGAAAATTTATGAAACAACTACTGTATCCTATACCTTGATATTTGATAAGAAAGGAACATATGCTTTAGATATTACAGTCATTTGGGCAGATGGAGTTCCACAAGGTGGTTTATCTGATTGGTATGGCCCTACAATTTATGTTGGAGTTGATGATTCAGAAGATAATTCAGATGATGGTGGTGCTCCTAAAGCTCCTGAAGAAGATGCAGGTTTACCTTCTTTGTCAATGTTTGTTGCACTCATCGTAACTTCGTTGGTAGCTATCAATAGACGTCAGAGATAGATTTTATCTTTACGTATTTGTTGCGTCCAGTAGCCAAGAACTAAACTCATTATTAGTTCAGATCCAGCTATGGCAAAGAATAGAGCTTCATTGTTTACAATATTACTTTCTTCTTCTTCATAATCTACGAAAAGAGTGTATTCTCTTATTTCATAATAATCATTATCATAAAAAGCTGTGAAAATTACATCATATCTTCCTTCTGCATAAATAATATGAGATACACTAGTAAGATTTGAATATCTTGTATTCGGTCCACTAATATCTCTTCCAAAATCCCAAAGTACAGATTTAGCATTTTCAGTTCCAGTAGAATTAAAAGTTACATTCTGTCCAGCTTCAACGAATGCAATTCCAGGAGCTCCGTAGCTTATTTCCGTTGCATTGGTATTTATTTCAATTTCACTTGAGACTGAAGGCAGTAAAAAAATAAAAAATATTAAGACTAGATTAAACCTGAACTTTACCATACATGCTAGATATTTTTCTTGGGATTCTTCTTCTTAATTCTTCTGACCATAGTTCCCCATCAACTACTTTTAGAACATCATGCGTTATGTTGCATCTTGCAAAGACTACACCATCCTTGTCAGAATTAGTAGCTAATTCTATTGCAGGAGAGGCTTTGATTACAGTTGCCTGAATTAAATCATTAGATTGGTAAACTTCACTAACATTTGAGACATAATCTTTTGACATTTTTGCGACATGTAATGTACCTACAGTATAATTTCCGATAGATCTCTTTTTTCCTTTAACTTTCAAGACTTCTACAGAGGCCATACTATCTCTAGTCATTTGAATTCTTCCAAACACAGTATCACCTTCTTTGATTTCTAAGGGAACGGAAACGGAAGGCACTATACTTATTTTCATGTTCTCATTATCTTCTTTAACTTCACCACAGACACCTGCAAAAAGTTCTCCATTATCTTCATAAACGCCTTTCCCGGGCATATATTCCATGGCGCTTGCCAATTTATCACCTGGTTGTTTCATATGTCTATCGCAAAGAAGCTATATGATAAAGGATTGCTTTCTGGTTGCCAACATCCTTGGTATGGAATGGCATTGTATTCTTAATTGGAAAATTGAATTCATAAGCTGAAATAATTTTACCTGATTTTATTTCCACAAATTCTTTAATGAAATTATTTGTCTCAGCCATGTGTATTGTCCATATGTTAGTTGAAATTTCGAGAGCTTTGTTTAGAAAAGCTCGATCAGCCCCAGGCCGCTGTGAGCCGAAGGGCGGATTCATTATTACTGTATCATATTTTTTGTCAATATTTTCAATTGCGAGATTTACCCATTTTATATTTAAATTATGTTTTTTGGAATAATTCTTTGCTAATTCTAATGCGCTATCATCTATTTCATATCCTGTAACTTTTGCACCTAAAAGTGCAGCTCCAATAGCTAACCTTCCAGTTCCACATCCTAAATCAGCTACATTTCCTGATAAATGTCCTTGTGCGCTTGCCAGTTTGATTATTTCTGAAACAATATCTACAGGAGTAGAATATTGTTCAAGCTCAGGTATAGGTTGGTTGAAATCAGGGGAATTGAACAATATTTTCGAGTTCATACATTTCTTACAAATTTATAATTATTTTCGAGAATTTCTCCGTCACTTCTCATTTTTTCTATTGTTTTTTGAATTTTAGATTGAGGATATCCTTCTTCTTGCATTATATCATATATTTCTTGTTCACTGACACCTTCTTTTCCTTGATCATCGATTATAGATAATACTCTCATTCTTGGGTCGGTATCCTTCTTTCTTTGAGCTGCATCAGCTCCAAAGAATGCAAAGTCAACATCACCTCCAAGAGTTACACTTAGGAATAAATTCATCAAATCTATAGCACGATCTGCATGTTTTACATCAACAGTCTCAGACAAATACATTTTTGCTTCTGCTTCTGCTAATCTTATTATAGATTCCAATTGTCTTGGAGTAATTGGCATTGTCTTATCTTGATCGTCTACGTTATGATATCTTCTGCGTAGTCCCGTATAATATTCTTTAATTTTGTATTGAGCTTCTGATGTCATTACAGGTCTTAGTTGTTTTGCATATCCTATGTATAATTTCAATAACCTTGAATTTATAGGTCCTTCTAGGGATCTAATTTCTAGTTGGTCATCACTAGTCGCTTCTCCAGGAGTTAATACTTCTCCAGCTCGGTGACTTTCTAAAATTCTGTCAGCTAATAAATTATCTCTTTCAGGATTTGGGGTGTCTGTAATTATGAAAAAAATGTCAAATCTACTTAGTAATGAGACTGGCATGTTGACTTGAGGAGGTAATGGCATAGTCATATCGAATCTACTTCTTTTTGGATTTGCAGCTGCAAGTACAGAACATTTTGATTTTAATTGAGCATTAATTCCTGCCTTGGCAATACTAATTGTTTGTTGTTCCATTGCTTCATGCATCGAGGAACGATCTTCTTCAGACATTTTGTCAATTTCATCAATACAAGCAATGCCTCCTGACGCTAAGACAAGTGTTCCAGCCTCTAAACTCCACCTTCCTTCACCAAATTCATCTCTTACAGCGGCAGCAGTTAGTCCTGCAGCAGAAGTAGACTTTCCTGTAGCCATTACACCTCTGGGAGCAATTCTCGAAGCTGAGCGAAGTAATTGAGATTTAGCCAGACCGGGGTCTCCCATCATCAGCATGTGAATATCACCTCTAATTCGAGTGCCATCTGGTAATTCTTTGTTAACACCACCAAATTGTTGGAGTGCAATTGCCCTTTTTTCTAATTCCATTCCAAAAATAGTAGGTGAGATGGAATCTCTTATTCTTTCAGCAACATCCTCTTGGAGTGCTAATTCTTTGATTTCCATTAGTTCGCTTGCAGTAGGTTCTATGTCTTCATCTTCTCCCACTTTCTCATCAATGCTATGTGAGTAGAGATAAATATCAAATTCACTTTTTTGTCTTCTACCTTGAAATTGTGATTTAGGTTTAATAATTCCAACAATGGCAACTCTGTCGCCAGGTTGAATTTTGTGAGCTAATGAGCTCTCAAAATAGGCAGTTAATCGTTCAGGTTGAGCTCCTGGAGGTAAATCCTCAGGATATTCTTGTATTTCTACTTTCTGAGAATCAATAAATTGGGATAAATCATCTCTTAGCTTAAAATCAGCGCATTTACATCCTTCTGATGTGCACCTATTAGGTTCTTTTAATGTAAAAAAATCTTGTATGTATGAATTCTTGTGTCTTTCCCAGTCACATTCGAATAATCCAATTTCCATTCTAGGTCTTACAGGTGTAGCTTTGCGAACTAATCCCTTTAATTTCACAGTTCTATAGAGATGCTCCTTTCTGAGTCCACTGATTTCAACTTCATATAATTCATCAGGTATTCCTACGGGAACTACATCTAAGTCTACCTTGGTTCGGTGTTCTTCTTTAACACGTTTTTTAGTATCTTCATCAATAAATTCTTGAACAACTTTTTTGGCAGCATCTAGGGTTTCATCAAGATTCCATCGTAAGTTGCTTGATAATCTTGCATTGAAATCTGCAACAGCCTCCCATGTAACACTTATTGCTCTATCACCATCAGGATATTCTCTAGAAACTTTTTGGATTTCATCACTATAGGTAGGTATGTTTTCTGAATCTATTCTTTCGCCTTTACATTTAGAACATATAGTTCCATCTTCGCCCGCACCTTCACCATTACATGCACTACATTTTGGTGCTGAAGCTTCTTTTCCAAACTTATCAGCAGGGCGGTTTCTGGAGTCTTGAAAGAAGGATCTCCAAAGCTCCATAAGCTCATCTAAGGGTATATCATTTGGCAAGGACCAACCCCATCAGAGTCCTCATTAAATATCTAAGGGGTGCCTTTGTTATTTATCCGCCAAAAAGTCTTTTGAAGAAACTTGGTCTATTAGCTTTAATTTCAGCTTCCAGATTTATCCTTGAATCTTGAGCAGCCATAAAATTAGGATTTATTCCTAGCGCTTTATCAAAAGCTGCTAACGCTTCTTCTCGATTCCCCATTGCTTTCCAAAGGACAGTTCCTTTGTTAACCCAAGTATCAACAACATGAGGATTCAGACTAAGTGCTTTTTCGAATGCTTCCAGTGCCTCTTCAGGTTTATCTAAAGCGTATAGGATGTTTCCTTTATTTCGATAAAGAGTATCATCGTTATCATGTGATTTTAAAGCATGGTTACAAACTTTTAGAGCACTTTCGTTATCATCTTTCTTCCTAAGAACCCTAATTAAATCGTTATGGGCTTCTTTCATATCTGGTTTAAATTTAATAGCATTTTTAAGACATTTTTCGGCATCGTCATACTTCTGAACAAGCAATTTTGCGTATCCTTTATTGTACCAAGCTTCA
>Ga0208411_1000992_pt1 | contig 20191 bp, 16 predicted proteins | sample ETN01SmetaG_4_FD_185793 | JGI IMG/M metagenome (GOLD analysis project Ga0208411, IMG submission 185793) | Marine microbial and viral communities from oxygen minimum zone, Eastern Pacific Ocean - ETNP2014F12-01SV261 (SPAdes) (version 2) | ecosystem: Environmental > Aquatic > Marine > Oceanic ... | reverse complement strand
ATTCTTTAAATTTAAGCCCTGTAAGAATGACAGGAGGTACACAGTTGTTTAAGAATAAAATGAATATAAATTTTGGAGCAACTTTTGATCCTTATGCTATTGATGATAATGGTGTTAAAATCAACAAATTCAACATAAATAACGGTGGAGGTTTATTTAGGCTTACAAGCGCAAATCTAACATTAAACTATTCATTTAGCAGTAATGATGCTGAAAAGTCTGATAAGAATCAAACCTCAATTAATGAGTCAGTTAGAAATGGCGGTAGAGACGATGATTTATTTGGAAGAGCTATGGATTTTTCTGATAACAGATTTAATCAAGAAAAAGAAGAAAAAGAGATAAATGAAGAAGAAAAGCCTAATGATTTGTACAACTATAAGATTCCTTGGAGTATCCGACTAGCATATGCGGTAAATTACAATAATTCAATTGGTCAAAGCGACATATCTTCACATTCATTAATGTTCTCAGGTGATATACAATTATCTCCAAAATGGAGTACTGGTATTTCTTCGGGGTATGATTTTAAAAACAAAGGTGTGACCTATACTCAATTAAGATTTGAAAGAGACTTGTTAAGTTGGCGAATGAATTTTAGCTGGATTCCATTTAGCACTAATGCATCATGGAATTTCTTTATAGGAATTAAATCAGGAATGCTTAGCGATATTAAATATGATAAAAGAAGACAAAGAGACAAAATATTATAATTAAATTAGTTTTAGTAAAAACATACTATTATGAAAAAATTTCTAATTTTTTTTTCTGTATGTGTAGTAATTTTTTTTATTGCATTGACCTACAATGCTTTTAATAATAAAAACAAAACCGATATGAAGAGAATAATAAATACATCTAATGCGCCAAAACCAATTGGCCCATACAATCAAGCAGTAATTTCTGGAGATTTAATGTTTATATCTGGACAAGTAGCTTTTGATCCAAATACAAATGAGTTAGTTCTGGATGATATACAAGCAGAAACTAAACGAGTTATGGAGAATCTAAAATCAATTCTTGAAGAAGCTGATTTATCATTTAATGATGTTGTAAAAACCACAATATTCTTATCTAATATGAATGATTTTCAACAAGTTAATGAAGTTTATGGATCCTATTTTAGTAATGATCAAGCTCCTGCTAGAGAGACGGTTGAAGTAAGCAGATTGCCTAAAGATGTAAATGTTGAAATTTCTATGATTGCTCGTAAATAGATCTTTGATCTATAGGTTTCTTTTGTGATAATCTAATAATCCTTCAATTGGTCTTCTAATAATGTTCCCTGCTTTTAAATTGTATTTTGTTAAGCAAGATTCTAGTTCTTCTCGTAGATAAAAAGAAATAGAACCAGTAAAATGGATTAATACTTTTTTGGCATCAGAAAATTGAAGTATCTGCCTTTCTATAAATAATTCAAACCCTTTTCTAATTAATGATTGAGAATATTCTGAGTCCTTGTTGTTAATTAAAAACTTAGCAAAGGTTGCAAGATAAGTATTTGGATTAGGTTGTTTGTATAGCTTATCTTTTATTGTATCTGCTTTCAGATCAAACTCTGATTCAAATTTCTTAGATGTTTTTTCAGGCATTTTATTGAAATAAAAATCTCTTAATAGTTTTCTTCCAAAATAATTTCCACTAGCATCATCCATTAATATATAACCTAAAGATGTGACTTTTTGATGAACTTTATTCCCGTCAAAATAAGTACAATTTGATCCAGTACCTATAATACAAACAATCGACTCTTTACCTATTTTCGCTGTTGCGTATATAGCAGCATAAGTGTCTTCTTTTACTGATATTTCAGTGGTATTAGTGAAAATATCTTCAAAGACTTTATTAATCAGAACTCTTGGTGGTTTAGTCCCACAGCCTGCTCCGTAAAAATAGAGCTTTGTTACTTGTTTTCGAAATCTATAGACATCATAGTTATTCACTATTCTTTCTTTAATAATATTGCTGTCTAAAACTTGTGGATTTAAGCCCAAGGTTTGAGTTTCAAAAACTACATCTCCTTTTTTATCTACACCTATCCAATCAGTTTTAGTTGAACCACTGTCTACAATTAGAATCATTATTGATTTTTTAAACTTTATTATGTATCTCTACCACAAGTTCTACAAGTTTTGTAGAATATCCATACTCATTATCATACCATGAAATTATTTTATAAAATGTAGGGCTTAATTCAATCCCTGCATTTGCATCAAAATTACTTGTATAAGGAGAACCAACGAAATCTTGTGAAACTACAGCTTCTTCTGTATAACTAAGAACTCCTTTTAATGAGTCTTCTGCTGCTTTTTTGAAAACATTCTTAATTTCTTCGTAAGATGTTTCTTTCTCTAATAAAACTGTTAAATCTACAACAGAGACATTTGCTGTGGGTATTCTAAAAGCCATTCCTGTTAATTTCCCGTTCAGAGAAGGAATAACTTTTCCAACTGCTATTGCTGCTCCAGTAGAGGAAGGAATAATATTATTTAATGCTGATCTTCCAAGTCTATAGTTTTTTGAAGAACCATCGACAGTATTTTGAGTAGCAGTAGCAGCATGTATAGTAGTCATAAGACCTTCTTTAATTTTAAAATTATCATGTAAAACTTTTGCTATAGGAGCTAAACAATTAGTTGTGCAGGAGGCATTAGAAACGATTTTATGCTCTTTTGTAATATCATTATTATTCACACCCATTACAAACATTGGAATATCCTTAGAAGGTGCTGAAACAATTACCTTTTTAGCCCCAGCATTAATATGTCCCTGAGCTTTTTCCATAGTAGTAAAAACTCCTGTACAGTCTACAACAACATCAACATCAGCTTCTCCCCAATTTATATTAGCAGGATCTCTTTCTGCAGTTATTCTAATAGAATTTCCATTGACAACTAATGTTGATTCACCAGCTTCAATTTTGTTGTCTAATTTGCCATGTACAGAGTCATATTTTAACAAATAGGCTAAATTCTCTATCTCATGTAAATCATTAATAGCTACAACTTCTATATCACTTCTCTTTAGAATAGCGCGGAAGGTAATTCTCCCAATTCTGCCAAAACCATTAATACCAATCTTAATTTTACTCATTTTTAGTTTTTTTATATTGACATTATATCAGATATTCTTAATAATTCTGAATCTATTTTACTTTTTCCTTTTACTGCCTTAATTAATGGCGTTAGAGACATTGAATTGCCTTTAATACCAACCATAACTTGTTTTTTATTTTTTAGTAGGGAATCTATAGCTTTAACTCCCATTCTGCTTGCTAATACTCTATCAAAACAAGTAGGACTTCCGCCTCTTTGGATATGTCCTAGAACAGAAACTCTAGCTTCATATTCCGGTAAATGTGTTTCAACATAATCTTTTAGTTCAAAAACATTCTTCCCAATCTTGTCTCCTTCAGCAACTACAACGATACTTGAAGATTTACCTGTTTTTCTGCTTCTCTTCAAGGATTTAATTAGCCTTCTAAGTCCTAGATTTTCTTCTGGAATTAAGATTTCTTCAGCACCTGCAGCAACACCAGAATTTAATGCTATATGTCCTGCATCTTTTCCCATAACTTCTACAAAAAACAATCTATTATGTGAACTTGCTGTATCACGAATTTTATCTATTGCTTGAACTACCGTGTTTAATGCTGAATCAAAACCAACAGTATGTGAAGTTCCAAAAATATCATTATCTATTGTTGCGGGTATCCCAATTACAGGGATTTTATATTCATTATTAAAAATATGGGCTCCATTAAATGTACCATCTCCACCAATTACAACTAATGCGTTTATTGAGTTGTCTAGAAGATTGTTGTAAGCTTTTTTTCTACCCGCTTTAGTTCTAAAATCAGAAGACCTTGCAGTTTTAATAATTGTTCCGCCCTTATTGATTATTCCTTTTACACTTCTGGCATTCATTTCTTCAAAATAACCTTTAATTAGTCCATCATATCCTTTGTGAATAGCTATAGGTGTTACATTATTATAAACACATGATCTGACTACGGCTCTTATTACTGCATTCATTCCTGGAGCATCTCCCCCAGAAGTTAAAAAACCTACTCTTTTAATCTTATTTTTCACTGGTGTAAATATATGATAAAACTAATAAACATATATTTAGTTTTTATATAAGTTTTTAATTTATTTTGTATTATCAAATTGCACTTAATTATATAATATTATAAATTGAAAGAACATAGAATATATACTTTAGGTATTGAAACTTCTTGCGATGACACTGCTGCTTCTATATTACTGAATAACAAAGTGTTAAGCAGTGTTGTTTCAAGTCAAGCTATACATAAGTTATATGGAGGTGTTGTTCCAGAATTAGCTTCTAGAGAACATCAAAAATTAATTACTCCAGTTGTAAATGAGGCTTTTATTAAATCCGGTATAAAGAAGAATCAAATAAATTCTGTCGCTTTTACAAGAGGACCTGGCCTACTTGGATCATTATTGGTTGGAACTTCTTTCGCAAAATCACTTTCTATTGGATTGGATATCCCCTTACTAGAAATAAATCATATGCAAGCACATATTTTATCCATTTTTATAGAAAGTGATCAAAAACCACCTGATTTTCCATTTCTTGCATTAACTGTATCAGGAGGTCATACTCAATTTGTAATTGTAAAAGATTACTTTAAAATGGTAGAAATTGGCAGAACATTAGATGATGCTGTAGGGGAAGCATTTGATAAATCTGGGAAGGTTATAGGTCTAGACTACCCCTCAGGACCAATAATAGACAAAATGTCTAGAAAAGGTGATTCAAATGCGTTTAAATTTACAAAACCCAAAGTTGATGGGCTTAATTTTAGTTTTTCTGGTTTAAAAACAGGTTTTATGAATTTTATTAAAAAAGAATCTTCTACTAATAAAAATTTCATTAAGAATAGAATTAATGACATCTGTGCTTCAATTCAAGAAGCAATAGTTGATATTTTAGTTGAAAAAATTACAGAAGCAGTTAATAGCACCAATATAAAAGAGATAGTCATATGCGGAGGGGTTTCTGCAAATTCAAGGTTAAAAGAACAAATAACTACTGTAGGAAAAGAAAGCAAATGGAAAATATTTTTTCCTAAAATGCAATATACTACAGATAATGCTGCTATGATTGCTGTTGCAGGATACTTAAAATATAAAGAATCAATAACATCAGATTTGTCTTGTTCTGCAACTGCTCGATATAAAATATAAATTAATGCAACTATTCTATAATTCAGAAATAAATGTTAATGACAATGATCTTATTATATCAGATTCAGAACATCACCATATAACTAAGGTCTTAAGAAAAAAGATAAATAATAAAGTTTTTTTGACTAATGGAAAGGGTTATTTATTTGAGACAGTAATCAGTGAAATAAATTCAAAACATACTCATCTAAATATTATAAATTCAAATAAAAAACCTCCAATGGATTATAGCTTAAACATTGCAATTGCTCCAACAAAGAAAATCGACAGATTTGAATGGTTTTTAGAGAAGGTTATTGAAATAGGGGTTTCTTCAGTAACACCATTAATTTGTAAATATAACGAGAGAAAATCCTTGAATTATGCAAGATTAAATAAAATTGCACTATCTGCAATGAAGCAATCACTTCAAACATATTTACCTAAAATTGAACCAATTGTTACCATTAAAGAATATATTGAAACAAACCAATGCAAACAAAAGTATATAGCACATTGCAAAAATTCCAAAAAAGTACACTTATCAAAGATTATTAAAAGGAAAACAAACTCAAGTATCATTATTGGTCCTGAAGGAGGTTTTACAGATGATGAAATCAGTTTAGCAATGGAATATAATTTTATTCCAGTATCGTTGGGGAATAATAGGTTAAGAACTGAAACTGCGGGAATAACATCTTGTCATACATTCTCTGATGTTAATAATAAATAATAATATTAAATTTATAGTATGAAATTAGATCAATTAGCTCAATCTATCTTAAAAGTTATTTTAACATTAGCATCTATTACATTGTTTTTGATTTTTTTAATTAAAACAAAGGTTGTAATAATCTACATCCTTATATCTATGGTTTTGACATTAATATTTAGCCCATTTTCATCATTTCTTAAATCAAAACTTAAATTTAATAATCTGTTTTCATCAATAGCATCATTACTTCTTCTTCTTGTTCTAGTTATGGCATTAATAAGGTCATTTATACCATTAATTATTGAACAGAGTAAAAATCTATCACTTTTAAATAACAGTGAATTAAAAGCTAATATTGAAAGTTTAATTATTAGTGTAAACAACTATTTTGAATCTAACAGTCTTACGGTTTATGATTTTTTATCTGAATTCACCTTATTATCTGATATTGATTTTGCCTTTATTCCAAAACTATTAAATTACATTATTTCTGAAGTTGGCAGCATAGGAGTAGGCCTATTATCTATACTATTTATAACATTCTTTTTCATTAAGGATGGGAATGAGATATTAACTAGGATTAATGGTGTACTGCCTAAGAAAATTAGGGAAAACTTCTTATCGTCTTTCTCAAAAATTAAATTATTACTGTCAAGATATTTCATTGGCATTTCTATACAAATTACTGTGCTATTTATACTATATTCAATAATGCTCTCAGTAATTGGAATAAACAACGCACTTGTAATAGCTTTCTTATGTGCTTTGTTAAACATCATACCATATATAGGACCTTTAATTGGTTTAGTATTAATGGGGCTTTTAACAATGACAAATTATATAGATCCTGTTTTAGTTAAAGAAATGCTTTCAAAAGTGATATACATTTTTATAGGATTTTCTGTAGTTCAATTAATTGATAATTTCATGATACAGCCATATATTTTTTCCAAGAGTGTAAAATCACATCCCTTAGAAGTATTTATTGTTATTATTACCTCAGGGGTTCTTTTTGGGATTATCGGTCTTATAATAGCTATACCGTTATACACTAGCGTAAAGGTTATTTACTCAACATATTCAGGTAAAGAAACGTAGAGAATACCACCTGTTAATAGTTTTATAAATCTTTCATCAGAATATGTTTTTGCAAGATGCCCCAATCCTGTGTAGAATGATTTTCCTCCCTTTAACTCATGAAACCACGTAATTGGGTGGGTTTTTCCATGTTTTCCTCCAAAATAAGTTGTCTCGTCAAGATTCAATAAAACAGTTATATTAGGATTAATATTGTAATAATTATACCATTCATCTCTGATCTCCCAAGTGCTTTCTAGGTGTTTTGTAGATATGTGAGTAGTATTAATTGTATTTATAGTTGCAAATGATGTTCCTGGTGGATGACTTTTGAAATAAGCACCAACTAATTCGCCATACCAACTCCATTTATATTCAGTATCTGCAGCAGAATGAATACCAACAAAGCCTCTGCCCTTACTTATAAATTCTTCCATTGTTTTCTGTTCAGTGATATTTAATATATCTGAAGTAGTATTTAAAAATATTATAGTATTTATATTAGACAAATTATCCTTATTTATAACATTTGAATCTGCGGAATGATAAACATTAAAATTGTTTTTTTTTCCAATGGCTGCAATTAACTCCTTACCTGCTTTTATAGCTGAACGATGTACAAAACCTTTTGTTTCGGTTATAACTAGAACTGAGAAAGAATTTTCATCGCTACAATGTAAACACTCAATCTCTTGCTTAGGAAATAGAAAAGAAATAAGAATGTAGAATATTATGGAGTAATTATAGATCATTATAAAATTAATTCCAGGAAGTTAATAAAAATTAATCACTAATTTTATAGACCTGAAATACATTAAACATGATTAATGATACTGTTTTGATTATCGGAGCTAATGGTCAATTAGGCTCTGTATTATCCAAAGAACTTCAAAAAATTCATGGTAAAAACAATGTAATAGCATCTGATGTTTACTTAAATTCTACTTTTGATGGAGTTTTTGAAATAATTGATGCTACAGATATAAAGGCTATAGAAAATATAGTTAATAAGTATACTGTAAATCAGATTTATCATCTTGCAGCAATTTTATCTGCTAAAGGTGAGAAAAACCCTTTAAGGACTTGGGATTTAAATATAAGAATGATGCTTAATGTTTTTGAAGTAGCAAGAACAAGTAATGTTAAAAAAGTATTTTTTCCAAGCTCTATAGCTGTCTTTGGAGATAAAGCACCACTTGAAAACACTCCTCAATCTGCATTTTTAAATCCTGCAACTGTATATGGAATGAGTAAGGTAGCAGGAGAAAATTGGGCACAATATTATTTTAATAAATATGGATTAGATATTCGTTCAATTAGATATCCTGGAGTTATTGGTTACCAATCTATGCCTGGAGGCGGTACGACTGATTATGCTGTTGAGATTTATCATAGTGCAGTTAAAAAAGAGAAATACACGTGTTTTTTAAATCCAGAAACTAAATTACCAATGATATTTATGGATGATGCTATAAGATCAACTATTGAATTAATGCAAGCGCCAAAAGAAGATATTAAAACAAGAACATCTTATAATTTAGGGAGTATGAGTTTTAGTCCAAGTGAAATTACATCAGAAATTCAAAAATTATATCCTAATTTTAAAGTAGAATATAATGCAGATTTTAGACAAGAAATTGCAGATAAATGGCCAAAGAGTATTAACGATGATCAAGCGAGAAAAGATTGGAATTGGAAGCCAAAATATGATTTAAAATTAATGACATTATTAATGTTAGAGAAGTTAGAAGAAAAATATAACACAACCACATTAAAATAAAACTATATGTACGGAGCTATTAAGACGAATTTACAAAAAGAATTAAAAGAAATTGAAAAAGCTGGTTTGTATAAAAAAGAACGTATTATAACTAGCTCTCAAGATGTCGTCATTAAGGTTTCTACTGGTAAAGAGGTAATTAATTTTTGCGCAAACAATTATTTAGGTTTGTCTAATAATAAAGAAGTTATTCAAGCAGCAAAAGACACACTAGATTCTCATGGTTTTGGAATGTCTTCTGTTCGTTTTATTTGCGGAACACAAGACATTCATAAACAATTGGAGGATAAAATTGCAAAATTTTTTCATTGTGAAGACACCATTTTATATGCTGCTGCTTTTGATGCAAATGGAGGAGTTTTTGAGCCTTTATTAACTAAACAAGATGCAATAATTTCAGACTCCTTAAATCACGCTTCAATTATTGATGGTGTTCGTTTATGTAAGGCAGCAAGATATCGTTATGTAAATAATGATATGAATGATTTAGAAGCTCAATTAATTGAGGCAAATAAACAGAATCATCGTTATAAAATTATTGTAACTGATGGTGTGTTTTCAATGGATGGAATTGTAGCTCAGCTAGATAAAATTTGTGATTTAGCCAATAAATATGATGCGTTGGTTATGGTAGATGAATGCCATGCGGCTGGTTTTATTGGAAAAACTGGCAGAGGAACCGTAGAGTTGAAAGGTGTTTTAGGAAGAGTTGATATTATTACAGGAACACTTGGTAAGGCTCTTGGCGGTGCTATGGGTGGATATACAACAGGTAAAAAAGAAATCATTGAAATTTTACGTCAGCGATCAAGACCTTATTTATTTTCAAATTCTTTAGCTCCAACAATTGTTGGCGCTTCTTTAAAGGTTTTTGAAATGATTTCAAAAAATACTACATTAAGAGATAAATTGGAAGAAAATACTAATTACTTTAGAAATGGAATGGAAAAAGCAGGATTTGAACTTACTGGTGCAGATTCAGCAATAGTTCCAGTGATGTTGTATAATGCTAAATTATCTCAAGATATGGCAAATGCACTACTTGAAGAAGGCATATATGTTATTGGATTTTTCTTTCCAGTTGTACCAAAAGAGAAAGCTAGAATTAGAGTTCAACTCTCTGCTGCACATACAAAGGAACATTTAGATAAAGCAATTAATGCCTTTATAAAAGTTGGCAAACAATTAAATGTAATTTAGAAATATAAGAGCTTATTGATTCTATTGTAGTTTTCCTTTCTCTCTATGGTTTATTTCAAAGCCGGATTAGTAAAAAAAACATATCCAAAAGACAATGTAAAAAGAGAGTAAATTATTGTGTAAGAAAAAATTAGCTGATGATCTTGAAACGCAGGGATTAATTTTATGAGAGCCATTGAAGCTGTAAAGAAGTGAAGTAAATTCCCTATAAGAAGAGGTTTGTTATAAATTCCACCTATTAAACTGGTTTTTGACACCCAATTTAGAATACTAAAACCCAAATATAAAGCACCTAAAATCTGTAGAATTAAAATAAAAATGTAATTATCACTATTAATACCCAATAATAAAACAGCAATTTCATTAGGAAAAAAAGTAAATAAAAAGCCATTGACAGCTAAAAATACAGCGCTTATTATCATTAAAGTTTTAGTGTTCATTTAGTATAAATCAAATTATATTAAGACCCTCAACTAAGTATTTAGGGTAAAATGGTGATCGCGACAGGATTCGAACCTGTGACCGTCTGCTTAGAAGGCAGATGCTCTATCCAGCTGAGCTACGCGACCAAAATGTGTCGGGGTGGCAGGATTCGAACCTGCGACCTCCGCGTCCCAAACGCGGCGCGATAACCGGGCTACGCTACACCCCGAGTTGGCGGAGAGACTGGGATTCGAACCCAGGCGACGCTTGCGCGTCGACAGATTAGCAATCTGCTCCATTACCACTCTGGCACCTCTCCTTAGTACATTTTAAATACTTCTAAGTTAAAAATGCGGTTGCAAATTTAGGTTTTCGATATTAAGAACGCAAACTATTCCTTTTGTTTTTTAATCTATATTTCTGGATACTCAACCCTAATGTGATAAATGTTAGATAATTTCTTTTTAATTACACTTTTAATTGTTTTGATATCTTTAAATGTAATACTACAATTCTCAAATTGATTATTCTCAATTTGTTTATCAATTATAGTTTCAACAAATGAGTTTATTTTTTCTGAATCAGGATTTTCTAAACTCTTAGTAGCTGCTTCAACTGAATCGCACATCATTACTAATGCGGTTTCCTTGCTAAAAGGCTTAGGCCCACTATACTTATAGTCTTCAATATTGGGTTTTAAATTTAAATTATGATCATTTTCATAGAAATAATGAATAACACTAGTTCCATGATGTGTTCTAATAAAATCAATTATTCTATTAGGTAAGTTATTTTTCTTAGCCATTTCTACTCCTTTAGAAACATGATCTAAAATAATATTTACACTTTCTAATGATGATAGTTTATCATGCGGATTAGCTCCTGTTACCTGATTTTCAGTAAAAAAGGATGGATTATCCATTTTTCCTATATCATGATATAAAGCTCCAACCCTAGCAAGCATAGAATTACCTCCAATTTCGTTTGCTGAGGATTCTGCTAAATTTGCAACATTCATTGAATGATGAAATGTGCCTGGAGCTTTATTTGAAAGCTCTTTCAGTAATGGCGAGTTTGTGTCTGACAGCTCAAGTAATGAAACATCAGAAACTAGATTGAATACCTTTTCATATATATAAATTAAAGGATAAACAAATAGGGTAAGAAGTCCGCATAACATAAATAGGAGAAAATTAAAAATCTCTAGATTATCAATATTTCCTTCATGTATTACAAAAAAAGAAAAATATGATATCATATAAACTGCAGTGATTTGACCTACGGTTATAAATAAGTTTGCACGTTTGTAAAGATCATCAGAAGATATAATTGTAATTACACCTACAATTATATTTAAAAAAATAAATTCATAACTATTAGGCACAATAAAGCCTAATAACATTACCGTCACAGAGTGTACAAAGAAAGCAACCCTTGAATCAAAAAATGCCTTTAATAATAGGGGTAAAATACAAATGGGTATTACAAATACATAGCTAGATTCTATATTAACAACAAATGTTGTAATCAAAATAAGAAGTGTAACATTAAAGAAAACTAATGATAGCTGATTAAGATTTAAGTATATTTTTTTTCTAAATTTTCGTATAAATAGCATAATCATAAGAAGAGTTAGAATAACAAGTAATGAATACGAAGAAATAATTAAGTAATAGTTTGTTCTAGATACACCAGTTCTTTCATATTCATTTTTCAAAGATTCTAGAATTTTTAACTTATCGCCTTCAACTACCTCTCCTTTTGAAATAATTAACGTCTCCTTTTCGACTATACCTCTATTTGGAGATAAGTCAGCCAATGCTTCTTCGATAGAATTTTTTGTTAAGCTTTCATTTAATGAAATATTAGCCTCAACTAAATCAAAAAGTATAGACACTATTTGTGGTTTATATTCTTGGACATTTAAAGAAATAATTTCATTATTAATAAAAGTTAACAAATCTTCAGGTTTATGAAAATCTGAAAAGTAGCCAGAGTTTACTTGTTTATTATTAATTAATAATGAGACCACCTGAGTAGAATTGTAATCATAATTCTCATCTAAAAGACCTCTTGCATATATGTTAGAAATTATAGTAGAAGTAACATTCTTTAGTACTTTAAGTTCTCTCTTGTTTAAGTTGTTGATTACACTGTCGTTTAAAGGATTTTCTATTTTGCTGTAAAGGAGTTTGCGTGAATTCGTAATAACTGAAGAGTCTTTATTAAAAAATACTTTGGTAGCAAGCCTAATATTAGTTTTTTCCTCATCTAGCTCCTTCTCAGTCTTTTTTATAGCAAAATCAAATGGCGCATATAGATTGTCTGATTGCCAAGGACGACCATTTTCAAAGTTATACTTAAACTTACCACTCTTTGGAAAAAAATAAATTATTACAACACATGAGAGAATAAAAAGTAGTATTCTGTAGACCTTACTTATATTAATCTTGAAACGATCAATTATTTTTCCCATAATATGATTATATAACCATCAAAATTAGTAAATATTACATATAGGTTATAATGATGTTAAATAATTATTAATTTGTTAACTTTAAAATCTATTAATTATTAAAGTTTATTATGAATAAAGAAGTTGTAATTGTCAGTGCGGTTAGAACACCTATTGGCAGTTTTCTTGGATCATTATCAAATGTTTCTGCAGTTGATTTAGGAGCTATAGCTATATCAGGTTCATTAAATAAAATTAACTTATCCCCTGAACTTGTGGATGAAGTTTTATTTGGCAATGTTCTCCCCTCAGGATTAGGTCAAGCACCTGCTAGACAAGCAGCAATAAAAGCTGGGATTCCAGATTCTGTTCCTTGTACTACAATAAACAAAGTATGTTCTTCTGGTATGAAATCTGTAATGCTAGCAGCACAATCAATATCATTAGGTATTAATGACGTAGTTGTTGCTGGTGGGATGGAAAACATGAGTCAAATACCTCACTATATAAACCTTAGAAAACCACATAAATATGGCAATAAATCTATCATAGATGGTCTTCAGCACGATGGTCTTACGGATGTTTATTGCAATCAAGCTATGGGAGTTTTAGGAGATAAGTGTGCAAATGAATACAAATTTAGTAGAGAAGATCAAGACAATTATGCTATTCAGTCTTACAATAGAGCATCAAATGCATGGAAAGAAAATAAGTTTAAAGAAGAAGTAATTCCTGTTGAAATTACCCTTAGAAATGGAAAAAAGATAATAATAGCTGAAGATGAGGAGTTTAAGAATATTAATTTTGATAAAGTTCCACAACTTAAACCCGCTTTTGCTAAAGAGGGAACAGTAACAGCAGCAAATGCATCAACACTTAGTGACGGAGCATCATCAATAATTCTTATGAGTAAAGAAAAATGCTCAGAATTAAACCTTACTTCTATTGCTACAATTAAAGGCTATTGTGATGCTGCTCAAAACCCTGAATGGTTTACTACAGCTCCTTCCATCGCTGTAAAAAAACTTCTTTCAGAAACAGAATTAAATATTGATGATATTGATTATTTTGAGTTCAATGAAGCTTTTTCTGTTGTGGCATTAGCAAACATGAAAATATTAGGAATTACAGATAAAAAAGTAAATATTCACGGCGGAGCTGTCTCATTAGGACACCCTTTAGGTTGTTCTGGCGCAAGGATATTAACTACATTATGTCATGCCTTAATGCAAAATAAAGCTAAAAGAGGAGTGGCAGCAATATGTAATGGCGGTGGTGGTGCTTCAGCAATGTTAATCGAATGTAATTAACAATTTATGAAATATGGTATTTGTAATCTTAGCATTGTGCCTATAAGACTAGAGCCTAATGACAATAGCGAACAAATCTCTCAATTGTTGTATGGAGATGCTTTTAAGATTCTAGAAGTGAAAATAAAATGGACTAAAATCAAACTTTGCTTTGATAATTATATTGGTTGGATTAGCAATAAACAGTACGAGCTTATTAATGAAAAACAATTAAAGCTTCTTGAAAAGAATCCTCAAGTATACTCATATGATTTAGTTGAGTTTATTGAGAATGATAAACATGAATTAATAGCAATTCCTTTGGGGTCAAACCTGAATGCACTTAATATTTTAAAGCACAAATATGATGGAAATAAAATATCTGGAGTACAAGATAAATCAAAAATAGTCTCTACTGCACTAAGATTCTTAAATTCACCTTATTCATGGGGTGGCAGAACACCTTTTGGCATTGATTGCTCTGGTTTTACTCAAATGGTATATAAATTAAATGGCTACAAATTAGAAAGAGATTCTCATCTTCAAGCAAAACAAGGTTCTCCTTTAAGTTTTATTGAAGAAAGTGAGCCAGGAGATTTAGCGTTTTTTGATAATGATGAAGGAAAAATAATCCATGTAGGGATCATAATGGATAATAACCATATAATTCATGCAAGTGGAAAAGTAAGAATAGATAGAATTGATCAAACAGGAGTATATAATTCAGAAACAAAAACACATACTCACAATCTTAGAGTTATAAAAAAGATTATTTAATCAATTTTGCTTTCAATATCTTCAGCTATAGATTTATATTTTTTATAATTATCCATATCATCAATTGCCGAAAATATATTTCTTAATGTTCTAACGGCACTAATATTATTATTGTCAAGGTTATAAACAGATTCTAAATAAGGTATAGCTGATTTATATAAATCCTCTCTAACTATTTTAAGCTCATCATATCTATTGTAATCTGCATTAGAATTTCCTAAAGAATTCATCTCTTCTATAATTGATTGTTCTTTTTTTAAAATTAAGGCTGCAGCATTTAAATAAGCCCTAGTATAAGTCGAGTCTGTCTCAATAGCCATGTTATAATGAGACATTGCCTTGTCAATATCTCCCTTGTCGGAAGATATAACACCTAGGTTAAAGTGTAGATCAACATTTTCTGGTTCTATTTCTAGAGCTTTTGTTATTAATTTTTCATATGACTCTACATCTCCTATTTCCCATCTTATATTAGATTCTAACAATATAATATTAATATCATTTTCATTTATTTTCTTAGCTTTTTCAATATAACTCAGGGAATTATCATAATCCTTATTGTTTTTATAAATTGCAGCCATTGATCTAAGCACGTCTATTTCAACAGATTCTAAATTTATATCTCTTGGATCTTCATGTGTTCCAGCTTTAATAAACAACTCTCTTTGCTCAGGACTTTGAAACCCCTGTTCATCACCAGTTGCTTTTTCAATAGCATAATAATTAGTAGTGATTCCTGTGAACCCTATATCAATTAGTTCATTATAAAAAGAAAGTGCTTGGTTGAAATCTTTATTTTCTGTTGCAATTAATGCAGCATTATACAAATACAGTGTATCTCTTGGAGAAACTCTGTAAGACATCTGTAAATTTAAATATGCATCCTTAAAATTTTCATTTTCAAGACTTGTTTTAGAATCCTCAACAAAACGATTTAACATAACTATTCTTAATTCTTCAGCTTTTGAAGTATATATTTTATTGCTTGATGTAGATTCTAAATCAATCACTTTATTTAAACTCTCTAATGCAACAAAAGACTCATCAATGTTTGAAGCACCATTGGCATAGTTTGCAACACCATTTAAATAATGGAATTTGACAGTTGTTTTAACATCCATATCACTGATTAATTTTTCTGCTAGCTGTATGTTCTGCTTAGCTGCGGAGTAATCTTCAGAATTTATATTTCTCTCAGCAAATTTTAATTCCTTTTTTTGGGCATATGTAGTGCTAACACAAATGAATGCTAGTACAAGTAATAGATTTTTATTCATAATTCTAAAAATTAAATTATTCTTCAGTATTTTCTTGTTCTTCGTTTGTTATCTCAAGGGATATGTCTTTATTTGATTTAATAACATTGTTTTCATTAGTAGATGTTGTATTTACTTCTTCAACAATAGCTTCTTCCTGCTCCTCCTGTTCTTCATGTATCACCTTGGCTACAGCAGCTATTGAGTCACCTTCTTTTATATTAATCAATTTAACTCCTTGAGTTGCCCTACCCATTACTCTAAGGTCTTTAACAGCCATTCTAATAGCAATACCAGATTTGTTTATTATCATTAAGCCATTAGAGTCATTAACATTTTTTATTGATACTAGATCGCCTGTTTTATCAGTAATTGATATAGTTTTAACTCCCTTACCTCCTCTATTTGTTACTCTATAGTCTTCTAGTTTTGATCTTTTTCCGTATCCATTAGCTGAAACGACCAATATATTGCTCTCCATATCATTAACAGATACCATACCTATGACTTCATCTTTATCATGCTGAAGTCTTATTCCTCTTACACCTGAAGCACTTCTTCCCATGGGTCTAGTTTTAGCTTCTTCAAATCTAATAGCTTTTCCAGATTTTAATGCCATCATAACCTGGCTTTCTCCATTAGTTAATTTTGCAACAAGCAGTTCATCCTCCTCCTTAATAGTTATTGCATTAATACCGTTTATTCTCGGTCTTGAATACTTTTCTAGAGATGTTTTCTTTACTTGACCTTTTTTAGTAGCCATTATAACATAATGCTGGTTTATATAATCTTCATCCTTTAGGTCTTTTGTGCATATAAAAGCTTTTACTTTATCGTCTTGCTCGATATTAATTAGGTTTTGAATAGCTCTCCCTTTTGATGTTCTACTGCCTTCAGGAATTTCATATACTCTCATCCAAAAACATTTTCCTTTTTGAGTAAAAAACAGCATATATTGATGGTTTGTTCCAATAAATAGTTTTTCAAGAAAGTCTTCATTTCTAGTAGTGGAGGCTTTTTGACCGACTCCTCCTCTATTCTGCACTCTATAGGCATCTAATGGAGTTCTTTTTATATATCCAGCATGTGAAATAGTAATAACAACTTTTTCGTCTGGAATCATATCTTCTATAGATAAATCTCCACCAGAATATTCGATTCTAGACCTTCGTTCATCACCATATTTCTTTCTAACTTCAATTAACTCGTTAGTAATAATTTTCATTCTTCTATCCTCTTTCTCTAAAATATCTTTAAGGTCAGTAATTAGCTCTTTAATTTCATTATACTCATTTCTTAGTTTATCTTGTTCTAAGCCAGTAAGCTGTCTTAAACGCATTTCAACAATCGCTTTTGACTGTATTTCAGATAATTTGTATTTATTCATTAAGTTTTCTCTAGCCTCATCAGCATTTTTAGAGGCTCTAATGAGTTTAATAACATCATCTATATTGTCTGATGCAATAATCAATCCTTCTAGAATATGACACCTTTCTTCTGCCTTCTTTAATTCATATTTGGTTCTTCTTACAACAACTTCATGTCTATGCTCAACAAAATACTTAATCATCTGTTTTAGATTAAGTGTTCTGGGCCTACCTTTTACAAGACAAACATTATTTACACTAAATGAAGATTGAAGTTGAGAGTATTTGTATAATTTATTTAAGACAATATTTGGTATTGCATCTCTTTTTAGCACAAATACAATTCTCATACCATTTCTATCAGATTCGTCTCTAATAGTAGAAATTCCTTCGATTCTTTTGTCGTTAACTAAATTAGCAATCTTCTTTATAAGCTCAGACTTGTTTACTTGATATGGAATTTCTGAAACGATTATACATTCTTTACCATCAACTTCTTCAATTTCAGCTTTAGCTCTGACAACAATTCTGCCTCTACCAGTATGAAAAGCATCTTTAACACCTTCATATCCATAAATTATACCACCAGTAGGGAAATCCGGTGCTTTAACTGAATTCATTAATTCATCAATTTCAATTTCATTGTTTTTAATATATTCAATTGTTCCATCTATAACTTCTGTAAGATTGTGTGGAGCAATATTTGTTGCCATACCAACAGCAATACCAGAAGCTCCATTTATTAAAAGAGCAGGAATTTTTGTGGGAAGAACCGTTGGTTCTTTAAGACTATCATCAAAATTCAATTTATGATCTACGGTGTCCTTTTCAATATCAGCAAGCATTTCTTCAGATATCTTTTGCATTCTAGCTTCAGTATATCTCATTGCTGCTGGACTATCCCCATCGATTGATCCAAAATTTCCTTGACCATCAACTAATAGGTATCTAAGACTCCATTCCTGCGCCATACGAACCATTGTATCATATACAGAAGAATCTCCATGAGGATGATATTTACCCATAACATCACCCACAATTCTAGCTGATTTTTTATATGCAGTAGTAGATTTAACACCCATATCATGCATTCCATAAAGGACTCTTCTATGTACTGGTTTTAAGCCATCTCTTACGTCAGGAAGTGCTCTAGAAACAATAACAGACATTGAATAGTCAATGTATGCTGATTTCATTTGATCTTCAATATTAATTGGTATTAATTTTTCACCCTCATTCATATATAATTGTCTTTAATTTTTGCTTAAAAATTTCATACAACAAATATAATAAATATAACCCATGAAATAAGGTTAAAATGATAGTAAAAAAGGGTTTTTTTATTAACAATTATTTGTAAAATAATTTATCTTAAAAATAGAATACAAAAATATTATAAATATTATAATCACATCATTGTTTAAGAATATAAGAATTCCTACATTTATTGAAAATTAATTTAATGGATGATAATTTTTCTCCTAGGGTAAAAGATGTAATAACTTACAGTAAGGAAGAGGCCTTAAGATTAGGTCATGATTTTATTGGAACAGAGCATCTTGTCTTAGGGTTGATTAGAAGTGGAGAAGGTAAAGCTATAGAGATTTTAAATTTCCTAGATGTTGATTTAAACGATTTACGAAAAAAAGTTGAATCCCTAAATCCTGTTGATTTCGATGATGCTAAAACTAGCTCAAAAAAAAATCTGCATTTAACTCGACAAGCAGAAAGGGCTCTTAAAACAACTTTTTTAGAAGCCAAACTATTTCAAAGTTCTATAATAAACACAGGTCATCTTCTTCTGTGTATTCTAAGAAATGAAAATGATCCAACTACCAAGATTTTAAATAAACTTGAAGTCAACTATAGTACAGTAAAAGAAGAGTTTAAATCTTTAATTGGAGATGAAGAAACAGCTTCTCAAGAATCAGAAAAAAGTGATGAAAAGGCAGATTATTATGAAAATGATCCTAAAACTAAAATTGCTCCTAAAATAAAACAGAACAAAAAATCTACTACTCCTGTTTTAGATAATTTTGGAAAGGATCTCACTTTTTTAGCTGAAAACGATAATTTAGATCCTATAATAGGAAGAGATTTAGAGATACAACGTGTTTCACAAATATTAAGTAGACGTAAAAAAAATAACCCATTACTAATAGGCGAACCAGGTGTTGGTAAATCTGCGATTGCTGAAGGCTTAGCTATTAGAATAATTGAAAAGAAGGTTTCAAGAGTTCTTTATAATAAAAGGATAATCTCTTTAGATTTAGCAAGTCTAGTGGCAGGAACAAAATATAGAGGACAGTTTGAAGAAAGAATGAAGGCTGTAATGAATGAATTAGAGAAAAATAAAAATATTATTCTATTTATAGATGAAGTTCATACAATAGTTGGTGCTGGAGGCGCTACAGGAAGTCTAGATGCATCAAATATGTTTAAGCCCGCACTTGCAAGAGGAGAAGTACAATGTATTGGTGCTACAACACTAGATGAATACAGGAACTCTATTGAGAAAGATGGTGCACTTGAAAGAAGATTCCAAAAAATCATAGTTCAACCTACAAGTATTGATGAGACTATTGAAATTTTAAAGAATATTAAAGAAAAGTATGAAGAACACCACAATGTAACATATTCTGCAGAAGCTATTACTG
>Ga0208411_1000991_pt1 | contig 20192 bp, 20 predicted proteins | sample ETN01SmetaG_4_FD_185793 | JGI IMG/M metagenome (GOLD analysis project Ga0208411, IMG submission 185793) | Marine microbial and viral communities from oxygen minimum zone, Eastern Pacific Ocean - ETNP2014F12-01SV261 (SPAdes) (version 2) | ecosystem: Environmental > Aquatic > Marine > Oceanic ... | reverse complement strand
TCTTCCATAAATCATTAAAAAATGCCTTATTTATAAACATTCTGATTTTTTCGGATTAATATGTATCCTCCTACCCGGAGTCGAACCGGGTTCTCTCGGGTACTGCTTACTCAAGATTTCTTGACTTTTGGGGTTTCATTTAATTTCCCTAGATAGGAATATCCACCTTAGATAATATCTACAGCCAAGCGCTCTAAACCGGTGAGCTATAGGAGGTAAAATAAATAGAATTACTTAATTTTTAAAAGTTCTTATTCTTCTTCAACTTCCTTTTTACGTTGTTCTGCAACAAAAAAAGCTCTATTTGATTCTGATTCATGAATATCTCCATCTCTTTCATAAACAGCTGTTGCTGGAGGTAATGCAAATTTCCCGAGTATCCCTATTTTTGAGTAGATTATATATGAAATTATTCTTGTTTCTCCCTCTTCTAATTTTTCAAAATCCCATTCTATTCTCTTATTTTTTTCATTTATCCTCGAGGGCTCATCTCCCCCAAATCTCTCATAGATTTTCACTAAACTAGGAAGTCTGTCTACAATACTTACTCTTTCAATATATTTCTTAGCATTTATTATAATAGTGACTTTAAGTGCAAATTCCCCTCCCTTAGCCTTAACAAAAGAAACTTTTTTTCTTAGATTTATATGTGTTCCTGAAAATTGTTTTACTAATATAACTATTGTAACAATAAATAAAATTACAAACAAAGGAAATAACCAATTAGTCTTGACAATAATTTCTGATTTTTCCCCAGGTTTTATTTCCATACTCCAAGTATAATAGATATTAAATTTCTCTCTTTCAACAATATCCGGTTCAGGGTTAAAACTTGTAAATAATCTTGAAATAATATTCTTTTTTATTACTGTTTCTGATTTTGTAAGAACATTTCCCTTGTTTGTTTTTTCTATTATATTTGTATTAATAATAAACCCATAATCCTTTTTTGTAATTGTTACAATATCTTTTTCAATAAATTTTATGGTCCCCTCTATATCTGTTTTCTCATCTTCTACAACAACATTTGCTTTTAAAGTATAGAATCCAGCCATTAATTTCTTAAAATCATTTTTATTTAATTGTATATTAAGATTTTCTCTCTCATTTGGCCCAAGACTAAAATTTTCTTTAACATTAAAGAAAACAGAAGAGAATTCTACATTAACCTCGTCAAAATAAAAATTTTCTTTATTATGAATGTATATCTCTAAGGAATTTGATTCAGGATCAACTTCTCCTGAACCTATTTCAAATGCATCTTTTAAATCTATTATTTTGATTATTACTTCTTCATCTATTTTAGATGAATCTTGTCCCATAATACTATATTGAAAATTGTAAAATCCCCTATAATCAAAGTTTTCTCTAGGATAAACTATTAGTTGTATTTTTTCTGTTTCTCCTTCACTAATCTGAATAGTTCCAATAGGAAACATACTAAATCCCAATAGATTATCAAATCTAAAATTATCTGCTAATCCAAGATTAGTTATCTCCAGGTCATATACAGCTGGTTTATTAATTCCTGCAATTATAACTTCATTTGAATCTGGTTTCTCAACTTCTAAATTTATTGCTAAGACTGACGGGATAATTAATAATACCATAAATAGTAAGATAACTCTCTTTCTCATTTTCAAGATAAAAATAAATTATATATAAAGATTTGGGTATTCCACTAAATTAGTTATGATCTTTTGTTATTTCCATATATTAATCTAAATCTGTGTTGCAAACTATTTCTTGAATAATCTAAATGTTTAAAAGAAATATTATATTGCCTTTTAGGAGTAGGAGATGAGAATGTTAATGGCAGAATTTAGCAGAATTATTGAATACAACTATAAGAGGAAGGATTATGGGACTTTGGGAAGCTTAGTTAGCGATATCTATCAATTTTTACAAAATCATAAGAATATGGAAATACCTTGCCCCTATATTAATAAGGAGGTTGTAAAAGCAAAAGATTACTTTAAAGAATATTTCGGAAGGTTTGTAGTAAAAAATGAGATGTTACCTTATGACATTGATATAAAAGGGGCTTATATTAATAAAAGGGGAAGAAATGCTAATAAACCTATCTTGGAATTATCGGAGATAGATTTCTCTAAATTAGGAAATATACTTGAAAATGAGCCTAAGGAATTAATTAAATTAAAAGGGAGAGCGATTTACTCGGCAGATAAAGAGAAATTAGTTCAAACTATAACATCTAATAAATTTAGAAAGGGAAAATATGTTAGAAGGAGTACAGTTATATTAGTTCCGCATTTTAATTGTTCAGAGTATAATATTGATTTAGCAATAAGATCTGTTGATTCTATCTATGATAATAACACCTTTAAGATAAGTCGGAAATTAAGGAAACAAATTGATCAAATACTCCAAAAGCAAGTTAATGAAGCTGGAGAAGATCTAAAGGATATAGATAATTTAATATATCCTGTTGTTAAAAAAACATTAATCTCAAGAATAAAAAATGAAGTTCAAGGAATAACTTCTTGGAAAGATGCAGAAAAAATATATGAAAGATTAATCAGAAAATAATTACTAATTTAATCTTTTTCAAAGATTATAGGGGGATTTTGGTCTTATTTTTTCCCTTCTAAATCTAGATAAGCTTTGGTTTGTGCTAGAAATTCATCTCCTTCCTTAAAGATATCTTCCTTGAATTGATCTATTCTTGAAGAAATTACCCATCTTTCATAAATACTTCTTAAAAATTTTAAAAAGGCATTTGTTTCAAATCTCCCCTCATAATCTCTTATGAGATCTCCCTTAACTTTAATCTTTGCATTCCCCTTATTGGTTTCTACCTTCTTTCCATCCTGATTTATTTCTACTTTTTTTAAATTCCTTATAACAAATTCAATTACAAATTCAAATTTAAAATAATCAGTGACTTCTCTCTCTCCTATCCATTTAATATTTATCTCTTTTGTATCTCCCTTTAATTTTTCTTCATACTTATCTTCAAGAATATCTAATCCTGCTTCTTCTGTGAGCCAGGTATAACAGAAATTATAAAGATCTGAAAAGGGAAAGATTCCTGCATACTTTAGATTGCTTGAAAATACTGTTTCTTTTTCTGACATAATTTATCTCCTCTTTATAAAAGTAAAACCAAATTGTTATTTAAATATTTAACTAAAATTAATCATCTAGAACTTTTGCAAGAATCACAAACAAGCATACCATTAAACCTATATAATGTATCTTGATTTCCACATTCCTCACAAATTCCTTCATCTCTTACTTTTTTCTCTCTTGCTTTTTTAACTCTTTTTAGTTTTTTTACTTCTTCTCTAATTTGTGAGAATTCTTCTAATTCAGGGTAGACTTCAGGGTGGAAATTTAGAATATCTTTTATAGTAATTATTCCTACAAGTTTTTTTTCATGAATTACTGGAAGTTTTTCAAGTTTTAGTCTTTCCATTTTTCTCATTGCTTCTTCAATTGTATTAACCGGTTTAATTGTTGCCATTTTTCTAGGAGAAATATCAATTGCTCTTATTTTTGATAAATCCTTTTTTGATTTTTTAACTAATGCCCATAAGATATCTTTTTCAGATATAAATCCTACAAGTATTTTTTTATTAACAATAAGTAAGTTTCCCACTCTTTTTTTCACCATCTGTTTAGCACAATCTAGCAGATTTGTATCTGGTTTAATTATAAATGGTTCTCTTGTCATTACATCTGCAACTAATATTCTCTTCATAATCTTAGTATAATATCCTCACTTATAAATATTATTAAGAACTCAATAATGGCTTTTAATTATAACAATATTTAAATAATGGAAAATAGGAAAAGTTAATATGACAGATAAGCCTGTTATGCTTATGCCCGAAGATATTCAAAGAATCATGGGTAAAGATGCACAAAGAAATAATATCTTAGCTGCAAAGATGGTTTCTGAAGTTGTAAAAAGTACTCTTGGTCCAAAGGGAATGGATAAGATGCTTGTTTCTCAAACAAATGATATTATTGTTACAAATGATGGAGTAACTATTTTAGATGAAATGCAAATAGAACATCCTGCTGCAAAGATGATGGTTGAGATTGCAAAAACTCAAGATAATGAGGTTGGAGATGGTACAACAAGTGTTGTAATGATTGCAGGGAAACTCTTAGAAAATGCTGAAAGACTATTGGATAAGAAAATCCATCCAACAATTATTACAAAAGGATATAGAATTGCTGCAAATAAAGCCCAAGAGATATTAAATGAGATAGCATTAAAGATAACTCCTGATAATATTGATGTATTAAAGCAGATTGCAATGACTTCAATGACTGGAAAAGGAGCAGAAGATTCAAAAGAAGAATTTGCAGAGATTATTGTAAAAGCAGTAAAGCAAGTAGAAGATAATGGAGTTGTTGATTTAAATGATATTAAGATAGAAAAATTAAAAGGCGAAGGAATTAGAAATACAAAATTAATTTCAGGGATTGTTCTAGATAAAGAAAGAATTTCATATGATATGCCAAGAAAAGTACAAGATGCAAAAATAGCATTAATTGATTTTCCAATAGAATTAAAAAATCCTGAAATTGATACAAAGATTTCTGTTTCAACTCCTGAACAATTACAGAGTTTTATTAGCGGAGAAGAAACAATAATAAGAAATATTGTTAAGAAGATTAAAGAAAGTTCTGCAAATGTGGTTTTATGTCAAAAAGGGATTGATGAACTTGCACAATATTTATTGTCTAAGGAGAAAATTTATGCATGTAAAAGAGTTGCAAGAAGTGACATGGAGAAGATATCTAAAGCAACAGGAGGGAAAATTGTGAGTAACCTAGAAGAACTTAATTTATCTGAATTAGGAAATGCAGAAATAGTCGAGGAGATAAAACATGGGGAAGATAGTTTAACTTATATTAAGGGATGTCAGAATCCAAAAGCATTAACAATTTTAATCCATGGTGGGACAGATAATGTTATTGATGAAATTGAGAGAGCAATAAGAGATGGATTAGGGGTTGTTGCATCTTCCTTGAAAACAGGATTGGTTGTTCCAGGGGGAGGAGCAATTGAAATTGAACTTGCCAAGAGACTTAAGGATTTTGGGCAAACTTTAAGTGGAAGAGAACAATTAGCTGTTGAAGAGTTTGTTTCTTCCTTAGAATTTATCCCTGCAACACTTGCAGAAAATGCAGGAATTGATCCAATAGATGTTTTAACAGAATTAAAATCAAGACATGATTCAGGAGAAAAAAATGCAGGATTAAATTTATTTAATAATAAAATTGAGAATATGTTAGATGCAGAGATTATTGAACCCTTAAAAATTAAAAGTCAAGCAATAAGTTCTGCAAGCGAAGTTGCAATAATGATTTTAAGAATAGATGATGTTATAGCATCAACTGGGAAAAAGGGTGGTAATATGAATTCAATAGGAGGGATGCCTCCTGGAATGGGCGGATATTAAACAATCACCTGATTATTTATTCTTTCTTTAATATCTTCAAAAATCAGAAGTGAAAGCAAAAACAAGAGAATATAATAAAGAATATTATTCAAAAAATAAAGCAAGAAGAAAAGAATATAATAAAGAATATTATCAAAAACCAGAAGTTAAAGCAAGAATAAGAGAACATAATAAAGAATATTATCTTAGAAAAAAAGGTAATTCTTCCAATAATAAAGAAGTTTAGAGAGAAATAAAAAACCTTCTAAATGGGACAGTAGTGTCCAGGGTGGAAGGGGAGAATCGAACTCCCGTTTCGCGGACCACAACCACGTATTCTAAACCACTGAATTACAACCACCATAATTTACTTTAGTTGAATATGGTATAAAAATATTCGCACAGCTAGAAAAATCTTCTTTATTATTGATGATGGGGACAACCCCATGTTTTAGCTGTCATATTAATATGATATATAGCGAGTTTTTAAGGCTTACCAAATTACTAACTTTTATATATTAAAGGTTAATTCTTAAACAATGAAACAAAAATATGAGCTTTTAGCCCCAGCAGGAAATTTTCCAATGTTAACAACTGCTATAAAAGCAGGAGCAAATGCAATTTATTTTGGATTACAGGAATTTAGTATGAGAGAATCTGCAAGAAATTTCAAAATTAATGATTTAAAGAATATAAAAAAAATCTGCGGGAAGAAAGTAAAAATGTATTTAACAATGAATACTATAATCTATGATAATGAAGTGGAAAAAGTTGAGAAAATCATAAAAGAAATCAAAGATAAGGTTGATGCTATTATTTGTTGGGATCTTTCAATAATACAACTTTGCAAGAAATACAAGATTCCTTTTCATATTTCAACTCAGGCTTCTGTTTCAAATACAGATACTGCAAAATTTTATAAGAAACTTGGTGCAAAAAGAATTGTTCTTGCAAGAGAATTAAATCTAAAACAAATTAGGGATATATCAAAAATAATTGATATTGAGTGTTTTATTCATGGAGCTTTGTGTAGTTCTATCTCGGGAAGATGTTTTACTTCACAATTTTTATTTAATTCTTCAGCTAATAGGGGAAAATGTTTACATCCTTGTAGAAGAAGTTATATTGTTAAGGATAATGAAGGAAATGAACTAAAAGTTGAAAACAACAAGATTTTTTCAGCTAAAGACCTTTGTACTTTGCCTTTTATTGAAAAACTAAAAAAAGCAGGAATTACAAGCTTTAAGATAGAAGGAAGAAATAGAGATCCAAGATATGTTGATATTGTCGTAAGAACTTATAGAAAAGCAATAGATAAAAAATTATCAAAAAAAGAAATTGAAAATTCTATAAATGAATTAAAAAAGATATATAATAAAGGTTTTTCATCCGGATTTTATTTGGGTGTTCCAACTTCTGATGATATTGCAAGAATAGAAAATAGTGCATCAATTGAAAAAAAACATTTTGTTGGAAAAATTACTCATTATTATCCAAAGATAAAGGTTGCAACAATTAAATTAGTATCAAACTTAAAGATTGGAGATGAAATTATTGTAATTGGAAAATCAACAGGCTTGGAGAAATCATTTATAAAACATATTGAAATAAATAGGAAATCAGTTAAAATTGGTAAAAAAGGTGAAGAAATAGGAATAAAACTTCCATTAGTTAGAAAAAATGACGAAGTTTATATTATAAAAAAATAATCACCTATTAAAATTATCAAGTAATCTAAAATATTCTTTCTTGTCAATTATTTTATCATTTTCCCCTAAACTTACTAATTCTGAGAATTTCAAGAAAGCAATTGGCTTATATCCTTGCTTTTTTAAGGAAACTAATGTAGGTAGATTTTCATCATCCCATCCAGAATATTTCCCTTTCTCAATATCTTCTTTCATTTTAGATGAAGATAACTCAAGATCCTTAAAATGCACTATTCCAATAAAGGTAGTATAAGGGACTTTTTTCCCTAGAACCTTGTAAATCATCTCTTGTCTTTTTGCATTATCTCTATGATCTTTCCCGCGAATAATATGAGTCATATTTAATTCAATATCATCAACAGTAACAGCTAAATTCATTAGTGGCCAAACTCTATATTTGTTTTTTTGTCTTGGATGTTTTGTTTCATTTATTCTTGCTAGAGGAAAATCCCTCATTGCAGGATTCTTATCTTTCATATTTGATTTAAACCTTAAAACAGCCTCCCCTTCCTTAAATTCACTTAACATCTTATTCCATCTTCCCATATTCTCCTTAACATTCAATCTTCTACAAGGGCAATTATTCTTTTGTTTAACAAATTCTCTAAAAGAATCTCCTGAACAAGTACAGATATAAGCTGAATTTTTTTTAATTAGTTTTTGGGCATATTTATAATATAATTCTATTCTATCTGATTGGATAATTATTTTTGAATCCTTAAATAACCATTTTGCATCTTTTTCAATTAATTTATAAGATTTTAAAAGGATATTATCTGGATTAGTGTCCTCAATTCTAACATAAAACTTTCCTCCATATTTTTCTACATAAAGAATATTTAGTCCTGCAACTAATGCATGTCCAATATGCAGGGGTCCTGAAGCAGATGGGGCAATCCTCATAATAACTCCTGATTTTTTAACATTAGGTAATTCTTCTAGTCCTTCTCTAACTTCTCTTTTACTAACTTTATTCTCTAGTTTTTCAAATTCTTTTTTCTGCTCTTCAGATGACATGGAATTAACTTCCTTGATTATCTTAGAAATATCTTTAATATATTTTTTTACCTCATTTTTCTTTAATCCTTCATTAAATAAGGAAGAAATAACTGGCCCTTGATTTGCTTTTCCACCATGGGATAATGCATTTTTTAATGCATATGCCAGAGTTTTCTGTGATAAGTTTTTCATAATTAATAAAGAGAAATAGTATTAATAAATTTATTTAAAAACCATTAACACCTGCTTTTTTTTCTAAAACTTCAGTTCTTTGTTGTAAATGGTAAATCTGGTTTGAAAGTTCTTCTAATTTAGTTGTAATATCCATAAATCTTTTTGTAAGTTTTTTTCTTTTATCTTCTGTACTCCCTGAGATATCCATATAGTCATTAGATTGTGTACTTGGAGTTGAATCTCCAAAAATACTAAAAGGAGTTACAGACGAAGTCTTTTCTTTATCTTCTCCTTGTATTTGAGAAGTCTCTTCTTGTTGTTTTCTATGTCCCTTAGTTAAATCAATTACTTTATCTTTTTTTCCAAATCCGAAAAATCTCATATATCCTATAAGAATAGGTTATTTATAAAATTAGTTATAATGGATTAGAAACATTTTTTAAATACTTAATTCTTTATTTTTTAATAAAAATGAGTGATATAAAAACAATATCAGAGATAATTGAAGAGGTTATCCCATATTATAAGAAAAAAGGAAAGCCAGAAACAGAACATACTTTAATTTATGAATCTTATTCAGAGACTTTAGAGCCTATTTATTATTTTATTCTGGATTTAATGAGGGATTTTGGATTAAAAACAGAAAAACTAGTTGATAATTTTGCATCAAGTCCTGGAGGTACGCATTTTTCAGAGGTGGGGATGAAAGTTGCAAGAATGCAAGATGAAATTACAAAGATGATGCAATCAATTGGAGCTCTTACTAAAGGTATTTTACAGATTGTATATGATCTAAAAGACTTTAAGATAAGGTTACAGCACTATGACCACTTAAAATCAGAGAAAACAAAAGATGTGGCTATACATACTTTAAAACAAATTTGGCTAGATAAGGTGGATATTCTAAAAGGAAACTCAAGTATAAGTATGATGGCAAGACAATTAGGATTTGAAACTGTCTTTGATGCCTTTTTTGTAGTAAAAGATGAGAAAGATGCAGATAAATTAGATCTTAATGATAGAGTAAAGAGAATTATTAAATCAAGAATTTTTGATTTTAATATCTGGGTAAAGGAGTCTGAAAAAGAATTAAGAAAAAGATATGAAATTGAGAGAAATTATCTAAAAAGCCAGGTTAATAGTCTAAAACTCTATTCTAGATGGGTAAAACCATATTTAAAAGCGTCACAACAACTTGAAATGAAGGATATGGGGAGAGATCCTGGTCTAGTAAATGCATTTAATCATATTATTCTTGAACTAACCTTATTTGGAAAATCAGAAATAAAAGTAAAAGAATCTGCAATTGAAGGGAAATTACCGGATGAATTTTCAAAGGAGAGTTTTTTAAGATCATTAAGAAGAGAATACCATAGCTGTATTCTAGTTGATTTTAATTCTAGAGGGGTTCCTCAACAAGGAAATTTTATGGGGAAATCAAAAATAACTTTTAAGGCTTATGCATTAAATGATGATGAACTTGGAAAAATTAATGAAGAGATTGAAAAATCTGATGTTGGTGATGTTTTAAGATTAATTGAAGGAACTACAACAGAAAGTTTAAATCAATTACAAGAAGATATTAATTTGTTCTTAGATGAAGAGGAAGAAGAAAAAAAACCTAAAGATAGTTCAAATCCTTTTTTAGCTTTAGTTGGACATTATGAGAAAAAAGAAGAGAAAAAAGAAATAGAAAAAGTAGATAAACCTTTAGTAAAAGATAATTGGATTGAAGAAACGCATATAAGACCTTTAGCTGCAAAAGATGCAAAAGATAAGGCCTTTATGTTATTTGATGTCTATAAAAAGGCTCATGGAATGGTTAGTTTTACTTGAATTAATTATTTAATTCCTTTCCCAACTCCAAAACTTCTTCATAATGATTATAGAGTTTTTGATAAATTGATTTAACTTTATTTTTTGATTTTAATATCATTTTGGGTAACTTGATGTGGTGCTAATTTATAGATTCTAAGAAATTTGTTAACTCCATAAGAATAAGTTTTGATAGTTTCCTTACTTAAACCTCTCAACATCCCATTTTCCCTGATTACTTTAGCAATATCCATCCTAACTAATTATATGTAAACTAATTTATAACTCTTGTCCGGACCTGTCCAGTGGGTTTAAAAGAAATTAAAAATATCAAGTTTAACATATCAATTAGAATAGATTCATTTTCATTATTAGAAGTTTCTCAAGACTTAAAAAAATTGTTCAAATAAAAAAAATTAACTTTTCTTGAATTTGGATACTCAAAACTCTTCGACTTTTACCACTTCTTTCAGTCGTGGTCACATAACCTCGTTATGTGCAATAAATTTCAGGAGCAGGATGAACAGTCGAAGACTTTTTATATCTCTTTATCTTCTATAAACTATGACTGAGAAAGAAATTGAAGAAAAATCTTCTGATGAAGAAGAACAAGAATCTAAACTAGAAGAAGAAATAGAAGAAGTAGAAGAGATAAAAAATGAATTGGAAATAATAGAAGATAATCAATTTAATGAATTTTTACAACCTCCTACTAAGTCTTCTGCTCCAGTATTAGAGATGGAAAATTCCCCCATGCAAGAATCATTAGAACGGGGTGTTAAAGGGCTTTCTATTTCTAGGGATGAAAATGAAGAAAAAGAAGGAGTAAATTACGGAGTTAATAATAATGAAGACAATAAATATAGTACTTCTCAAGATATAAACTATAGTTCTGCTAATTCTCCGGGTAGAATTAATATGGAAAATGTTGGAAGGGAAAAACAACATTTAAGGGAAGTTGGACCAGTTAGGTTAGGATATCCAAAAACCAAAGATAGTTTTGATAGTTATCAAGTCAAAAGTCCTGATAGAATTGATATGGAGAATGTTGGACGTGACAAGGAAAAACTAAAAGAAGTTGGTAAAATAGACATGAAATATGATACAAATAATTAAATTAGATAAATTAATAAATGATTCTTGATTATAATTAATATTAAAGAGGTTGATTAAATGGCAGACGATTACGAAATAAAAGATATATATCAGGGAGGATATGATTCTCTTAAGCCTTCTTATGGTGAAAGTTTTACGGGAGTTCGTGTTTCCGCAGGAAAACTTGGAGCTCCAACTTCAGCACAAACAGCAAATCAAATAAAGGATATTAATAAGTTATTAAATCAGGGGATTATCCCGATAGAAATTGGAACAGTACAACCAGAAGTATTTGATCAAATACCAAAACAACATTTTAGAGAAATGAAGCGTATGGCTAAACTTACTGGGGCAGAAATCTCTGTTCATGCACCAATACAAGGGATAGAACCTTCTGGAATTGATCCCGAAGAAAGAAGACCTTGGGATGAATCCCATAGAAAAATGACAGAGAAACAACTTAAAAGTGTTGTCGATAGAGCAATTGAAGTTGATGAAGATGGAAAAGTGCCAATAACTATTCATTCATCAAATCTTCCTGGTTCAGAATATAAAATCGATGAAAAAGGCAATAAAGTAAGAGACAAAGTAGTTCTCATAAATCAAGAAACAGGGAAATTTGTTCCACTAGAACCTGAGATTAAATATGATCCTACTCTAAAAAATTTAGAAGAGGAAAGTAGCTTTGAAGAACAAAGAAAAAAGCTTAATGATGCTGAATGGGATAATTCTATTTCAGTTGCTATGTTTAATCAAGAAAATGCAGAAAAAATTCTAGAACCTATCTACCCTTATATTAGAAAGATATACCCTGCAATAATGAATAGTCCTGAATTATTTGAAAATTTACCTCAACAAGATAAAGATATGATTGCAAGAGCGCGAAATGCAAAAGAATATATGATTCAATCAGAATCAGCTGCAAATACATTATTTAGTAAGGCTTATAAATATGGGACAAAAGAACAACAGGAGGAATTAAAAAAACTTGCAAAAGAATATAGAGAAAATTTAGGGATAAAAGAGAAAGGAAAAAAATATTCGCAGGAAGAAGTAGATAAAATAAATGATCTTAAAAATCAATCCAGAACAATTAATTCATTACTTAATGGATTAAAAGGGTTTACCCCTGAGATGTATATTCCAATTGAAGAATTTGCACAAGAAAAATCTGCACAAACATTTGCAAATGTGGCATTACATGGTTACAAAAAATATGGTGATAAAGCCCCGGTAATTAATGTAGAGAATATGTTCCCTGGGATGGCTTTTTATACTGGAGAAGAAATGAGTAATCTTATTAAAGAATCTAGAAAGCAATTTGTAAAAGAAGCAATTGATAGTGGAATCACGAAATCGCAAGCAAGAAAAAAAGCAGATGAATTAATTGGGATAACTTTTGATGTTGGTCATCTAAATATTGGAAAGAAAAAAGGATTTAAAGATGAGGATTTAAGAAAAGAAGCTGAACAAATAGCAAGACATGTAAAACATGTTCATTTAACGGATAATTTTGGTTATTCTGATAGTCACTTACCTCCTGGAATGGGAAATGTTCCAATAAAAAAACATCTAGAAGAATTAGAAAAAGCAGGAAGACTAAAGGATATAAGAAAAATTGTTGAAGCACCAGCATGGTTTCAACACTTTGAATCTTCACCTTTACCTCAAACTTTAAGAGGGATGGGTCCTCCAATGTACTCAACCGGAGAAGGCCCTTATTGGAATCAAGCAGCAGGATTACAACAAGATTATTTAAGTGGTTATGGAAATATTAATCCAGGAATTCATCATCAAACTTTTGGTGCAGGATTTTCACAACTTCCAGTGGAATTGGGGGGACAAATGCCTGGAGCACAAGGAAGTAGAGTAAGTGGAAATCCAATGGAATAACTACTTTAGATTAGTAAATTAAAAACTTTTAAAAAGTATAGTAACATATTAATAAAAAAAGATGGCGAAAAAAAAAGTAATCCCTAAAAAGAAATCCAAGAAAATTAACAAAAAGAATATCCCAACATTAAATCTAAAAACAGAATCAGATATTGCAATGGATCTTGCAACAAAAGTATATAAGAAATTTGATAAGATTATTAAATCTATTGTTCTTTTTGGATCTGTTGCAAAAAGAAAATCTTATACAGGATCCGATATTGATATAATAATTGTCATTGATGATGTATCAGTAAAATGGGATAGGGAACTTGTTGCATGGTACAGAGAAGAATTAGATAAAATTTTAAAAGGAAATCCATACAAAAAAAATCTTCATATTAATACTATAAAATTAAGCACTTGGTGGGAAGATTTAATGAGAGGAGATCCAGTTCTTATAAATATTTTAAGATATGGTGAAGCAATGATAGATTTTGCAGGATTTTTTAATCCAATAAAATATTTATTAATAAACGGAAAAATAAAATCAACACCAGAAGCAATTTATAATTCTCTACAAAGAGCTCCATTACATATTCAAAGAAGTAAAAGTGCTGAATTAAGTTCTATTGAGGGATTATATTGGGCGATGGTTGATTCTGCGCATGCAGCTTTAATTGCAGCAAAAACTCTTCCTCCATCTCCAGAACATATTCCACTAAGTTTAGTGGAAACATTTGTTAAAAAAAGAAAATTAAAGATGAGATATGTTGATTGGTATAGAAACTTACTAGCACTTCATAAGAAAATTACACATGAAGAAATTACTAATTTAAAAGGTGTGGAAATAGATGATTGGCAAGATAAAACAGAGGAATTTTTAAAAGTTATGATAAGACTTGTAAAAGAAATTGTTGATAAAAAATAAATCTTATGCAGTTTGTCTATAATTTCTTTTTGGGATCTTCTTTGAGTATTGCTTCTAAATTTTTTGTGATAGTTTGTCCATCTTCTGCAATAGCTTTTCCAATTCCAATCTTTTCCACGTAACTAAGATAAGTTCCTGCTAAAGTTTGATACATTTCTTGATTAACTTGTGCAAAATCTTCCATGTACATATTTCTTTGTTCTTTTGAAATATTTCCTTCATGAACATTTTCTATTCCAATCATTTTAAGAATATCATTAACTTTAACTTTTGTAATAGCACTTTGATAAAATTCCTTAGCATTTTTTAATAATTGTAATGAAGTAACTCCTCCTCCGAATTCATAAATATTTTCTCCATTTTCTCTTGCTTTTAATGCAGATTGTAAAAAAGGCATAGTAGTTAATCTGCTTACATTTTCATCAGGTTCATATAATGCATTAATATAATTATTTTCTGTTGCTTTTCCAGCTGTTCCATAATTACTAGTATTTCTTCCAGCAGCAGCAAGATATAAATTTCTAACTGGTTCACTATGAAGTATCCCTAATTGCAATTTTCTCATATCTTCTCTTGTTTTTTCTCTTGCTTCTTCGTTGTTTTTAGCCATTTTTTATTAGAATTCAATATGATTCATACTTTATAAATCTTTCTATACTGTTACCACTTAGTAGTTATATGAATAAAACTATAAAAACATAAAATTATTTTTTAATCTCTTCTATAATTCTTGTTTTACAAGGAAGTTTGGATTTAATCTGTCTTAATACCGCCCTTAAAAGAACAGCTGCTTTTTTAGTTGAAACAGCGATGAAAAAAATTTTACTATTTGGTTTAAGAATTGCTGCTTTTCCAGAAGACCTGCCATAAGCTAACTGCATTCCTGTTTGCATTCTATCTGCTCCTGCACCAGTAAGCATCTTATTTTCTCTTTGAATATGGTGTGGAAATGGAATAACCTTAAATACATACTGATTCCCAAGTTCCTTTTCTAATTTTTTATTTATATATTGTCTGCAAGCTTCAAGAGAATTATGTCTTACTTGGACTTTCTCTTTTGAAAAAACTGTAAATTGATATGGAAGTTTCTTTTCATTAAGAAGGCTTTCCTTGCCCATCGTAAATTTCACTATCTTCTGTGGTGGAATTGTTTTTATGTAAGATTTCTGTTTTTTCTTACTTACTCTAGTAAATGGTACAACTTTTCTCTTTGAATATGCTGATGCTTTTCTTAATCCTGTCATTTTATTTTATCTCCACCCCTGTTGTTATTGCTTGTCCTGGAAGACCTTTTTCAAAAATAGCTCTTAATACTCCCTTATTTCCATGAGCAGCTGAAATCTTACCTTTGATTATCTTTCCTGCAGGTGATTTCCAGATAACTTCTTTCCCAATAAATTTTTCAGTATCTTTTCTATTTTTAGATTCATCTACCTCAATTAAGAAATGTCTTTCATGAATTGTATGCCGTCCACGTCTAAATTGAATAACTTTTGCTTTTGTCATAATTATTTACTAAAAAAATAGTTTTTAAAAGTTCCTAAATAACAATCTCATATTCTCCAAGTTCTTTCTCCAATAATTCAAAAATTCTAGGATTAATCTCAACGTTTTGTTTAGATTTTTGTTTTGTAACTGCTTCATTTAATTCCCCTATATTTGAATTTTCAACTTTATTTGTTAATTTTTTAATCATATTTTCTCTGAATAAAAATGTTTTATTATCAGTTATTAAAATCTCAGCAACAGCATTTTTTCCTTTTTCTTTATATTTTATTCTCATTTTCCCCTTATCTAATGATACTAAATCACATCTTTGTGAATATTCAATTAAATCATTAATTAATATTGCTGCATTTTTTCTTGCTTCATCAATTCTATGGGAGTCTAATTTTCCCTTTTTATATTCTTTTTTTGCATTTACAATATTTTTTAAAATTCTCAGATGCTGGCGAGAGAATTTACCTGATTTTACAAATTTCTTCTCAAATTCAGAAATTGTTTTTTCTTGAGAATGTTTTCCGACAATTGATTTTAATAATTCAAAAACATCACTATGGATTTGTCCCATTGTTTTTTCTTGTGCTCTTTTCTCAATTTCTTTTCTCAATTCCTTTAATCTTTTTATATAATCCTCTGTATTCTTTAATAATCTATCAATTTCTTTTCCAGATACCTCTTTAATTTTCTCATGTTCATATCCCTTAAAATATTTAATTACAATTTCCTCCAGGATATCGACATACTTTTTCTCAAGTAGTTTTTCTTTATCTACAAATATTTTTTTCATATCAGCTACAGTCTCTTTATGGGTTGGAGGAGATAATCCATAAAGCATTAATAACCCTTGACTTGGTGTTAAAACACTATAATAGATATCTTGAATTACAATATCCAGCATTGTTCTTTTTGCTCTTTTTATTGTTTGATCCCCTGTTGACATATACATATCTATTGCTTCTGGAGAAGGTTTTAATTTTCCCATTTGTAAAAGCCGTTTCCATGGCATAAATGTTCCTCTATCATAAATCGGGACACCATCTCTAATAAAAGTTAACATAACAGGATGAGCATCCTTTACACTTTCCCAAAAGTCAGTTAATAACCAGACTTGGGGAGATAATTTATTTTGAACTCCTGCAAGAGCTCCTGCTTCAGCAACATATTGATAAATTATCCCTCTTAATCTCTCTCTTAATTCTAAACGAGGCATTCTTTTTACATCAGTATCATTAATAATTAAAAAAACATCAACATCACTTGTCTTAATTGCCTTTCCCCTAATTAAACTTCCTCCAATTACATAACTAACAACATATTTTTCAAATTTTTGTAAAACTAATGATTTATGAATCTCAGCAACTCTTAATGATCCTAAAATTCCTTTGTCATATAATGGAAATGACATTGCAATTGCAGCAGTTAATTCAAACTTACTATCAAGAGATGTTTCCCAAATATCAATGGGGGTTTTAATATGAAGCCAAATTTTTTGTTTTAGTTTTTCTATTTCTGTAACTATCTCCTTTGTTATCTTTGGAATTTCTTTAAGTTTTTCTTCAGGGACAATTATATAAAGATGTATATGTTTCTCAGTTTCCTTTGGAGCTTCCTCTTCATTAATAAATAATGAAATTGATTGGGGGGGCAAGATTCCTATTGCTTGAGTATAAGGATATTTTTTAATAATAAAATCTTTTAATTTTTCAACTTCTTTTTTTGTCTTTTCCATTTCCTTTTTTATCTTCTCAGGATTCTCTGGAATTGCTGATTTCTTATCTGAATGTTTTTTATTAAGATTCATCTCAGGAATATCTTGATTATTGTTATCTTTATTCATAGTAAAAAAATGGACTATTCCCTTATAAAGGTTACTAAAATAGACAAATTTAAAAAACTCAATTCTATATAATTTAAATGGTCGTGTGGTCTACTGGTATGACATCTCGTTTACAATCGTGCTAGTGTAATAACAAACATGATAAAAGCCGAGAAGATAGGAGGTTCGATTCCTCTCACGACCATTTTACGAGAACAGAACACTTCATATGGTCGTGTTTACACCGAGTAGATCGCAGGTTCGATTCCTGCCAGGTCCATTTTAATTTCTTTACATTATTAAATCTAAGGATATCAAAATTAGTAATTAAGTAAAGATAAATTCTAAGACAGATAATCTTATCCTTAAAGCGAATAAAACTAAATAATTTTTTAAACTATAATTCTTAATAATCTTTAAGCGTGGTTAGTTTATTGGTAGAATATATCGTTGCCAACGATGTGAGCCGGGTTCAATTCCCGGACCGCGCATTTATGAACTATAATTTATTAAAAGTATTAATTTAAAAGTAACAACATAAAAGAAAAGTTTATAAACCCAATAGTTCATCTTATAAATACAAACATTGTTTTCAAAATTAAAAATTTTAGTGTATAAAATGGTTTTTAAAAAAATAGCAATTATAGATGATAATGGAGATAAAGGAATTGAATACTTTAATAGTAGAAACGATTTTGAAACTCTTCTTTTAACGAATAAAGAAGATGCTTTAAATTATATTAACTTAAAAGATTCAAAAAGGGTAGATATTTGGTCAGTAGATTGTTTTATCCCAGAGAACAGAAATACAATCAAGACTAATTTACTTGGTCCAGATATAGCAGAAGTTTTAGAATCAAAAGATTATGCGTGGGCACTTGTTAGTTCAAAATATCATCATGGTGATGAATTACAATCAACATGTGAGTGGGTAAGAGAAAATAAATATCCAGAAATAATTGATTGTGACGGAAAAATCTCAAAATCAGACCTAAAATTTTGGGAGGGAGCATATATTACACACAGAGATAATTTAGAATCAGTACTTTATGGATCTGCTGCAAGAAGATTAAAAAGTTTAGGCGAAGAATCTAGAGAGGGAAAAGATTTAGATTTATTAGAAGAAGGAATAAACAAATTATCTAACGGCAAAGAATTTAATTATACTAATAGAGATCAAGGATTTCTCATTCAAGATTATTTATTTAGCAACCAAAGATTATTGAAAAAACATGGTAAGAAAATTATTTTGAGTAATCCTTCTAATTTTAGTAGTTATTGCTGGAAAGTAAGTCAAAAATTACCTAATGAATATGGAACAAAAATCAGTTATTTTTTAAATTTAGTTGATAATGATAAGGATTTTCTTAATAAATTAGCTGAGGAAGTAAATAAAAATTGGGATATTAAAGAGTTTATAGAACAAATAAATAATAATCACATATCCTCAACAAATTTCAAAGAGGATTAAGAAAACTAGAGCATTATGAATAATCTTCATCTCAAAATCTCTCCATTAAATCCTCTAAGAATTAAAGAGTTTTAAGTTTTACTACATTTATACAAACTTACAATACCCTACCGAGATATTATAATCTTGTATAAGTAGAGAAATATTATTAAATTAAGAACGAATAGGAACATTTAGTATATCCGCGTTGCCAACGATGTGAGCCGGGTTCAATTCCCGGACCGCGCATTTTTAGTTGAAAAATAATAGTATATTCTAAATTCTTACCTTTCAAAATTCTTTTAAACCCCTATTCCCTTTATTTATAAAAAAGAGGGAAAATGATATACTTACCATTTTTAGGAGCATTAGCATTAGCAACAGGAAATATACTTGAAAAGATAGTATTGAAGAGAAGAAAGATTAATATTAAATTATACCAAACAGCTTCATTTCTTGCAATTACCCTGACAATGTTGCCTTTTATCTTCTTCTTTTGGAAGATGAATACTCAGGCTCTTGAGATAGGAAATATTCTCATTTTCTCATTAGTGATTATCTTCTCACTTATTGCTAATATGTTTGTCTTCTACTCAATGAAATGGGAGAAAATAACTAATCTAGAACCAGCAAAGATTTTAGAGCCATTATTTATTATATTGCTTGCAATTATTTTTAGTTTCTTAGTTAGTCCTGAATTATATGAAAGAAATCTTAGAGTAATAATTCCTGCATTAATTGCAGGTGTAGCACTAATCTTCTCACATATAAAAGGACATCATTTAAGTTTTAATAAATATTTTATTGCAGCTATTTTTGGGAGTTTCTTCTTTGCTCTGGAGCTTGTAACTTCTAGACTAATACTTGATTTTTATTCACCAATAACATTTTATTTTATAAGATGCTCATCAATTCTTTTAATAAGTTTAGTAGCTTTTAGTTCTAATTTTAAAAAACTTAGTTCAAAAGTCAGACTAGAAATTATGGCAACAGGAATTATATGGGTTATATATAGACTTATTGTTTATTATGGATATCTTAATATTGGGATTATTTTCACAACATTAATGATAATGCTTGGTCCGATATTTATCTATGCATTTGCTTATATTTTCTTAAAAGAAGAACTTAGATGGAGAAATATAACTGCTGCAATAATTATAGTTTGCTCGGTTTTATATGCAACTCTTGCTTAATTTTTATTTTTTCTCTTCATATAATTAAAAGAGTAAAAATTGAACGATAATATGTAACTTTGTAGTTAATACACCATAGAAATATTTATAAGTATCAAATTTATAGGAATTAGATGAAAAAAGTAAGTGGGCAGAAATTTTTTATCTTAATTATTCTTTCTTTTATATTTATAATAATAAATAGTTATGAAATTGATGCATGTGCTTCTTGT
>Ga0208411_1000989_pt1 | contig 20221 bp, 14 predicted proteins | sample ETN01SmetaG_4_FD_185793 | JGI IMG/M metagenome (GOLD analysis project Ga0208411, IMG submission 185793) | Marine microbial and viral communities from oxygen minimum zone, Eastern Pacific Ocean - ETNP2014F12-01SV261 (SPAdes) (version 2) | ecosystem: Environmental > Aquatic > Marine > Oceanic ... | reverse complement strand
TCCCCCAGAACGCCTTCTCAAGAAATACAAGGAACAGGGCCATCCCATTAGTGTTGCCAAGTATTATGCCTGCTGTGAGTGGTTTGACGAAACCTGCGGACAACTCATCGACATCCTGGAGAAACGAAACCTGCGGGACGATACTTTGATCGTCTACGTCACCGACAATGGCTGGATCCAGAACCCAAAAAGAAACGGATACGCACCGCGATCCAAGCAGACCCCTTACGAAGGCGGGGTACGCACGCCCATCATGTTTTCCTGGCCCAACGGCGGCCTTAATCCGGCCAAGCGCCCCGAGCTGGTCTCTTCAATTGATCTTTTCCCCACCGTGCTTGCCGCTGCGGGCGCTCGAATTCCCAAGGATGTGCCTGGCTTGAATCTCCTGGAAAACCTAAAGAAAAAGCAACCCATCAAGCGCGCGGGCATCTTCGGGGAAAGTCTTGCCCATGACATTGCAGATATTAAAAACCCCGAAGCCTCGCTTCTTTTCAGGTGGCGGATTGAAGGCAAATGGAAGTTGCTCTTAACCTACGATGGCGAAGTGAATCGTTACCAAAGCACCCACCCGCGAACCGAGAAACGCCCCCAACTTTTCGACCTGTCAAAGGATCCCCACGAAAAGACGAACCTAGCAAAAAAACATCCCGAGGTCGTCGCTGACCTGGCTACAAAAATTGCCGCCTGGTGGCCGCTCAAGGAGCGAAAAGCCATTACCAAATTCGAGTGATGACAAACTTACACATGAATCAAAAAATATATATCACCCTTTGTTTCCTGTTGGCTTGCTCTGTGCAGGCTGCCAAGAAACCCAATATCGTTTTCTTTTTTGCTGACGATCAGACTTCCAGTTCGCTCGCTTGTTACGGTCATCCCTTGGCCAAGACACCCAACATCGACCGGCTTGCCACCCGAGGTACAAGGTTCTCCAATGCCTTCGTCAGTCAGTCCATCTGCTGGGTGAGCCGGACCACCATCCTAAGTGGCCTTACCGGTCGCAGTTACGGTACCCCGGGCAGGCATGACGCCGCCCGGCCTGATGCAGTCAGGGAACTCTATGTGGATCTCCTTCGCAAGGCCGGTTACCGGACTGGTTTTGCCGGTAAATGGCACGCCAAGATGCCCAAAGGCTGGAAGGCTGCCGATCACTTCGATGTCTTTCAACCGATTGGTCGTAATCCTTTCTACAAGAAACAACCTGATGGTTCCCTGCGTCATGAGACCGAGTTGATTGTCGATCAAGGCATTGAGTTCCTTGAGAACCAGCCCAAGGACCAACCCTTTGCCCTTAACATGTGGTTTAATGCCTGCCATGCCGAGGATGGGGATCGTCGGCCGGGTATCGGGCATTTTCCCTGGCCCCGGGCAGTCGATGGTTTGTATGAGGAGGATGAGATTGCTCCGCCACGATTGAATGATCCCAAGATTTTCGAGAGCCAGCCGTATTTTCTCAAGACCACCATCAACCGCGAACGTTTCTTCTGGCGTTGGAATACCCAAACCAAGTACCGCACCAACATGCGCGCTTACCTGCGGATGGTGAGCGGAATCGATAACGCCATCGGGCGCTTCATCAAGGCCCTTGAGGCGAAGGGGTTGGCTGATAACACCATCATCGTTTATACCGCCGACAATGGCTACCACATGGGTAACCGTGGGTTTGCGGGCAAGTGGTCCCATTACGAGGAATCCCTGCGTGTTCCCATGATTATATGGGATCCCCGCGCGCCCAAGTCCGCTCGCGGGCAGGTGGTCGACTATTCGGCTCTTAATCTGGATCTTCCCGCCACTTTCCTGGACTGGGCAGGGGCCCCTGTGCCTGAGCGTTATCAGGGTCGCAGTCTTAAGCCTATTGTCTCCACTGGAAAGGTGGATAATTGGCGCAAACAAACTTTTCATGAGCACTTTGCCGTTCGTCATCGCATCCCCGCCTTTGAAGGGTTGCGCACGGACCGTTACAAGTATGTTCGTTATGTTGATGAGAAGAACTACGAGTTTCTTCATGATCTAAAAGCAGATCCTGATGAATTAACCAATTTTGCCAAGAACCCCAAGTACGCCAAGACGCTCGAGCAGTTGCGCAAGCGTACCGATAAACGCGTGGCTGAACTGGGCGGGCCCCTGCAGCCGATGCAAGGCGACTTGTCTGTCTCGACACCGCCGCAGCCAGTAGCCGCTGCGACCGTGGCCAATCGTCCGGGTGCGAATGGATTTTCCAACCTTATCGGTGCGGGCAACCGGATGCGCAGCTGGGCAGGCGATTCAAAGTTTTGGTCGCAGAAGGATGGGGTTCTGATTGGCAAGACCGATGGCACGCTCAAGATGAACCATTTTATTACCTGGAAAGCCGCCACCGTTCGCAATTTTGACCTGAAGGTAAAGGTACGTATTTCCAAGGGGGGCAATAGTGGAATTCAATATCGCAGTGCCCATGCGCCTGAGCTTGGGCTTGATGTAGTAACCGGTTACCAGTGTGATATCGTGGCCGACAAACCCCAATTCAACGGCATGGTTTATGAGGAAAAAGGCCGCCGAATTCTCTCGCAGACCGGAGAGAAGGTGGTGGTTGATCCCAAGGGTGAGCGTTGGATGGTGGGGAATTTCGAGGTAAAGGAATTTGCCCCGGGTCAATGGCATGAATACCGCATTTTAGTTGAGGGCAACCGTCACCGTCACTGGATTGATGGGCATCCCACCGGTGATCTCATCGATCTTGATGAAAAAGGCCGGGCACTGGATGGAGTACTCGCCATGCAGGTGCATAAGGGGCCGCCGATGACAATTGAGTTCAAGGATATGCTCATCAAGCATTTGCCTGATGATCTGCCGCTTCTGAAGCTCAAGGATCATCCCATCCCCGCTGATGCACGCGGCGCGCGTCCTTCGGGGCGCCTGCCCAAGGACTGGAAAGCTCCCATCTACGGGGAACGCTGAACCGAGTCTTCTTCGCTTATGCTTTACTGTAGACTGTTATGAATCCTGAAGAATTTAAGAAAGAACTTCAGCAGGTAAAAGCATCAGCCATCCTGCGTACTTCCGATAATCAGGCTGCGCGTAACGCCATGGACGCGGCGGTGCGTGGTGGTTTTCGCATTATCGAATTTACAATGACTATTCCCGGCGCGCTTGATCTCATTCGCGATTACTCCCGGCAGGACGGTCTGCTGGTGGGAGCGGGTACTGTCCTGACGGTGCAAGAGGCTCGCTCCGCCGTTGAAGCTGGTGCCTGTTATTTGGTCTCGCCCGTGCTGGACCCGGAGATCATTCACGAGGCGGCAGCACTTGGCGTTGCCTCCATGCCCGGCTGCAGCACACCCACTGAAATGCTGGCGGCGCACCGTCAGGGCGCCCAATTACAAAAGCTTTTCCCCGCTCCCGGTATCGGCCCTGCTTATGTACAGCAAACTTTGGGACCGCTACCTTTCCTGAACATCGTGCCCACGAGTGGAGTTACGCTGGAAAATGCGGGTGATTTTCTTAATGCCGGATCATTCGCGGTAGGATTTGTAAAAAGCCTGTTTGAGCCCGGGGATATTGCGGCCGGACATTTCGATGTCATCGAAAACCGGGCGCGTGATATGCTCGAGGCCGTCGCAAAAGTTTCATAGTATCCCGATCGATGTCCTTCGAGCATTTAACACTACCATCAAATGGCGTGAAGGCCGGGTTACTGAAACAAATCTACTTAGAACGCTGAGGCAGTGAAATTCGTTCTCTTAATTCTGTGTGCTTTTGCTTCGATGGCCCACGGAGCCCCTGGAATCCATTTGCGGCCGGTCTTTGAGAAATCAACCAACGGCATTTTTCATAAAAATCAAGAGGTTCATTTTGGGTTTGAACTCAATAACCGATTAAAGAATCCGGTTGAGGTTAAGGTCGTGTGGCAGGTAACGACCGATCAAAAGAAGCCGATTAGTAAATCGGCTTCTTCTGTGATTAAAATTCCAATCGGTGAAAAGAGAGTGGCCACTTACGCGGCCAAAATCCCGGGCCCAGGTTTTTATAAGGGCACCATTACCTGCACTTGGGATGAGAGGAAGATCAGTCAAACGGTTCAGGTAGGTTATGGGCCTGAGAAATTATTGCCGCCTTTAACCACAGAACCCGACTTTGAAAGGTTCTGGAAGGAATCCTTGGCAAGGCTCAAGAAAATAGATCCACAGTACCAGCTCATTCATCAGCCCCAGTTAAGTAAAGGGGAACTCAATGTGTATGAGGTGCGGATGCGTAGCTACGGTAATATCCGGGTTAGGGGCTGGTATGAAGTGCCCAAGAGTAAGGGGCCTCATCCGGTAATCCTGCGCGTACCCGGTTATGGTTCGAATATGAAACCCATTGCCCGTTTCAATGACATGATTGTCTTTTCCTTTAACCCGCGGGGTCACGGCAACAGTCAGGAGGATATCAAGGGAAAGCCCAGTAACTACTGGATTCGTGGACTGGATAACAAGGAGGGTTACTATTATCAAGGCGCTTATCTGGATTGCGTGCGGGCAGTGGATTTCTTGTGTTCCCGCAAAGAGGTGGACCCAAAACGCATTGCAGTCAAAGGCGGCAGCCAGGGCGGCGGCTTGAGTTTATCGACTGCGGCCCTGGATTCGCGCATCAGCCTTTGTGCACCGCACATTCCTTTCCTGACCAACTGGGATCTTTATTTTAAGACTTCCCACTGGCCGGAGATGGATAAATGGATCGAAGAGAAGGACTCGCGCACGTGGAAGAGCACCCTTAAAACCCTAAGTTACTTTGATACCATGAATATGGCTCCGTGGATTGAATGCCCGGTTTTCATGGGAGTGGGCCTGCAGGATTCAATCTGCCCGCCCGTGACGAACTTTGCAGTGTACAACCGCCTGAAAGGAAAAAAAGAGTACCGCGTTTATCCACATGCCAAACATAGCGTGGATAAGACGTTTCACCCATTGGTTTTCAATTGGATGCGAAAACATTTTGGGTTAAAACCCCTTCAGTAAACCCAGCTTTCAGATCATGGGCAAAGTAGATCGAAGACAGTTTCTTAAAGGCGGTCTCGCCTTAGGCGCGGGATTGGCACTAACGCCATTGTCACGCGTCGCGGTTGCTGAGGCCACCAAGACCACGCAGCCCAAACCGGATGGTTTCTTTACCCTCGGACAGCGTAAAGATCATTGGTGGTTGATCACGCCGGACGGCAAGCCGTTCTTTACGATGGGGATCAATCACATCGATCCAGCGAGTTTACGCTATCCAGAGAACATCCATATTTGGCGAAAGAAATACGGCGGCAGCACTATTCGATGGATCAAGGAATCGGTGGCTCCCAATCTCAAGGCATGGGGTTTCAACACGGTCGGATGGGTGCAGGAAGTGACGGTGCGAAAGTGGCAGCATTCGCGCCCCTTCACGGCCGATGAGTACAAGGTGCTCGGTATGCCCTATTGCCACCTGTTGCCCTTCACTGAATCGCATCAATGGGAGAAGCATACCAAACATTACGACTTCCGAAGCAAGGATTGGAAGGAATGGTGTGACTACGTGGCCCGGTCGCATTGCGCTGAATTGAACAACGATCCAAACTTGATCGGCTATTTTTACAGTGACTGTCCCTGCTGGGTTCACCATCGGCCGCCGAATGCATGGCGCGGACCGATGTTTGATCCCGAGCGTCTGAAAACGGAAGCCGGTCGCAAGGAACTCACCGAGCTGGCCCACCTCTATTACAAGACGACTCACGACGCCATCCGGCGGCACGATAAACATCATCTGATTTTGGGAGACCGCTATGAGGCCAACGCGCCGATCGCCATGGAAGTGATCAACGCCGCGAAGCCGTATGTCGACGTGCTGTCTTTTCAGGACTTCCGCGATCCAGTCACACATCTCGATGAGTGGCATAAGAAGACAGGCAAGCCGGTCCTGCTGGCCGACGCTGCTGGGGTGGATTGGCGGAGTCAGGCATTTTACAAGCCGAACAACGGCGCTTGGTACGCCGAGACGCTGGCTGCGTTGCACAAGAATCCGGGTTGCATCGGATTCCATCTCTGCGGTGCCTATCAGCGCAACAAGGCGCGCCGCCGGGGGCTGCTCGATGAAATGGAAAAACCAGATACGGAGCAGGTGAATCTGATGAAGGCTGCCAATAAAAAAATCAGCCAATGGATGGACAGCCAGTTCTGACCGGCCTAGTGATATGATTAGGAGAAGCCGAAGCTCATAAAACAAAAATGAAAATAAAACTGTTAGCCCTATTGGCGTTAATCGCCCTATCCATTCAGGCAGCTGATCAACCTTTAAAACCCAATATTGTGATCATCTTCACTGATGATCAGGGATATGCGGATCTCGCTTGTTACGGAAATAAAAAGAACAAGACGCCGCGACTGGATCGGTTGGCCAAGGAAGGCACGCGGTTTACCTCCTTCTATTCCCAAACCGTTTGCGGGCCATCGCGTTCGGCACTTCTCACCGGCCGTCAACCCATCCGCAGTGGTGGTTGGGGGATGCCGGCTGATGAAATCACTTGGGCTGAACTCGTTGGTAAGGCCGGTTACCAGACTGCCTGCATCGGTAAATGGGATGTCTCCAACCGAAAACCGATCATCCCGCGCATGCCCAATGCCCAGGGCTTTGATTATTATTTTGGCACCCTTGGCGCCAATGACGGAGGGGGAGTTACTTTTCATGAGAATAATGAAAAGGCGGGTAATACCCGCGATATGGGTAGCCTCACCCGGCTCTACACCGATAAGGCCATCGATTTTTTGCAGAACAAACGCGACAAGAAAAAGCCCTTCATCCTCTACGTGGCCCATACCATGATGCATACGATCATCGATGCTTCACCCAAATTTCGCGGCAAATCCAAAGGGGGCCTTTATGGCGATGTGGTGGAGGAGTTTGATTATGAAACCGGTCGCCTGCTCGATACCTTGGATGAATTGAAATTATCCAAGGATACACTGGTGATCTACACCAGTGACAATGGCCCGTGGAATCAGGACAGGTATACCAAGCGCAAGAAGGGCCACCCGGCTGGCTCCATCTTTTGGGGTGAAGCGGGTCCCTTACGTAACGGGAAAGGCTCACCTTACGAGGCTGGTTACCGCCTGCCCTGCATCGTGCGTTGGCCCGGCAAGGTGCCGGTGGGCCGGGTAAATGATGCGATCTTTGCCACCATCGATTTCATGCCCACCTTCGCGAACCTGTGCGGGTTTGAAGTGCCCAAGGATCGACGCATTGATGGCATGGACCAGACCGGTCTGATTTTGGGCAAACGCGAAACGGGTCGTGAGTTTTTCTACTTCAACAAAGCGGGCGTGCGAAAGGGTAAATGGAAGTATCTAAAGCCCGATGCACACTTTCACGGGTATGCGGTTGATGATAGTCGCAAGAAAATTGATGAACTTTATGATCTGGAAGCCGATTTGGGCGAACGAAACAACCTTGCGGCCAAGCATCCCAAGATCGTTACCCAACTCAGGCAGCTGACGGAGAATATTTCCAAAGGGAAATGAAGAATATTAGTCTTAGGGCCAAGTGAGTCGGTCAAAAAAGTGCTTTCATATTTTCTCAGGTGAGGAGTCCATTAAAAACGGGCTAACAGTCATCTTGAAATCTTCAGTCAATATTCGTCCACCGAAGGCCAAAATTTGTGGTGTCGGTATTAGTATTCTGTAGGAGCTTCAACAAAACCGTATTGTTGCGGATGGAATGATTTCTTCAATTGGACTCGGTCAGGTGAGCGGGCTCGATTTTTTGAAGGATAAGTTAAGTCTAACATTTGGAGGTAAAATATGAGTATGTTTTGTTATCAATGTCAGGAAACTTCTAGGAATACCGGATGCGAAAGCAGGGGCGTATGTGGCAAGGACGAGGAGACGGCCAATCTTCAGGATCTATTGCTGTACGTGTTGAAGGGGATTTCGGTTGCCTGCGGGGCGAGTGGTGGTACGGACCGGAAAACAGGCCGGTTTGTTGTTGATGGGCTTTTTTCCACCATCACCAATGCTAATTTTGATAAGGCGAGGTTTCGCGCCCTTATCGCCGAAGGTCTGGTAATTCGTGACCAGCTTAAGCAGGAGCATGGTCTGAATGGTGAACTGCATGATTGTGCGGGGTGGAGCCCTGACAGCGGGGATGATTACCTGCCCAAGGCGGAGACGGTTGGAGTGCTTTCCACTGAGAATGAGGATGTGCGTTCGCTTCGCGAGTTGTTGGTGTACGGCTGCAAGGGTATTGCTGCTTACGCTCATCACGCCTCAAGACTGGGTGCTGAGGATGACGAGATTTACGGGAAGTTGACCGATTACCTGGCATCGACCACCCAGGAGCTGAGTGTGGATGAAATGATTGGCAAGGTGCTTGATGCCGGGGAAACCACCGTCAAGGTAATGGCGCTTTTGGACGGTGCCAATACCGGGGCTTATGGTCATCCTGAGATTTCCGAGGTAAATCTGGGGGTTGGAGACAAGCCGGGCATCCTGATTTCCGGTCATGACCTGAAGGATCTGGAGGAGTTGCTTGAGCAAACCAAGGACACGGGAGTTGATGTGTATACGCACTGCGAAATGTTGCCGGGACATTACTATCCGGCGTTCAAGAAGCATGATCATTTTGCGGGACACTACGGGGGTGCGTGGTATGAGCAGAAAAGTGAATTCGAGAAATTCAACGGGCCCATCCTGATGACCACCAACTGCCTGCTGCCCCCGGAGGATTCCTACCGGGACCGGCTCTTCACCACCAGTATTACCGGGTTTGCCGGGGTGAAGCATGTGGCCGGATCCGGCAACGGGGCGCCCAAGGATTTCTCAGAGTTGATTGAGTTGGCCAGGGAATGTGACCCGCCAACTGAAATCGAGAATGGCAAGCTGGTGGGTGGTTTTGCACACAACCAGGTTCTGGCCTTGGCCGACAAGGTCGTGGAGGCTGTCAAGTCCGGTGCCATCAAACGGTTCGTCGTGATGGCGGGATGTGATGGCCGGCACAAGGAGCGCAACTATTTTGCCGAAGTGGCTCAAGATTTACCAAAGGACACGGTCATCTTGACCGCCGGCTGCGCGAAGTTCAGGTATAACAAGCTCGATCACGGTGATATCGGCGGCATCCCCCGGCTTCTGGATGCGGGGCAATGCAATGACTGCTACTCGCTGGCGGTGATCGCGCTCAAGCTCAAGGAGGTGTTTGAGCTGGAGGATATCAATGAATTGCCTCTCTCTTTTGACATCGGCTGGTTTGAACAAAAAGCGGCCGCCGTTCTGCTGGCTCTGCTTCACCTGGGTGTTAAGGGTATCCGTCTGGGACCGACATTGCCCGCATTCCTTTCCCCCGGTGTGGCCAAGGTGTTGGTGGAGAATTTCGACATCAAGCTGGTCGGTACCCCCAGTGAGGACATCGAATTGATGATGCAGGGCAGGTAAAACCGGCGTTTGATCACCGGTTTAAAAGTGTTACTGGTAAAGGCTGAAGCTTTCGCTTGAGGCTGAAGGCTGACTTTGGCGATTCAAAACCGGGTGATCATTTCTTCAGGGTTAGAGATCGGCCATTAACATGGCGATGTTTCTGGTGTGGGTTTCGGTCCTTATCTCCGTGTAATGACAAGATAGGTTTATTTATTAACCATAAATAAGATGTTGCGATAAGGATTCGTGCGAGTCTGGTGCTGTAATTTTCATCATTGGTTTTCTATGTGTCCCTTGGTGAAAGGAGCCTGGTTATGCCCAAGCTGAGTATTGAGTCAACGGTTGCTGAAATTGTCCTGGAAAGCCCAGGTCTGTCTGAGCCTTTGGAGGAATTGGGTATCGATTATTGCTGTGAGGGCAGGAAAACCCTGGGGGTTGCCTGTGCAGAGAAAGGGCTCAATCCAAAAAGGATCATTTCAAAGCTCGAATCCGAGACGGGATCAACTGAGTCTGCGGTGGATTGTTCGGCAATGACATTGAGCGAACTGGTCGAACACATTGAACAGGTCCATCACCCCTTTCTGCGATCTGAATTGCCTCGTCTGGAGGGATTGGTTCAGAAAGTTAGCGAGGTTCACGGTGAGAGTCATCCGCAGTTCCGGGAGTTGGTATTGGTTTTTGAAACCTTAAAGGCTGAACTGCTTCAGCACATGCAGAAAGAGGAACAGGTTCTCTTTCCTTTCGTGAGGGAACTGGATAATGCCCGCACACTTCCTTCCTTTCACTGTGGGAGTGTTGCCAATCCCATTGGCGTGATGGAATACGAACATGATAACGCAGGGAGGGCACTTGCCCATATGGCGGAGCTGACCGGCAATTATCAACCGGCTGATGATTTATGTGCAACCCATTATGCTTTAATGGTTGGCTTGCGCCACTTTCAGGCAGATCTTCATCTGCATATTCACAAGGAGAATAATATTCTTTTTTCCAAGGTGAAAGAACTGGAAGCCTCACTTGAGGCTGAGGTATAACTTCATCAATCACCACTGATTCATTACACCTTTTGGGTTTGTTCTTGCCGTTGTTAAGGGCTCCATTGGGGGTGGAGTCAGCAGGGTGAAACCATGGAAATAACGATTGAAAATCTCCGTACTCTTTTGGGATGGTGTACCATCCTTAATATGGCAATGCTTGCAGTGTGGTCTTTGGCGTTTGTATTCGCCCACGATTTTGTGTTCAGGATGCACACGCGGTGGTTCAGGATATCTGAAGAGCGCTTTGATGAGATCCATTACACCATGATGGGTTACTACAAGCTGGCGGTGTTTCTCTTTAACCTGGCACCTTATCTGGTCCTCAGGTTGGCCCAGTTTAATTAATGGATTAAATCATGATGCGAAAAATAATTATTCTTTGTGTGCTGGGACTGCTTGCACTGGCGCCTGCAACTCATGCCGCGCCGCGGCCGAACATCGTCCTGATTCTGGTTGATGACCTGGGTTGGATGGATCTTTCCTGCCAGGGAAGTCGTTACTATGAAACGCCAAATCTGGATCGACTGGCGGCCCAGGGTATGCGCTTTACCAATGCTTACGCGGCCTGTGCGGTGTGTTCGCCCACGCGGGCGGCCGTTCAAACCGGTCGTTATCCGGCCCGGCTTGGGGTGACCGACTGGATTCGCTCACGCTTTCAGGGTGGTGGAATTCCCGCAGATAAAAAAAACCCAAGCGGTTTCACCGGTGGCAGGCGAAAGTTCCTGGTTCCGAAGAATGCGCTTTGGATGGAATCTGAAGAGGTAACCATTGCCGAACTATTGAAGCCGGCGGGCTATGTTTCCTGTCATATTGGTAAATGGCATTTGGGGGCTGATGATTGGTATCCACAGAAGCAGGGTTATGACTTTAATTATGGTGGGTGTGATTATGGTCAGCCACCAAGTTACTTTGATCCTTTCAATCAGCCTAAACACCGGCATGCCATGATTCGGGCTGGCATTCCCCACCTGCCGGGACGTAAGCCAGGCCAATATCTTTCTGATCGCGAAGCGGAGGAAGCCGTGGTTTTCATTGAGATGAACAAGGACAAACCCTTCTTTCTGAACATGGACAACTACGCTGTCCATACACCGATCCAGGCAAAAGCCGACGTAACAGCCAGGTATGAGAAGAAAACCAAAACCCGGCAAAAAAATGCCAAGTATGCCGCCATGGTGGAGTCAGTGGATGATTGCGCCGGAAGAATCATGGCCACCCTTGAGAAACATGGAATTGCCGACCGGACGATGATTATATTTACTTCTGACAATGGAGGGCTAATGGGGCCAACCAATAATGCACCCCTTAGGTCAGGAAAAGGGTATGCCTATGAGGGTGGGATTCGCGTGCCGCTTCTAATTAAGTGGCCGGGTGTCGTAAAGGCCGGAACCACCAGTGCTGAGCCGGTAACCAGTGTAGATTACTTTCCCACCATTGCTGAAGTTACCGGGCTGGGCTTACCGGAGGGTCGCGACATCGATGGGCTTTCTTTGGCCAAACACTTGAGTTCCCAGGGCAAACAGAAGCTGGGTCGTGATGCGATTTATTGGCATTTCCCCCACTACCGCCATAACCCGGGACCCTACAGTATTATTCGTGAAGGTGACTGGAAGTTGATCAAGTTTTACGAAGGGCCGATGGAGTTGTTCGATTTGAAGAATGATCTTGGGGAGACGAAAAATCTGGCGACAGCGATGCCCGAGAAAGTGAAAGGATTGGAGAGTCGACTCCTTGCCCATCTTAAATCGGTTGGGGCCAAAATGCCCAAGCCCAATCCTGCTGCAAAAAAGTTGAACTAATAAAAAGGATAATGATGTTGGATCGGAGAACTTTTCTTAAGACCGGTGCCTGTGGTGGAGTGGCAACCCTCGCTGCCTCGACATCGGCCGATGCTGCCACCACCAACCCTTCCGGGGTAGGGGGGTATAACTACCGCCTGCCGAAACTGGCCAAGGGTAGCCGGTTGCTCTTTCTGGGGGATTCCATCACTGACATGAAGTGGGGTCGCAACGAGCGTGACCGCAATCATTACCTTGGCCACAGCTACGTTTACCTGATTGCCTCGCGGCTGGGAGTGGATATGCCTGAAGCTCAACTGGAGTTCTTTAATCGGGGGATCAGTGGGCACAAGGTATCTGATCTCAAGGCGCGCTGGCAGAAGGACGCCATCGATATGAAACCGGATCTACTCAGCATCCTTATTGGAGTTAATGATGTGAGCCGGGGTGGAGGCAAGAGTGTGCCTTTGGATCGTTGGGAGACCGATTACCGTTTCATCCTTGATGCCAGCCGTAAGGCCGATGCGGGTTTGCCGCTTGTACTTCTAGATCCTTTTGTCCTTCGCTCTGGGCGATTAAAGAATGAAACGGCGTGGGAACATTGGCGAGGTGAAGTGGACAAGTTGCGGGCCATTGTTGCGCAGTTGGCCAAGGACTATGATGCCATTCACGTGAAGACTCAGGAGGTATTCGATGCAGCCGCCAAGGCAGTGAGCCCGGAACATTGGATTTGGGACGGAGTCCATCCACTGCCTCAAGGCCATGAATTGATCGCACGCAACTGGTTGCAACAAGTAAGTGGCAGGTTTTCGAAATGAAGAGAAACATCCTTATCCTCCTTGCCTTTGCGTTGTGCACGCTGGACACATCACTTCACGCTGCGGCCTTGCGGCCCAATATTATACTCATCTTTGTCGATGACATGGGTTACGGGGATCTTGGGTGCTATGGGAACAAAAGGAACAAGACACCCAATATCGACCGGTTGGCTGCTGAAGGGCAGCGATGGACAAGCTTCTATTCTTCAGGTGCGGTGTGTGTGCCCAGTCGTACCGGACTCATGACCGGTCGACATCCGGCCTTGTTTGCTGCTGGGAGAAATAATCTGGCCAAGGTACGTGACAAATTGATGGCTGCCATGCTCAAGAAACAGGGCTATGCCACAGCGATCCTTGGCAAGTGGCATCTGGCCGGTTACCCGCAGGACTTTACCCAAAGCCCGATGCATCCCCTGGAATGCGGGTTTGATTATCATTTTGGGACACCGGGTAGTAATGACGTGCCCGCCCCTCCAGGTAAGCGCCAGACGCGTAATCTTTTTGATCAATGCAATAAGTTCACTTTCAAGGTGCCGCTCATCCGCGGGCGTAAACTGATTGAAGTTCCGACCGATCAGGAGCTTCTCACCAAGCGTTATACGCAGGAAGCGGTGAAATGGATTGGTGCCAATAAGGGCAAACCGTTTTTTCTGTATCTGGCCCACAACATGCCCCACGCGCCGGTATTTGCCTCCAAGGCATTTCAAGGCAAGAGCAAGGGAGGGCGTTTTGGGGATACCATTGAAGAGATTGACTGGTCAGTGGGGCAGGTGATGAAGGCGATCAAGGAAGCGGGCATTGATAAAAAGACGCTGGTTGTATTCACCAGCGACAATGGGCCGTGGTCAATGTTCGGGCCCCATGGAGGTACTGCCAAGCCTTTGCGTGGTGAAAAGGGAACTTCATGGGAAGGTGGTTATCGGGTGCCGGGAATCTTTCGGTGGCCGGGCAAGATCAAGCCCTCCGAGATGGATGGACTGGCGACGAATCTTGATTTATATGCCACTTTTGCAACCTTGAGCGGAGGCGATCAACCCAAGGGATTGCCGGGATTTATTTCGAAGAATATATCAGGCGTACTGCTGCGCGGCGAGGCTAGTCCGCGCAAAAAGTGGTTCTACTCCAGCGGATCCATCGCCTTTCGCTCAGGGAACCACAAGATACACCTGAGCACCAAGAATCGCTCCTCCAATCCCGATACCCGCGCCCGCGAGCCGATCGCGAAACACGATCCGCCTTTACTTTTTGATTTATCGGCTGATATCGGGGAGCAAAAAAACATCGCTGCAGATCATCCCCAAATCATCGCGCGTCTTTTAAAGGAAATGAAAGAGTTTCGTGGCCTGAAGTAAAATTAAATTAACCCATCTATCCCATGCAAAAGAGAATCTGTTTATATCTGACAATACTCAGTCTGTTTGCCGTGACCTTTGATGTCCGTTCAGCAGATTATACTCCCGGCAATTTTCATAATTACTCGCATACTGCGGGCACGGTTCCCAAGGGGGACTATCAGTATTCGGTTTATGTGCCCAAGGATTATAACCCGAAGAAATCCTATCCGCTGGTGTTTTGGCTGCATGGCGGTCGTGGTCGGGATCATCCCGACAAGGGCAAGCGGAATATGGTTTCTGACCGGTTGAAGGATAATGTCCGTTCCACCGATGCAGGCTACAGCCGCAATGTTCCCGGTTATATCGGGTACATTTTGGTTTCGCCGGTAAAACCGGTGCTCCGGTGGAATGCCGGTATTTTTGCGCGCCTCATTAAACATGTGAAGAGCAAGGTGAGTGTTGATGAGAATCGAATTTACGTGACCGGTTTTAGTATGGGCGGCCAAGGCACCTGGCGCGTTGGTTGTGGGAATGACGGGTCCTACAAAATTGCGGCGATGATGCCCTTGGGCGCGTGGGGTTGCCGGGAGGTGAAACGGGGGAAAACCCGTGAAACATTCAAGACGCTCAATACCGCAGTATGGAACCTGCATTGCCCGCAGGATCCGGTCTCCAGAATTTCTGAACAGTTACCCTTGTTTCAGGCGCATCTGGATTTTGGGGGTTACGGTCGTTTCACCATGATTCCCGGTAAAGGCCACATCAGTCGCCCGCGCGGCAATGATCATGCTTTTTTTGGAATGCGCATGGCGTGGATGCTCTCCCAAACCTATGGCACCCCTTTTAATTACGTTCTTAAAGTGAATGACGGCAAGATTGTGAAGGTGGCCAGTGGCAAGCGCCCCTTCACTGGCGACACAAGTGGCTATGGATTTTATGAGCCGGGCACGGTGGTCAATATTACCGCTCCTGAATCAAAGGATGATAAGCTGTTTGTTAAATGGGCAAGCGATCGTGGCACATTTGCCAATGCAACTTCACGATCTACTTCATTCACGACACCTAAAGGGGATGTGACCATTTCTGCCATCTACGGCAAGCAACCCTTCAAGCTAAGTGTCGTGGGCGGCAAAGCAAACCCCGCTGCACCCAAACCTGGCGAGGTCGTTACGGTGAGTGCCGGTACGGACAAATTCTTCTACTGGAAAACGGATTCGAAGCTCCTCGATATCGCTCTTCCCAGTGCCCGGTCCTTTTCCTTTTCGATGCCTTCAGGCAATGTCACCCTGACCGCTCAGCAGCAAAGCGGACGTTAAACTTGAGATAAACCATGTGTTTTTCAAGGCAATGCTGCCTATTTTTTATTTTTATTCATTATGATGAAATTTTTTGGGTAATATTTCCCTGAGCGGGAGTATTATTACTGACGGGTTGATTCTCCTTGCGAGAGATTCTTGGCCAAAAAGAAAAAATGGAGTTTACAGTGAATTCGCATTCGATCGACCGCAGAAGGTTTCTGCAGGGAATGGGCGTGATGTTGGCATTGCCCTGGCTGGAAAGCTCAATGATGGGGGCACCTGCCAGAACCAAACGGTTGGTTTGTTTCGGTAATCATTTGGGTTTCTGGCCTGAAGGATTCTTTCCCAAGGACGGTGGTCGTGATTTTAAACCGAGCTTAACCCTTAAGACCATTAATCGGCATCGCAATGATTTCACGGTTTTTTCCAATCTGGATGATGGCACCAATGGAGGCCATGCAGGAGTACATGCTTTTTTAAGCGGAGGCATCCGAAAGGAAATGGCGGCTGGCTTTCCTGAAAAAAATATTACCATTGATCAGGTGGCGGCCGAGCATGTCGGAAGTGTAACGCGTTTTCCGTCCATCACTGCAGGTATTGATGCGGGCACCAACATGGTGTGGACACGGGCGGGGGTTAGCATTCCGCCCATCAATAATCCCGCACAGCTTTTCAGGGCATTATTTGTTGATCAGGATAACGCAAGCCGGGCAGCCCAACGCGAGGTTTTGCTTCACCGTTCCAGCGTTCTGGATGCTTTGCGTGAATCAGCCAAAGCCTTGAACGGCAAACTTGATGCCGCCGATCGTGATAAGCTTGATCAGTATCTCACATCGGTGCGCGATGTGGAGCGACGTCTGCAAATGTCCCGTGAGTGGTTGGATAAACCCAAGCCCAAGTCACCCATTGATTTTGTGGGTGAGGCTGATCGTCAGCATATTGAGGAGATGCCGCTATTGTGTGATCTCCTGGCTTTGGCGTTGCAGGCTGATTCCACCCGCGTGGCGACCTTTGAGGTGCCTATTTCCTTTCGAACCTCAGAATTGAATGTGGGAGGATATCATGGCCTGTCTCATCACAGCAAGGAAGAGGGCAGACTCAAGCAGTTGCAGGTGGTTGAGAAATACTGGATGGAACAGTTCGGTTTTTTCCTGGATCGGCTAAAGGAAACAAAAGTTTTTGATGATACCTTGGTCGTGTTGGGGAGTGGTATGAGTGATGGTTCCCGTCATAGTAATCGTGACTTGCCGGTGCTTCTGGCTGGTGGCCGGCTCAAGCATGAGGGGCATTTGATTTGCCCAGCCGGGGATCATAAACGCGTGCCGCTTTCCAATCTGTGGCTTTCCACCTTGCAATGGTTTGGTTGTGAGCGCGAACGGTTCGGCAAAAGCACAGGTACCTTTGCGCCGATGGAGATTTCATGAGCACCCTTCGATTGGCCCTGATCCTTGCCCTGCTTCCTGTCCTGTCAATTCAGGCGGAGTTGCCTCGTGCCTTCCTGAAACAATACTGTTTCAAATGTCACGGGCCGGATAAACAAAAAGCCAAACGTCGCTACGACCAGCTGCCGTCGACTATTTCCACGCTGGATGAGCTGGAATTATGGCAGGAGATTCTAGATCAGCTGAATCTGGCCGAGATGCCGCCGGAGGATGAAATGCAACCGGCCAAGCCCCAGTTGCTTGAGGCCATAAGGTCCATCACCCAATCCATTGCCGCGGCGCGGCCCCGCTTCGCGCAGCAGGCACGGCATACCCCCTTGCGCCGGATGAATTCCTGGGAGTACCGGCAGACCATCGGCGATCTGCTGGGTTTGAATGTGGAGGCATGGAATCCTGCGGAAAATTTTCCGCCGGAGGTGAAAGTGAATGGGTTTGATAACAATGGCGCCGGCCTGATTACTTCAGGCTTATTGCTCGACCATTATCTGAGCACTGCGGCTCAGGCCATTGAACGGGCCACCCAGTTTGGAGCCCGGCCCGCATTAAAGAAGTATGCGCAGCAAACGCCGTTTTATTTCAATGGCAATGAATCAAAGGATTTACCCAAGCTCTTTAAGGTAGACCGGTTCCGATTTATTCCCGAGACTCCATATACTGACCTCTACGGCCGCCATTATCGCGGCGGACACATCGGTTTCCTGCCGCTGCATCGACAAGGCGGCGTTGCTCATAGCGGCGTTTACATCATTCGCGTTCGGGCTGCAGCGGTGGGCCGCGTCCATGACTATGGCAAAGCTCTGGGAGATTTCCGAAATGGGGATCCGCTGGTGATGGAAATCGCTTCAGTGGATCGACGGGGCAGTGTCACTAGCACGGGTAACGTTTCGAAAATGACTTCGCTGGCGCGCATAGAGCTGACCAATGAGGAGCCGAAATGGTTCGAGTGGAAGGTCTACATGGAAGCCGGCTACGAGCCGGAAGTCCGCTTTCGCAATGGTCCTCTGGCGGCTAAGCGAATGGTCCGAGTGCTAACAACTCAGGCCGCCGATAAACCGGAGTTCAAACCGTTTGTTGATATGAAGCCCGGCTATGAAAAGGCTCACGGCGTGCTGAAGGCTTATCGCGGACCGAAGCTGCGTGTTTGGGAGATTCAGATCAGTGGGCCTTTTGTTAAGGAATGGCCGCTCAGTGGGCATCAATTGATGTATGGCTCATTAAATCCTGAGGAACTTAATCGTGATAATATGCGGGAACGTCTGCGCATCTTTGCTGCGAAAGCGTTTCGTAGACCGTTGCGTCCGGGCGAATTGAGCCCGATTGAGTCGATGGTGTACAGAAAGCTGGGTGAGGGCATGAAGCCGCTGAAAGCCCTACAGTTGGGTTTTCAAACCATCCTGTGTTCGCCGTCGTTTTTGTTTCTGGAAGAAGGTGAGGGCAACCTCAGTGAACATGCCCTGGCCGCGCGGCTCTCGTATTTCCTCTGGTCTTCTACGCCCGATGCTGAACTGCTCAAGCTCGCCGGGAAAAATAAACTCAAGGCCTCTGCAACTTTGCGTGAGCAGGTCAATCGCATGCTTCAGGATCAGAGATCGAATCGTTTCGTGCAAAATTTCACCCGCGTGTGGCTGAACCTTGACAACATCGGCGAAACGCCGCCTTCCAAGGATTTTACCGTCTACTATCGCGATAATCTTGAGGAGGCCATGCGCAATGAGACTCAGGATTTTTTCAAGCACGTGCTTGAGCGCAACCTGCCGCCGAGTGAATTTTTGGAGGCCAATTACTCCTTCCTTAATCGCGAACTGGCTCTGCATTATGGTATTGAAGGGATAAAAGGGAATCATATGCGACAGGTGTCGATCAAAGGCACACCGCGGGGCGGTTTGCTGGGACAAGGGGCTTTCCTGACGGCTTCAGCCAATGGAGTGGACACCTCGCCGGTGGTGCGCGGTATTTATGTGATGGAAAAACTGCTGGGGTACTCTCCCCCCCAGCCCCCACCTGATGTGCCTGAAATTGAGCCGGACATTCGCGGGGCAAAGACCATCCGCGAGCAACTTGCCAAGCACCGCGAGATTGCCACCTGTGCCGAGTGTCACCGCAAGATAGATCCCTTGGGGTTTGCCCTGGAAAATTTTGATGCCATAGGCCGTTGGCGTGACCAGTACGGCAAAGGGATGCCCGTCAATCCTGCCGGCAAACTTCCCAGCGGCGAAGCGTTTGCCTCAGCGGGTGAATTCAAAAATCTCATGGCCCAGAAGCACGATCAATTCACCCGTTGCCTGACACAGAAGCTTCTCACCTACGCCACGGGCCGTGAACAGGTCCCCACCGATCGTCCTGTCATTGACTCCATTCTCCGTGAAATGAAAAAGGACAATCAAGGCCTGCGTGACCTCATTCATTTGATTGTTCTGAGCGAGGTATTTTCTCAGAACTAGCTTTCCTTTTGAGTTATGGGCGGCATGATTTGCCGCATGCAATCATTCTCCCGACGTTCATTCATTGGCCAAGCCGCCTTGGCTGCCCCGATTATTTCATTCGCGCCTTCGCTTCTGGCCAAGGACAAGAATGATCCCGACCGTTTCCAAATCGGTATTCAGGAATATACGTTCCACCGTTGGATTGGGGCAGGGAAACTTGATCATTTGGATTATCCGGCGCTCGCCAAGAAGAAGCTGGGTATTACCCATATCGAATACTGGAACCGGCCGTTCAACGGTAAACATACTGACAAGAAATATGTCGGCGAATTGGTCAAGCGCACCACCGGTGAAGGGATGAAAAATGTGCTGATTTTGGTTGATGCGAAGAACCAGCTTGATTCAAGGGATGCCAAGGCGCGGACGCGTGCGGTTGAGGAGCACAAGGGTTGGGTGGATTGTGCAAAGCAGCTGGGTTGTAAGGCTATTCGTGTTAACTGTCGCTCAGGAGGTAATCGGGATGAGAACCTTGATAATGCCGCCAAGGGACTGGGGGCCTTGTGCGATTACGCCAAGGGGACCGGTGTGAAGATCGTGATTGAACCGCACGGAGGCAACTCGCAGGACCCTGACTGGCTTTTGGCTGCGATGAAGAAAATCAACCGGCCCAACGCCGGGCTCTTGCCTGATTTTAATAACTTCGGCCGCTAC
>Ga0208411_1000983_pt1 | contig 20278 bp, 16 predicted proteins | sample ETN01SmetaG_4_FD_185793 | JGI IMG/M metagenome (GOLD analysis project Ga0208411, IMG submission 185793) | Marine microbial and viral communities from oxygen minimum zone, Eastern Pacific Ocean - ETNP2014F12-01SV261 (SPAdes) (version 2) | ecosystem: Environmental > Aquatic > Marine > Oceanic ... | reverse complement strand
TGGTCGCCGTCCTTCGACGGCTTCCGGGTTCGGACACAGGGAGCGTGGGCATGGCGAGGATCGTGGTCATGGGCGGTGACGGGATCGGCCTCGAGGTGGTGGACGCAGCCTGCACCGTGCCCGACCGGGCCACGGGCCGACTGGACCTCGACCTCGGTGTTCCTACCGTGCTTTCTGGCGCCCCTGGCGGGACTCGAACCCACGCACACGGCTCCGGAGGCCGATGCTCTATCCGCTGAGCTACAGGGGCAGGACGTGCTCGAGGGCAGGCTACGTCCCCGGTCCGCCTCCGGCACGGTCCCGGCCTCGGCCGACGGGCCGGTGACCGCCAGTCGCGGGTAGCGTCCGCGCTGACACGACGAAGGGGTGACCCATGCGACGAACGGACAGGGGCCGATTCACCGGACGCCTCCTGGTCCTCGGGTTCCTCGTGTTGGTGGCGGCCTGTGGCGGCGAAGCCGATGTCGCCCCGCCCACGACCACGGTGGCGCCCACGACCACGACCACGGTGGCGCCCACGACCACGACCACTGTGGCGCCCACGACCACGACCACTGTGGCGCCCACGACCACGACCACGACGACCACGACGACCACGACCACGACGACCACACTTCCTCCGGAGCCCGAGGTGTTCGCAGAGCCCGGGGACCACGACGCCGGGGTCACGACGATCGACCTCGGCGACCGTCTCGTCGAGGTCTGGTACCCGATCGGGGCGGGAACCGCCGAAGGCCCGACGGCACTCGTCGAACCGGCCGAGGTGTTGCCCGAGTTCCTCCTCGAACTCCTCCCGGCGTCGCTGACCGAACCGTTCGACACGGGCGCCTACCGGGACGCAGAGGCCGCCGAAGGCCCGTTCCCGGTGGTCTTCTACAGCCACGGCTTCGGCGGCTACCGGCTGGTCGCCACGACCTACGCCACCCACCTGGCCTCCCACGGGTTCGTCGTGGCAGCCGTCGACCACCTCGAGCGGGGCCTCGTCGCCCAGGTCAGCGGCCAACTAGTGGCCGCTCCGGGACAGGAGGTCATCGACTTCAACCGGACGATCGACATCCTCGAGGCCCGGACCTCCGACGCAGAAGACCTCCTCGCCGGAGTGGTCGACACCACGCTTGTCGCCGTAATCGGACATTCCGCCGGCGGCGGTGCCGCCAACCAGGCCGCTTCCGAACCGTGGATGGATGCCGCCGTGAGCATCGCATCGGGTGCCGGAGGCCTCGAGGCAACCGACACGCCATACCTGGTGTTGGCCGGCGAACGCGACAGCGTCGTCTCACCTGCAGGTAGCTACGGGCTCTACGAGGTGCTCACCGGGCCGCGGATCTACCTCGAGATCGCAGCGGCCGGCCACAACAGCTTCACCGACGTCTGTCCGCTCCTCTACGAATCCGGTGAGGCGGCAGAACTCGTGGCCCTGATAGGCGCCGAACAGACCACCCGGGCCGCCGACGGCTGCACGAAGGAGTTCGTCGACCCCTCGGCGGTGCAGGACCTGGCGGAGCACGCGACCGTCGCCTTCCTCGTGCACCACTTCGGGATCGCCGACGTCGCCGACTCGCTCGGCGAAGACGTACTTGCCGCGATCGGAGCAGCGGTCCCGAGTCGGTTCGAGTCCGACGGCCCCTAGGGGCGTACCGGCCCTAGAACAGCGACAGGTAGGTGTCGAGTTCCGCTGAGGTCACCTGGTCCGTGATGGTGCGGAACTCGTCGCGTTTGGTCCGGGCGAAGTAGTCGACGTAGTCGCCGTCCCGGCCGGTGCCGAGGGCGGCACGCAGCACGTCGTCGGCCACCAACTCGTCGGCGGCGTGCAGGAGCGTCGGCGGCAGGGCCTCGATGCCCCGCGTGGCGATCTCGTCGAGCGGCAGCGTGTAGAGGTTGTCCGTGTTGGGGTCACCCGGGTCGAGGCCACGTGACACGCCGTCGAGGCCGGCCCCCAGCAGGGCGGCGAAAGACAGGTACGGGTTCGCCGCACCGTCGGGGACGCGCAGTTCGAAGCGGCCACCCTCGGGTACCCGTACCATCTGGGTCCGGTTGTTGCCGCCGTAGGCGACGTAGGCGGGTGCCCAGGTGGCGCCGGAATCCGGCGGGCCGACGCCGATGCGCTTGTACGAGTTCACGGTCGGGCAGAGGATCGCCGTGAGCCCCTGGGCGTGGTCGAGCACCCCGCCGAGGAACTGGTAGGCGAGTTCACTCAGGCCGAGCCCGCGGGCGTCGTGGTCTGACTCGAACAGCGGCTCGTCGCCGTCGGCCGACCAGAGGCTGAGGTGCATGTGGAGCCCGTTGCCGGTCTTGTCGGTGAACGGCTTGGGCATGAACGTGGCGTACAGCCCCTGCCGACGGGCCAGCGTGTGCATCATCAGGCGCAGCACGACGAGCCGGTCGGAGGTGGTGAGTGCATCGCTGTACCCGAAGTTCTGCTCGAACTGGCCGTTGGCGTCCTCGTGGTCGTTGGCGTAGTTCCCCCAGCCCATGGCGTCCATGTGGCGCGACACGGTCGTGAGGTGGTCGAGCATGGTCGTGAGCCCACGGGCGTCGTAGCAGGGCAGCATGGAGGTGTCCCGCTCGTCGGCCGGGCGGAACGAGCCGTCGTCGTTGCGGTGCAGCATCGAGTACTCGGCCTCGACACCCGACTTGAGCACCAGGTTCTGTTCGGCCGCCCGGGCGACCGCCCGCTTGAGGATCACCCTGGGCGCATAGGGCCACTCCTCGCCCTCGACCGTGGCGTCGCACTGCATCGCGGCGACGTTGGGCTGCCACGGCAGCACCGTGTACGAGGACGGGTCGGGCAGCGCCAGGATGTCAGGGTCGGCGGGCGTCTGGCTCATGGGCCCGGCGGCGAACCCGGCGAACCCGGCCCCGACCTCGAGCAGGTCGTCTATCGCGGTCACCGGCACGAGCTTGGCGCACGGCTTGCCGTGCATCTCCACGAACATGGCGTAGATGAACTCGACGCCGTCGTCGGCGATGCGGGCCTTGAGCTCTTCGGTCACGATGTGTTCCTCCTTCATCGGGCAGTGGAGTCCGGGTGCGAATGGTGGCACACAGTGGACCGAGCCGATGCCAGCGGCCTCAGGTGGTGGCGACCAGCAGGGCGGTGGCCGGTGCCCAGCAGCAGATTCCCCAGGTGTTGCGCGACTCCCACCCGCAACGGCGCGCCGATGTCGGCGAGGCGGGAGCGCGTCACCACATCGCCTCGCTCCGGGAAAGGGTTCCGGGCTCGATTGACAGGGCCGGCGGCCAACCGTTCTGAGGAGTCGACGCGAACCGCGTAGGGTTCCGGGCCACGGCAAATGCAGTTCAGGGGGTGGGACTTGACGCAGGGCATGTCAAATGTGGCGTATCGTTTTTGGAGGGTCGTCGATGGGTGGTGAGAGCACTTTGGGTCATCGAGCAGTCGTACATCGCGCGGCGTCCTGGGAAGAGGCCCTGGCCCGACGGGCGCAGGAACCCGACCTTGTACCGATCTGCGGGGGTACCGACCTCATGGTCGACATCAACTTCGACCGGTCCCGCCCCAGGGGTCTCCTGGACCTCTCCGGCCTCCCCGAACTGAACGACTGGTCGCTGGTCGACGAGGGACGGATCCTCCGACTCGGTGCTGCCGTGCCCTACACGCGGATCATCGAGGAACTTCACGACCACTGCCCGGCCCTGGCGATGGCGGCGCGGACCGTGGGTTCGCCCCAGATCCGCAACCGCGGCACGGTGGCTGGGAACCTCGCCACCGCGTCACCGGCCGGCGACGCCCATCCGCCGCTCTTGGCCACCGGTGCCCGGATCGAGGTGGCGTCCGCCCGCGGCGCACGACTCGTCGACATCGACGACTTCTTCCTCGGGCCGAAGCGCAGCGCACTGGCTCCCGATGAACTCATCCGGGCCGTGCTGATACCTGTGGTTCGTGGCCCCCAACAGTTCGCCAAGATCGGGCCGCGCAATGCGATGGTCATCGCAACCGTGTCCTTCGCTGTCGCCCTCGATGTCGCCGCCGGCACGGTTGGCACCGGCGTCGGCTCAGCGGGACCGACCCCGTTTAGGGCGCCAGAAGCCGAGCAATTCGCCGCTGGGCGCCTCGACGGGCACTGGGACGCTCCCGAACCCGCCGACCCGGGGGTGCTGCGCGAGTTCGGCCGACTCGTGGCCACCGCCGCCTCACCGATCGACGACGTGCGCGGCACCGCCGACTACCGACGGCATGCCCTCTCGGTGCTGGCTGCCAGATGCCTCGGGTGGGCCTGGTCGGAGCGTCCACTGGAGCAGGCCGCATGAGGGTCGAGTTGTCGGTCAACGGGACCGACCACGTCGTTGACCATGTGTGGGGACTCGAGAGCCTGCTCACACTGCTGCGCGAGCACCTGGGCCTACGCGGCTCGAAGAACGCCTGTGAACAGGGCGAATGCGGGTCGTGCTCCGTCTACCTCGACGGCGAACTCGTCTGCTCCTGCCTCGTCGCTGCCGGCCAGGCGAACGGCGCCCAGATCGTGACCATCGAGGGCCTCGGCGACGACGGGTCCCTCGATCCGGTTCAGCGGGCCTTCCTCGACGCCGGAGCGGTGCAGTGCGGGTTCTGCACCCCCGGGATGGTCGTCGCCACGCACGCCCTGTTGGACAGGCACGCACAGCCCGACGAACTCACGGTCCGCGAGGAACTCTCCGGCAACCTCTGCCGTTGCACCGGCTACCAGAAGATCCTCGACGCTGTCAACCGAGCGGCCGCACCCAAGGGCCTGACGTGAGCACGCCGAAGGTCCCCGTCACGATCCTGACCGGTTTCCTCGGCGCCGGGAAGACCACGCTCCTCAACTACATCCTGCGCGAGGAACACGGCAGGAGGATCGCCGTCATCGAAAACGAGGCCGGCGAGATCAACATCGATTCCCAGCTCGTCATCTCCTCCGACGAGGAGATCTACGAGATGGCCAACGGATGCATCTGCTGCGTCACCTCGGTACGAAGCGACCTCCTCGAGGTCCTCCGCAAGCTCATGGCCCGCCGGGACCGGATCGACTACGTCCTCCTCGAGACGAGCGGACTAGCCGATCCGATGCCGGTCGCACAGGCGTTCTTCGTCGACGACCCGGTCCTCGACGAGGTGGGCCTCGACGCGATCGTCTCGATGGTCGATGCCGCGCACATCGAGCAGCACCTCGATGAGGTCCGGTACGACGGCATCAGCAGCCAGGCCGTCGACCAGATCGTCTGCGCCGACCGCGTCATCGTCAACAAGGTCGACCTCGTCGGGGAGGACACCGTCGCCCGCATCCGGGAACGGATCCGCGGTCTCAACCAGCGATGCGGCATCGAGGCATCGAGCTACGCCGAGGTCAACCTCGACGGCGTCCTCGGCATCCGGGCGTTCGACATCTCCCAGCGGGCCGCCAGTGATCCGTCCTTCCTCGACAACCACTACGTGCACGGCCACGATCCCGACGTCGAGACCCACTCGGTCCGCATCCCGGGCGAACTCGCAGCCGACGCCGTCGAGCGGGCCGCCGAGTCGATTGCCGACAAGTTCGGACCCAGCCTCCTGCGCTGGAAGGGCGTGCTCGCCCTGGCGGGGAACCCCAACCGCGTCGCCCTCCAGGGTGTCCACCGGATGTTCGAGATGCACGACCTCGATGCCTGGCCAGGCGGTCACCGGGACAGCCGGATCGTGTTCATCGGCAAGGGGCTGCCGTTCGCCGAACTGGTGGGACGATTCGAGGCGGCGGTCGTCGAATCGGTAGCACACACCTCGGAGGGGATGCCGGCGTGACCCTCACCGAATCGCGCCCCGTGGTCATCGACGGCGTCGGAGACTCGCCACCACGCCCGGATGGCGTGCCGAAGGTCGACGGCAGCTTCGTCTTCTCCTCGGACGAGATTCTCGAGGGAACCCTCTGGGGTGTCACGTTGCGGAGCCCCCACCCGCGAGCCCGCGTCCTCCGGATCGACACGTCGGCCGCCGAAGGGCTCGACGGCGTCGTCGCCGTCCTGACCCACGTTGACGTGCCGGGGTCCAAAACCTACGGCATGAAGATCGCCGACCAGCCCGTGCTGGCCTTCGACGAGGTCCGCTACCAGGGCGAGCCGGTCGCGGTGGTCGCCGCCACCCATCCCGAGGTCGCCCGTCGGGCATGCGAGCTCTGCGTGGTCGACTACGACGAACTCGTCCCGAACCTCGATCCGGAGGCGTCGCTGACCGGTGCCGTCGATGGACTTCCCAACGGCGGTCTCGCCCGCCACGTTCGAATTCGGCACGGCGATGTCGACGCCGCCCGTGGAGAAGCCGAGGTCGTCGTCGTCGGCGACTACGAGCTCGGTACCCAGGACCCGGCCTTCCTCGGACCCGAGTCCGGTCTGGCCGTTCCCGATGGCGGCGGCGGCGTGGATCTCTACGTGTCGTGCCAGAACCTTCACCTCGACCAGTCCCAGGTGGCCGCCAGCCTCGGACTGCCCCTCGACAAGGTGCGACTCGTGCTGTCCGGCGTCGGCGGTGCGTTCGGCGGCAAGGAGGACCTCAATGTCCACATCCACGCCTGCCTGCTCGCCTTGTCCACGGGCCGGCCGGTTCGAATGTCGTACAGCCGGGAGGAGTCGTTCTACGGACATGTGCACCGGCACCCGGCGACCGCCCGGGTGGAGTTGGGGGCCCGACGCGACGGCACCCTCGTGTTCAGCAGGGTGCGCCTGGTGCTCGACGGCGGGGCCTACACCTCCACCTCCCAGATCGTGGTCGCCAACGCCTCGTACTTCGCTGCCGGCGCCTACGCCTGCCCCAACGTCGAGATCGACGGCTATGCCACCTACACCAACAACCCGCCGTGTGGTGCGATGCGCGGCTTCGGCGCGGTGCAGTCCTGCTACGCCATCGAGTCGGCCATGGACCGACTGTCCGTCGAACTCGGCCTGCACCCCGTCGACCTCCGCCTCCGCAACGCGCTCACCGAAGGCGACGTGCTTCCGACCGGCCAAACCGTCGATGGGCCCGTCCCGGTGCGCGAGCTCCTGACCCACCTGCGCGACCTCCCGCTGCCCGACGAGCCCGGTCCGGCTACTTTCGACCCGCGGGCCCGCCCCGGTGGTGTCGGCAACACCACGCACGGCGAGGGCATCCGCCGCGGCGTCGGCTACGCGCTCGGCATGAAGGCCATCGGGTTCTCCGGCGGGGTCGATGACACATCGACCGCCCGGGTGACCCTCTGGCTCAGGGACGGCCAGCCGGTGGCCGAGGTGCAGACGGCGGCGACCGAACTGGGCCAGGGGATCGTGTCGCTCGAGGCCCAGGTCGTCCGCACCGAACTGGGCGTCCAAGAGGTGCTGCTGGCCGACAAGGACACCACGATCGACGAGGCGGGCGCCTCGTCGGCGTCGCGCCAGAGTTGGATGACCTGTGGCGCCGTACTCGGTGCGTGCCGGCTGGTGCGCGACGAGGTTCTCGAGCGTGCTGCGACGGCCATGGACGAGCCGGGCGGATCCCTCGAACTCGAGGACGGGCATGTCCGGACCTCCTTCGGCGCAGGATCGTCCCTTCCACTCGCCGACCTGCTGGGCGAGGTGCCGGTGTCGCACCGGTTCACCTACCATCACCGGCCGACCGAGGCCATCGACCCCGAACGGGGACAGGGTGACGCCCACGTGGCGTTTGCCTATGCGGCACACCGGGCGGTCGTCGACGTCGACGTCGAGCTCGGCCTGGTCCGGATCGTCGAACTGGCTGCAGCTCAGGACGTGGGGCGGGCGATGAACCCCCTCGCGGTCGAGGGCCAGATCGAGGGTGGCACCGTCCAGGGCCTGGGACTCGCACTGATGGAGGAGGTCCAGTTCGAGGACGGTCGGATCCGGAACCCCTCGTTCACCGACTACCTGATCCCGACCATGCTCGACGTGCCACCGATGCCGTTGCAGGTCTTCGAGTTCCCACACCCCGACTCGCCGTACGGGCTGAACGGCGTCGGCGAGCCGCCCAATCTCTCGTCGACCCCGGCGGTGCTCAATGCCCTCCGTGACGCCACCGGGCTCGAATTGCCACGGGTGCCCGTGCGTCCCGCCGACCTCGTGATCGAAGCCGAAGAGACAAACGAAAGGGAGATGACCTGATGATCATCGACACGCACCTCCACCCGACCAATGTCGTTGACGAGGCCTGGCGGCACACGGGCGAACCGTTCAACGGCGAGCGAATGCTCGAGATGATGGACGGTCCCTACTGGATCAACGGCAAGCCCCGTCGCATCGACATGGGCTTCATCCAACCACCGCCCGGCAACACGGCATGGCGTGACGGCGGCCGATCCGGCCGCGAGGGCATCCGCGACTACATGGAGTATGTGGCCCAGCTCACCCAGACGTACCCCGACCGGTTCATCGGGAACTTCAACTACAACCCGCGGTTCGGGCCGGAGAACGGCGCCGCCGAACTCGAGTTCCACGTCAAGGAGTACGGCTTCAAGATGTTGAAGTTGCACGCCAACATGCATGCGTACCGGCCGGACCGGGCGCTCGACTGGCTCCGACCGGTGATCCGGAAGTGCGAAGAACTCGGCGTGGTCGTCCTGATCCACACCGGGGACGGCCCGTACTCGATTCCGACACAGTTCTATCCCATCATCCGCGAGTTCCCGGGCGTCAATTTCGTGATCGGCCACTTCGGGGTGCAGACTGGCGGTGTCTACTGCTTCGAGGCCTTCTGGATGATCATGGACTCGCACAACGTTTACGGTGAGTCAGGATGGCTTCTCCAGTCCCGCATCGTCGAGTTCGCCAAGGAGATGCCGCGTGACCGCCTGGTCTTCGGCACAGACTCCCCGCCGAACGACCCGGGCATGTGGCTGACCCACCTCGAGGTGCTCTGCCACGAGCCGCCGCAAGGGCTCAGCATCGGCGAGGACCAGCTCGAGGACTACATGGGCAACAACATCGCCAGGCTGGTCGGCATCACACCGACGGCGCCTCCGGCGACCATCGAGGACGCCAAGCAGCAACTCGCTGACGGTTCCTATGGGACACCGATCGCCTGAGGCACGACGAGGAACGGGGATATCTCGACATGGGCGCAGTTCACGACCCCGGGGCACGACGGCTCGTCGTCGCCATCACCGGTGCAAGTGGTCCACAGTTCGGCATCCGACTGCTCCAGGTGCTTGCCGACGACGCGTCGGTCGAGACGCACCTGATCCTGTCGGACTCCGCCTGGCGCACCCTCGAGTTGGAAGTCGGCACGACCGGCACTGCGGTGAAGGAACTCGCCGACGTGGTGTACGACCCGGGGGACTACGCAGCGGCGGTGTCGTCGGGCAGCTTTCGGACCATGGGCATGGTCGTGGCACCCTGCTCGATGAGCACGCTGGGCGCCATCGCCAGCGGGGTCTCGACCACGCTCGTGGCGAGGGCCGCCGACGTCACGCTCAAGGAGCGCCGGCCGCTCGTCCTCCTCGCCCGGGAGACCCCGCTCAACCTGATTCACCTCCGCAACATGGTCACGGTGACAGAGGCCGGGGCGACCGTGCTCCCTCCCGTGCCCGCCTTCTACCATTCCCCCGAGACCATCGAGGACCTGATCGACCAGACAGTCGGCAAGGTGTTGGACCAGTTCCCCATCGACCACGAACTGTTCACGAGGTGGCGGTCCCCCGAGGGGAGTAGGCCATGACCGGCCAGGACCTCCGCAGATTCCTCGACGACTATTCGTCCGCCCATTCCGAGGACGTCCTCGTCATCGATGCCCCTGTCTCGCTGGACCAGGACGTGAGTGCGGTCGTATGGGAACTGGCCGCCGATGGCCGCCACCCCCTGCTCCGGTTCACGGACGTACAGGGTGCGGGCCACGAGGTCGTCACCAACATGTTCGCCTCCCGACGACGGATCGAGCGGATGATCGGCGCCGAAGAGGGCCGACTCCACCAGAGGTTCGAACATCTGGCGGGGGACCCGCAGCCACTCCTGGAGGTCGATACCGGGCCGGTTCTCGAACAGGTGGTCACCGGCAACGACATCGACCTTCGGGACCTTCCCCTACTCACCCATTTCGCCACCGACCTCGGCCCCTACATCACGAGCGGTGTCGTCGTCGCCGAGGACCCCGTGACCCGCTGCGGCAACCTCAGCTACCACCGGGCACTCCCGGCGTCTGCCACCTCGCTGGGGACGAGCCTCCATTCGCGCGGCGACCTGTGGCGACTCCTCGACGCCTGGAGGGCACGAGGCGAACCAATGCCGGTGGCGATGGTCATCGGTGCCCATCCATTGTTCATGCTGGCGGCCTCTTCCCGCGTTCCCCTCGACGTCGACGAGCGGGAGATCGCCGGGGGGCTCTTCGGTGAACCCCTCGAGGTGGTCTGCACTCCAACGCATGGACTGCGGGTCCCGGCGTCCGCCGAATACGTGCTCGAGGGCGTGATCGACGCCGACGCCTCCGCCGAGGAGGGACCCTTCGGTGAATTCACGGGGTACTCGTCGGACCGTTCCACCCACAACCGCTTCGACGTCCAGGCCGTGCTCCACCGTGACGATCCGCTGTGGGTCGACGTCGTCGGCGGCAACTCCGAGGAACACCTCAACCTCGCGAGAGTGCCACGGGAGTCCGAGATGGACGCGCGGCTCCGGGCTCGGTTCCCCTCGGTCACCCGGATCCACTACCCGAACTCCGGTTCGCACTTCCACTGCTACGTAGCCGTGGACCAGCGTCGGCCGGGCGAGGCCCGCCAGGTGATGTTGGCCCTGCTCGGATGGGACCCCTATGTCAAGACCGTGGTCGCCGTGGATCCGGACGTGGACTGCACCGACAACAGCGAGGTGTTGTGGGCGCTCGCCACGCACTTTCAGCCCGACCGGGACCTGTTCACCGTCGATGGCCTTCCGGGGAGCCCCCTCGACCCGTCCTCCACATCAGGGGGCACGACGTCGCGACTGGCCCTCGACGCAACCCGGGGTCCCGGATTCGATGCCGTCCGCATCGCGGTCTCCGCGGATGCCAGGACGAGGGCGGCCGCCATCCTCGACACAGCCAGGCCGGACGCGTGAAGATTCCAGTGCATGGTTTCTGAGGTTGCTGACTTAGATTCGGCATGGTGACGACGGAGAATCCCGACACGAGCGGCGCCCCGTCGTCGAAGGGCCTCTGGTACGGGCCGCTTGTGGGTCTTGTGGTGCCGGTCCTAGCGGTCGTCGCAGCGCTGGCGGTCGGTGCCGTCCTGTTGCTGGCGCTGGGTGCCAGTCCGCTGACCGGGTACGCCGCCCTGATCGACGGCGCAGTGGGTGACTGGAACGCTGTGGCCGACACGGCGATCAAGTCCATGCCGATGCTGCTTGTCGGCGTCGGCATCTGCATCGCCTTTCGTACCGGGGTCATCAACATCGGTGGTGAGGGTCAGATCATCCTCGGTGCGATTTTCGCCACGCTCGTGGCTCTGGCCGTCCCTGACCTGCCCTCGGTGTTCCTCATTCCACTCGTGCTTCTGGCCGGAGCCGTGGGTGGGGCGATCTGGGGGGCGATTCCGGGTGCCCTCAAGGCCTATGCAGGTGTCAGCGAGATCCTCAGCACGATCATGATGAACATCGTTGCCGCCCAGATTCTCAGTTTCCTGCTCCAGGACCTGCTCATCGAGGAGGGAGCGATCAAGATCCAACAGACCAGGAGGCTCAGCCACAACGCCGACCTCCCCTTGTTGCCCGGTGGTACCCGGCTGCATCTGGGCTTCCTCGTTGCGCTCCTGGTCGCGGTGATCGCCTACCTGCTCATCTACAAGACGTCACTGGGATTTCGACTCCGCGCCGTCGGCCACAACCCCGATGCCTCCCGCTACGCCGGCATGCATGTGAAGCGGAGCGTGGTGCAGGCCCTCGCGTTGAGCGGCGCCTGTGCCGGAGTTGCCGGAGCGGTCATGGTGTTCGGAAGCATCTCGCACCGACTGATCGGAGAGGGCGGCGCTACTGCGTTCACCCAGGGCGCCGGCTTCAACGGAATCGTCGTCGCCCTGTTCGGTGGGCTGCATCCCCTGTACACCGTGCCGGCATCTTTCCTCTTCGGGGGGATGTTGATCGGGGGAATCGAACTCCAGAGGGAGTTGCAGGTCCCGGCAGCCCTGATCGTCGCCCTTAACGGTGTCGTCGTCGTATTCGTCGTCAGCAGCCTCAGACTCAAGACGAAATTGCAGCGGTGGTCTGAGGACGCTGTGCTCCGAAGGGGTCGCAAGTGAGCGAATTCTTCACAACCACGGCCATCGTCGCAACACTTGCTTCTGGTATCCGCCTCTCTGCGCCCTTCCTGATCGCGGCACTGGGTGAATCGGTGGGCCAGCGGGCAGGCGTGCTCAACCTCGGTGTCGAGGGCGTCATGCTGATCGGTGCGTATGCGGCCTACAACACGGCTCTCGAGACGGGGAACGTCCTTGCAGCCGTGTTCGTGGCCGTCCTCATGGGCGTTCTGATGGGTGCCATCTACGCATTCATCACCGTGGTGATGCATGCCCAACAGGGAATCAGCGGGATCGGCATCTACCTGTTCGGACTCGGGATCACGGACCTGCTCTTCCAGAAGCAGGTGGGGACGCCGAAGCCGATCGACGGCCTTCAAACGACATCGGTTCCCCTCCTCGGCGACATCCCGACCGTGGGCGAGATCTTCTTCCGCCACAACGCGCTCGTCTATGTCGCCTACCTGCTGATCCCCGTCGTGTGGTTCGTCGTCAATCGGACCACCTTCGGACTCAACATCCGATCTGTCGGCGAAACGCCGGAGGCGGCGGACACACTCGGCGTGAGCGTCACCTGGACCCGGGTCTCGGCAATTCTCATCGGGAACGGGCTGGCTGCACTCGCCGGAGCGGCGCTTGCCCTGGAGATCGGGATCTTCCAGTACAACCTGACCGCGGGACAGGGATTCATCGCGATCGCCCTGGTGTACTTCGGTGCCTGGCGACCCAGCGGGATCATGGCCGGTGCGCTCCTGTTCGGAATCGTCTCGTCGACCGTCCTGCAGTGGAAGACGTTGGGCATCGTCTCAGGTTCCGCGTCCAGCTTCACCGCCATGGCGCCGGCGGTCCTCACGATCCTCGTTCTCGTGGTTGTCAGCCGTCGCATCGGCCAGCCGTCGGCACTCACCAATCCATTCGACCGATCCGACTGACGCAGGATGATGTTTCTGAAGGACCACCCGATCCGGGACGGAAGCAGCAATGGACCACCCGCGGCCGCGTGGCAACCAGCCCGTAGTGCTCGGGGTGGATTCTTCGACCCCGAGGCCGGTTAGCCCCATGTCTCCTGACCTGGATGTTCCGATGCTCGAGATGCGGGGCATCACCAAGCGATTCCCCGGGGTCGTCGCCAATGAGGGCGTCGATTTCACGGTTCGTTCAGGTCGGGTTCACACTCTTCTCGGTGAGAACGGTGCCGGCAAGAGCACGCTGATGAAGATCCTCTTCGGGCTCTACCGGCCAGATGAGGGGTCGGTGCACCTCGAAGGCACGGAGGTGGAGATCCGTTCGCCGGCGGACGCAATCTCGCGGGGCATCGGCATGATCCACCAGCACTTCATGTTGGTCCCCACGCTCACCGTCGCAGAAAACGTCGCCCTGGGCCTCGGTGGCGCGTGGGGTTTTTCCGACCTGCGACCGATCCGGCAGCGTCTGGTGGAGGTTTCCGAGCGATATGGCCTTCAGGTCGATCCTGATGCCTTCATCTGGCAACTGGCGGTCGGGGAACGCCAACGTGTCGAGATTCTCAAGGCGCTGTTCCGCGATGCTCGGATTCTCGTGCTCGACGAGCCGACCGCCGTACTCACCCCCCCAGAGGTCACCGACCTCTTCACGACACTTCGCCAACTCAGGGACGACGGTCGCGGGCTGGTCTTCATCTCCCACAAGTTGCACGAGGTAATGGAGATCTCGAATGAGATCACGGTTCTCCGAGACGGTCGGATCGTCGGGAACACGGTGCCGGAGTCATCGAGTCGGGAATCTCTGGCCCAGATGATGGTCGGTCGACCGGTCCTGTTCACCCGTACCGTCCAACCCCACGATCCCGGTGAGGATCGACTCGTGGTCCGTGACCTCGTCGTGCAAGGCGATCGGGGCAACCTTGCCGTCGACAAGGTGTCCCTCAGCGTGCGGGCAGGCGAGATCCTGGGAGTCGCCGGCGTATCCGGCAACGGACAACGCGAGCTCGCCGAGGCCATCTTCGGCCTTCGGCCCGTGGAGTCCGGAGGAATTGATATCGATGGGGTTCCGGCCGATTCGCTCGCCCCGAAGGCGGTCCGTTCGAAGGGCATGGCCTACGTCCCCGAGGAGCGCATGAGGGACGGTGTGATCGGCGAGTTCACCGTCGCAGAGAATCTGGTGTTGGTGGACCATGGATCCCCTCCGTATACCCGATGGGGGTTCCTCAGGTTCGGTGCAATCAAGAAGCAATGCACCAGGTTGGTCCAGCGCTACTCCGTGAAGACTCCGATGCTCGAGACGCTGACCCGGAGCCTCTCGGGCGGCAACATCCAGAAGGTCGTCATTGCGCGGGAGTTCAGTTGTGGCGCCGAGATTCTCGTCGTCTCACAGCCGACGCGGGGCATCGACGTCGGTGCCGCAGAGTACGTCCACGAGCAGTTGCTTGGCCAGCGCACCGCAGGCGCCGCCATCCTCCTCATCAGTGAGGACCTCGACGAGGTCCTGCAGATGTCTGATCGAGTCGCCGTCATCTTCAGAGGGCAGATCATGGATCAACTCCCCCGGAGCGAAGCAACGGCCATGCGGGTGGGGCGCCTGATGATGGGGCTCAAGGCCGAATAGACCGAAGCGGCGCCTCCAATGGTGGTTGTCCGACGGTGGGGTCGTCGCCAGTTGGTTCAGTTGCGGTCGGCGGCGATCAGGGCGGCGCCGAGCGCTCCGGCGTCGTCACCCAGTTCTGCCAGCCGTACGTCGACGGCCGGACGGTGCTCGGCGCCCAGCAGCAGATCCCCCAGGTGTTGGTCGATGCCCGATCGCAGAGGCTCGCCCATGTCGGTGAGTCCGCCGCCGACTACGACCCGTTCGAGGTCGAGGATGACCACCAGGTTGGCGACCCCGCGTGCGACCTCGCGGCAGAAGCCGTCGAAGATGGAGGCGGCGTCGGCGTCGCCCTCGGTGAGCGCCGTGGCCACATGGCGGCTCGTGACGCCGTCGGCCGAGCCCGCCAGACCGAGGCCCCGGTCGAAGCCACCCGTCGCGGCGGCCTCGCGGCCGATGCGGCCCAGAGCCGAACCGGAGGCGAAGTACTCCCACGGGCCCTGGTGCCCCGTTATGTGTGCAGGGCCGTGGGCGTCGACGACCATGTGGCCCACCTCGCCGGCGAAGCCGTGAGCCCCCTCGAGGAGGCGGCCGTCGACCACGAACCCGGCCCCGATGCCGGTCCCGAGGGTGACGAGGCCGAAGTGGTCGCTGCCCCGGCCGGCGCCCAGCCGGGCCTCTGCCAGCGTGGCTGCCGAGGCGTCGTTGCCGACCGTGACCGGGACGCCGACGGCCTCCTCGAGTTCGGGACCGATCGGGAACCCGAGCAGGTCGGGCAGGTTCGGGGAGTAGCACAGCGTCCCGGCCCGGTCGACCAGCCCGGCGATGCCGAGCCCGACGGCCTCGACCGTTCCCTCGACCCACAACCCTTCGACCATTCTGGCGACGCCATGGACCAGCGTCGGTCCGTCACCGGCACTTGAAGACCGACGCCTCCCGAGCGCCCCTCCCGTGGCGGGGTCGACCAGCAGCGCCCGGGCGTTCGTGCCCCCTACGTCGACCCCGACGATCACCGTCGGAACCCGGTCAGGTCGGCCAGGGCCTCGGCGTTGCGGTCACCGTCGTCGGGGCCGCCGGTGCGTGCGACGCCGGCGATGATCCGTCGACGCACGGCCGCCGACATCGTGTCGATCGTGAGCACCACCAGAACCGTGATACCGAGTACGGCCCCGACGGCCGAGAAGTTGCGGAACATGAGCTGCGACACAAGCTCGGCACCGACTCCGCCAGCGCCGATCATGCCGAGAACCGCCGAGGCGCGCACGTTGATCTCGAAGCGGAACAGCCAGAACGAGGCAACGATCGGCATGATCTGGGGCAGGATGCCCCACCGCATCCCGGACACCCAGCGCCCACCAGTCGCCTCGACCGCCTCGAGCGGGCCGGTGTCGACGCCTTCGATCGCCTCGGTGGCCCACTTGCCGAGGGTGCCCACCGAGTGCAGGCCGATCGCGAGGGTGCCGGCCCACGGGCCCAGGCCGGTGATCGGGATGAAGATCACTGCGACGATGAGCTCGGGTACGGCCCGGATGGCGTTGAACAACTGGCGCACCGGAATCCTTATCCAGCGGGGAGCCACGTTGGTGGCGGCGAGGAACGCCAGCGGCAGCGAGAGGACCGCTCCGATGATCGTGCCGATCCAGGCGATGTAGACCGATTCGAACACCTTGCCGACGACTCCCCGGTCGAGCGCCTCGTCCATCGCCGGTGGCCAGAGTTGCTTGAAGACGTCCCAGGCGTCGCCGGGCGCCCCGAGGAAACGTTCGAGCGTGACATCGATGCCGGTCACCGACCACACGCCGCCGATGACGAGGGCGAGGGCCAGGAGGGCCCGTCGGCGTCGGACGCCGCTGGGAGGGGAGGGCCGGGAAACTGTTGAGGGAGTGTGGGTCGCCGTCATGTCACACCAGCCGCTTCCGAATCGCCACACTGACCTGTTCGATGACGAACACGACCACGAAGACGATGATGAGCATGCCCAGAACCCGGTCGAACCGGAAGAACTGCCGCTGGGCCTCGAGCACCCGGCCGATGCCTCCGGCGCCGACGAGCCCCAGGACGATCGATGCCCTGATGTTGAGTTCGAACACGTAGAGGGCGTACGCCACGTACTCGGGAAGCACCGTGGGGAACACGCCGGTGCGGATCGCCGGAAGGTGCCGGGAGCCCGTGGCTCGGGCGGCCTCGAGCGGGCGCGGGTCGGCGTTGTCGACCGTCTCGCTGAACAGCTTCACCATCACGGCGAGCGAGAAGACGCTCAGGGCCCAGGTGCCGGCGAAGGCTCCGATCCCGACAGCGGTTACGAGCAACTTGGCCCAGAACAGGTCGGGGACGGCCCGCACCACGTTCATCACGGACCGGCTCACCAGGTAGGTGGGCCGGTTGGGTGTGGTAAGGCGCGACATGGCGAACGAGATCGGCAGGGCCAGGCCGCAACCGACGATGGTCGCGAGGATGGCGATCTGGAATGTCTCGACGAGTGGGTCGAGCACGTTGGAACGGTCGAGGACCCAGTCCCACGGGACCGGCCAGAACTTCTCCCAGAGCGGGTTGTTCCACACTTCCCAGAAGGTCGAAACGGCGAACTCGACTTCTCTGGCGGCGAAGCCGGTGAACGCGAGGAGCCCGGCGGCGATGCCGAACGTGCGCAGGCGGGGCCGGGGGCGAACCGGCCGGGCCGTTCCGCCTTCACTCACGTCAGGTCGTCCTCGGTGCCCACCAGGTCGTCGTCGCTGATCGCCCGGCCGTAGATCTCCATGAAGGTGTCGTCGTCGACGTCGGCGATGTCGCCGTCGAAGACCAACTCGCCGTCGCGGAGTCCGACCAGGCGACTGCCGAACTCTTGGGCCAGGTCCAGGTAGTGCAGGTTGACGATCGTGGTGATTCCGAGGTCCCGGTTGATGCGCTGGAGGTCGCCCATCACCTGTCGGCTGGTGACCGGGTCGAGCGAGGCAACCGGTTCGTCTGCCAGCATCACAGACGGTTCCTGGACCAGCGCCCGGGCGATGCCGACCCGCTGCTGCTGACCGCCCGAGAGGTTCGAGGCCCTGACGTAGGCCTTCTCGACGATGCCGACCCGTTCGAGGGCCTGCATAGCCCGCTCCCGGTCGTCAGCCGGCCAGAGCCCGAGGGTGGAACGCCAGGCGGGAACGGTGCCGAGTCGGCCCATGAGGACGTTGTTCAGCACCGAGGTGCGGTTCACCAGATTGAAGGTCTGGAAGATCATCCCGATCTGTGATCGGAGAGCACGCAGTTCAGCGGCCGAGGCGCCGACGACCTCGGCGTCGTCGACGGTGATGGAACCACCGGTGGCAGGAACCAGACCGTTGAGGGCACGTAGCAGGGTGGACTTGCCGGCGCCGGACAACCCGACGATGACGATGAACTCACCGTCCTCGATCGTCAGGTCCAGCCCGCGCAGGGCCTGCACGCCGCCCCGGTAGGTGACCGAGACATCTTCGAACCGGATCATCCGGGCAGGGTAGTTGTCGGGGCCGGGGATTATGTGGGGCAGACGCCACGATGCCGGCGCCCCCGGAGGGACGCCGGCATCGTGGAACGAGGTCTGGTCAGCCCGGGGGCTCTGTGATGCCGAGCGCCTGTGCGGCCGCCCGAACGATGTCGAACTCCGAATCCTCGGCCCCACGGATGCTCGTCCAGCCGTAGATCTCGTCGAACATCGTCTCGCCCTCTTCGGTTGCGAGATAGGCGTCGATGGAGTCGTAGATGGCGGTCTTGAGGTCGCCCGGGATTTCCGAGCGAACCGCCACGATGTCGTTGGGGATCTCGCCGGTGATGTTGAACACGATCACCTTGTCGCCCACGTCCAGGTTCGTCTTGCGGATCGAGCGGCGGGCATCGTCGTAGGAGAGGCCGATATCGGCATCGCCGTTGTAGACGGCTATGACCGCAGCATCGTGGCTACCGGTGTAGACGACGTCAATGTCAGCATCGGGGTCGATGCCGGCGTTGATGAGCTGGAGCTTGGGGAACAGCGAACCAGACGTGGAACTCTCGGACGTGAAGGCCACGGTCTTGCCGGCCACGGCACTCAGGTCGGCCTGACAGGACATGCCGGCAGACACGTCTCCGACGTCCTCTACGGTCTCACCGAGGGCCTTGCCGTCGTCACCGAAGTAGACGCCGACCTGGAGGGCCACGGCGTCGAGAGCGCCGACCTGGACCACGCCGTCGGGCGAGTTCTCAAGTGCGGTGCCCGGCTCGGGGGCCGAGTCGCAGATGCTGGCGTCGTTGGTGAACCACTGGCCGTGGTAGGTGGCGGCGCCGTAACGGACGGACATGATCAGCGGTTCGATGCCGCCGAACTGGTCCTTGGCCAGCGTGTAGCCGAACGGTCCGAAGGCGCCGAGGTCGGCCTGTCCGGTACCCATGGCGGTGACGAGGCCGGTGTAGTCGGTCGTGACGAACCCTTCGACCTCGATGCCGAGCGCCTCCTCGAGAACGTCCATGAACGGCTGGATGTCGTCCTGGAGTTGCTCCTGTTCCTGACTCGGGACGAAGCCGAACGTGATCGACTCGGGCCACGATTCCGATGACGGTCCCGCGGTTGTCAACTCACCCGAGGAGAGCATGGCCACGATCTCGTCTGCTGCGCTACGTACGTCGGCAGGCAGCCCGTAGGCGTCGTTGTACTCCATCACGAGGCCGCCATTGGCGAGGTTCAGAGCGAAGACCTCACCACCGAGAATTCCATCCGCGATGCTGTCGAGGATCGGGTTGAGCGCGACCTCCCAGTGGTACACCTGAGAGGCGACCACGATCTCTTCGCCCAGAGCGGTCTGGTTGGCCTGTGTGCCGAACCAGCTGGCACCAGCGTCGCGGGCCACACCGGTTGCGCCAACCACCATCTGCGCCGTGCCGGTGAGCACGTCTGCGCCGTTGCTGATGTGCGCCTGCGCTGCCTCGGCGGCCAACGCCACGTCGCTGAACGACTCGATGTAGTTGACGTTCACCTCGACGCCCGGATCCTGGTGTGCCACACCGGCGACGAATCCGTCGACGTAGAGCTTCGCGTCGCCGACCGGCACCGGTCCGACCACGCCGATCACGCCGGACTCGGTCAATTGCGCAGCGGTCGTGCCATTTACGAATCCACCCTCGTCAGCTTGCGTCGTGTACGCGAACACGTTGTCGAGCCCGAAGGTGTCTATCGTCGTCCCCCAGGCGAACGACACGTCCGGATACCCGGGTGCGATCTCCTGGAGTGGCCCCCCGTACTGGGAGCCATGGGCGATCACCAGGTCGTAGCCGTCCTCCGCATACCCGCGTACTGCAGCGGCAGCATCCTCGACGATGAACGTCCCATCGGTGACGTGGACCTCGATCGAACGGTTCTCCCCGACAGTCGCGATCGCGTCAACCATGCTCTGCGTGAAGGCCAGGTCGTTGCTCGCACTCGGCGCCACCAACGCAATCCGAATGGGCGCCGCCTCGGCCGGCGGTTCGGTCGTGGCCGGGGCCGCAGGGGGTGCTGAGGCGGCGGCGATCCATTCGGTTACGAGGTCGGCGTTGTCGGCCATCCACTC
>Ga0208411_1000982_pt1 | contig 20284 bp, 16 predicted proteins | sample ETN01SmetaG_4_FD_185793 | JGI IMG/M metagenome (GOLD analysis project Ga0208411, IMG submission 185793) | Marine microbial and viral communities from oxygen minimum zone, Eastern Pacific Ocean - ETNP2014F12-01SV261 (SPAdes) (version 2) | ecosystem: Environmental > Aquatic > Marine > Oceanic ... | reverse complement strand
ATTAAATCACCTTTTTAAGAGGTAATTATGAAAAATACTAAAGGCATAAAAATGAAGGCACCTGCTACCAGAAAAGTAAAAGGTATAATAGTAAAGACGGCTAAAAAGAAAATATATGGGTATCTTCGTGTCAGTACAGCTTTACAGGATTTAGAGAATCAAAAGCTTGGTATTCATGAGTTAGCGCATAAACATAATTGGAAAGTTCATTTTATTGAAGAAACGGTGTCCGGCAAAGTTTCGTATAAAGAGAGAAGGCTTGGTAAGTTAATTTCTGTTCTAAAAAAAGATGATATTTTAATCGTTTCCGAACTGTCACGTCTGGGCAGGAGCATGTTGGAGATTATGACTCTCCTCTGTGATTTATCTACCAAAGGTGTTAGGGTTTACGCCGTCAAAGGCGGCTATGAAATTGACAATAGCATTCAATCAAAAATTTTAACAATGGTTCTCTGCATGGCTGCTGAGGTAGAAAAAGATTTAATATCGTCCAGAACAAAAGAGGCATTGGCGCGAAAAAAGAAGGAAGGTTTTAAGCTGGGTCGTCCGAAAGGAAGCCTTGGAAAATCGAAACTGGACGGAAAAGAGGATGAGATTAAGAAGTTGCTGGATAAGAAAGTAGGTATTGCCTCACTGGCAAAAATCTATGACTGTTCATGGCCATGCATGAAGAACTTTATTCAAAAAAAAGTGAGCGCATCCAATAGCAAGTAAAGAATAATAAAACAATCCATTCTTTAAAATTAGATCCAAATAAACTGGCCGGTTTGATGTCAGAGTGAAGTCATGCTCGACATCGGATTGGCTTTTTTTTTTGAGAAAATTAAAAGAAGTAGCCTTATGGTCGGTTAGAGGTTTTTGTAAATGAGTATAATATAAATGAATGAGTGAGTAGAAACACAACTTAACAGTGCCAAGCAATCAAAACTTACTGTGATTTTGGACGTTATTATGTCAATTAATGCTTCGACTGAGGATTTTCTAAAACAAATCGCTTCTTTACTGGCTACTGAAATTTTCAAAGATTTTGATAAAAAAAGGGCATCGTTTAGAAGCAATAATAAAAACATCACTCTTACTAAAGATTTTTTAAGGGAATCTCAACCTAAAGAGAAAGTTCAGAGTGAGCTATTAAAAATTAAAAAACGTTAGCTATCGCAGGCTTTTTTTACAAATAACACCACTATGGAGGGAGTCATGAAAAAAAGATTAACACCAGTAAAATCGATCAGAGCCAAATGCTTAGATTGCACCAATAATCAGTTTAAGGAAGTAAAGGAATGCCCGATCTTAAATTGTCCGTTGTGGTTATATCGGTTTGGGAAAAGGCCATTAAAAAATTAAGTATTTTGCATATTATAAAAGAGGATAAACTTATGAAATTGAATGAAAATGCATTGTTTTCGATTGATCGGGTAAGAGTTAACATGTACAAGCCAAAGGAAAAATTAAAGCATATCTTGCCTCTACGAAAATTGAATAAACTTTCTAAAAAGTGTCATTTAAAATATTCAAGCAAAAAAGCCAGAATATCGGGTTTTGCATCGTGCATTGAGATTATCAATCCAAAACGAGAGGCTCTTATATTATTAGCGAAATATGAATCTAAAATGGGAAAATACAAGATTTCATATATTGAGATAACCAGAGATTTTCTTTGTAAAAATAAAGAGGAAGTAATTGATCTATTTAATATCTTTTTCTTGTTTTGCAAAAAATCCTACACCCACAGAGTATTTGTTTATGATGCTTTAAAACATGATAGGAGTGACAACAGAGCAAAAGACCCAAATAAATTTCACGACAAAACAATATATCTGGGGAGCAAATATTATTTTGAATTAGTCATTTACCCCCGCATTAATGACGAAATTGATATTCCAGGTCTTCGGACTGAGTGGAAGATTCATAGAGCCTCTAATATAAAAAGAAAGACGGGAATAGAGTCAATTTCAGATTTAATTGATTTTGACTTTGATATGTTTTTTTTAAAACAGGATAACGGCTTAAAATTATTGGAAATTAATGACGGAAAATTTGGGCGCTGGCTTAACAAGATTCCATCTAAACCAAATACTGCCATTTATAAAGCTCAAGCTATTGGGTTAATTACTGATAGTGCGACAAATACAGGTTCTTCGCTCCGTCAGTCGCATGGAATTAAGACTACTGCTAAATTAATTGATTTTCTTAAAAAGGAACGCAAAAGGATCAATAAGAAAAGAGGGAAGAGAAGCGATTGGGATAGTGCAATTTTAAAACTGACACCATATAAAATTAACACTTTTTTTGTTAACTGTTCAGGTGTAGGTCTAATATAATAATATATAAAGTCTTAAAAAAATGCTTTATGAATAATATATAACTTTTAAACTTAAATGCTTATAATATTTTTGTGTTCTTAATTAACCTGTTTTGAATACTTTTTCTTTAATAGGAGGGTTATTGTGAAATGCGCTATTTATGCTCGTAAAAGTAATGATGATGCTTTTAAAGGAAAGGAAAATAAATCTGTTACAAGACAGGTAGAGGAAGGGAAAATATATATTAACAAAAAAGGTTGGAAAATCATGGAAGATCATATCTATATTGATGACGGTATTAGTGGAGCCGAGTATCAAAATCGCCCTTCTTTTCATCGCCTGTTAAATAACCTTAATAATTTTGATTGTTTAGTAATGTGGGAACACGAACGTTTTGGCCGAGACATGACTCGTAATGCTTTTTATTTGTCTGATATCTTGGAATCTAATGTCAGAATATTTTACTACCAAACAGATGAAGAAGAAAAAGCAGATAATCCAGAACAAAAATTATTTTTAAATATAAAAAGTTATGGCGCTGAACATGAACGACTAAAAGCATCTAAAAGATCAAGAGATGCTTTAGTAAGGAAAGCAAAAAAAGGATTTAACACAGGTGGAATAGTTTTTGGTTATGACAATGTTCCGCTTTATTCCAATCAAGTTGATGAAAAGGGAAAGCCAATCAAAAGTCATACGGATTATAAAATTAACGATGAACAGGCTAAAATCATTGAAGGGATATTTAAAATGTATGCCGATGGTTTTGGCTGTACGAAGATTGCAAAAACTCTGAATGGTGAGGAATGCTACGAAGATGCAAATAGAGTATATTTTAACTGTAAAAGAGTAGCACCACCAAGAAAAGGTTCTGGTTCTTGGGCACCAGCTGGTATCAGAGCAATGTTGAGCAGAAAGAGATATATAGGGATTATCCCATATGGCGAATACCGTAAGGATTTCAAGAAAGGAACAAAGGTTAGAATAAAGCAAAAAGAATTTCTGAAAGTTGATAGACCTGATCTTAAAATAATTGGTGAAAACCTCTGGGGTAGTGTACAAAAGCGACTTAAAGCTGTTCGTGGAGTTTATATTAAAAGTAATGATGGCAATTTACATGGACATCCAAGAACAGGATTAATAAGTAAATATCTGTTGAGTGGTATAGGGCAGTGTGATGTTTGTGGAGCGTCAATATCTGTCCAATGCGGGTCATACGGAAGCAAAGTGAAAAGATGGAAGGTTCCTCTTTATCATTGCAGTCATCATTACAAAAGAGGGAATAACGTGTGTTCTAATAAGTTGATGCAAAAAGTTGAAACGATTGATAATCAGTTTTTGACTGTAATAGAAAAGAATATTCTCACACCTGAAAATGTATCCAGTTTATACAGGAAGACTATTGAAGAAATAAAAGAGCAGTTGAAAGAGAGAGTGCAGAATAAAGGAAATCCAGTTAAAGAACTTCAAAAAGAAAGAGATAAAATTGGGCAAGAGCTTAGGAATTTTGAAAACTTGATTGCAGAGGGAGAGGCGAATACAACAGTTTTAGGCTGGATAGAAAAGAGAAACCAGAGATTAAAAGAACTTGAGCAGGAAATCCATGAAATAGAAATGTTGCCTAAGATTTACGAGCTTGATTTGGTGAGGACAGAGAAAGAACTGCCGCAATTGGTAATGAGTAAAATCGATAATTTAAGAGGTCTTTTGAAGCGAAACACACCATCTGCCAGACAAGCTCTTGAAAAGCTTATTAAAGGAAGGGTGAAATTTATACCAGATTCCTATGGTGAAAAGCTGTCATATCGGCTAAAAACAACTCTAAAAACGGACGCTATATTGGATACAAATAACTTTTCCAATATAAGCGTCCCCAAGGGGACTCGAACCCCTGTTACCGCCGTGAAAGGGCGGTGTCCTGGGCCACTAGACGATGGGGACGTAAATTTGGTTAAAAGGAAGGCTCTTTAAAATTCAAAAAGCGATTTCCTGCAAAAAAATAATGAGCCGCGAAGGATTCGAACCTTCGACCCACGCCTTAAAAGGGCGTTGCTCTACCAACTGAGCTAGCGGCCCACAGCAATCAGACTAAAACCACTCAATCTATCAAATCATTCGATTATTGTCAACGAGAATTACTGCAAAATTTCTACTATACACGGTTTGTCTTTTTCAATATCTATAGTCTTTAATAATATTATGATATAAGTTATGATGTACTTTCTATTTTAAATATACAAAATGTTATAAGAAATTATGGGAGGAGGCTTAAGATTGCCCGCCTGAATACAGAAGCAAAAAGCAAAGTAACTCAGGGATAGGTGAATCGGGTAGAAATCTCCGATGAGGGCAAACGGCTGTTGGATTAGAAACCTCAAACAACTACTCCTAATATGAATACACCTGTGAAATAAACTTTTGGGACGAATGATAACTTAAAAACCGTTGAAGATGAGGACTTCAATTTTTGGCTAAGAGTTAACCTGTACCTTCATCAAATCTTCCGCTAAAACCACTTCTCCGGAGTAAGTCTTTCGGCATTCCGCGATTAAATCGTATTTTTCACAAAGGGGATAAAAGTGAGTGAGAATAAGTTTTTTACACTTTGATTTAGCGGCGATTTTCCCAGCAACGGAAGGCGAGAGATGCCCGTCTGTTTTTTGTTCATCAGGGAAAGAACATTCTAAAACAAGGATATCCGCATTCTTCCCAAGCGAAATTATACTTTCACAATAATCTGTATCTCCCGATAAAACAATGCTTTGGTCCTCGGATGACTCAAGCCTATAACTAACGCTCTCTTTGCAGTGTGCAGGCTGTCGTGTTGAAACCCTAAGATTTCCGATGCGTATTGTTTCATCTACAAGTTCTTTTAAGTCAAGTTTATAATTATCAGCGTTAAGCCACTTCTCAAAAACCTGCGTTAATTGATTGAAGAATTTAATAAACCCTTCTCCACCAATAATTAGCAAGTCCTTTTGCCTTGGGAGGTCTCCATACCTGCAGGTAAAAAGAAAAGGAACGAGATCTGATATATGGTCGGGATGAACATGGGTATAACAAATAACATCCACATCACGGTAAGTTATCCCTGCTTTTAAAAGTCGTTCTAAGGTACCCGAACCGCTGTCAATTAAAATTATTTTCCCATCGACTTTTACAACCAGACCGGATGACCCTCTTTTCAGAGATGGGACACAGGTACCTGAACCTAAGATAATTAATTCCATAATTCAATGAAATAAAAAAACTAAAATCCCAAATTTTAAATGAATTTACAATATTAAAAATACAAAATCCAGTTTTTTTGATACGGCTTGTTTGGGATTTATTTATATTGAATGTTGCTATTTATTTATTTTTTGGTGCTTGAAATTTATGAATTTTTTTAGCGGGTATTAAGGAAAAGATTTGTGGAAGGTCTGCTCTTTATATTTCTGTATAATCTTTTCTGCTATCTCGTTTGTTTTTACTTCATAAGTTCCTTTATTTATGTCTTTCTTGTATTTTTTTACCATTTCCATCCTGATATCAGCATCAGGGCTGTTTTTCTGTGCCTTCGGTTTACTTAGATGAGAAGTACTTTTAGAAGATAGGGAGACTATGTCTTTTTCATTTTTAGATTTATTCTTTGTGGTTTCTACAGGATTGTCTTCTTTTTGCTTGCCGTGGTTCAGCTTATGCAATTTGTCTGCAAGTTCAACTTTTTTCATATTTTAATACCTTTTTTGTGTACAGGGGTTTCCTTTTTTTTATTATTGATAGGATAAACAGGATGGACTGGATTTATTTTGAAGTGCAATGACAAAGCTTAGCTCTGTCGCGTGTTATTGCGTTTATCTTGTTAATCCTCTTAATCTAGTCTAAAAAGTTCCACCGAAGGCGGTTAATTAAATGTATAGGAATTTCAATGTTTATTGCCATTCTATGAGTGAAACTAACACCTGACTGGTCTCTTATAGAATTATCACGGTTTAAAATGGAAAAATATTAATGCTTTTCACGCCTAATTTCTTCGATTTTTTTATCTTTTTCATCAAATAAGGCCTTTTTATCTTCATTAAATTCCTCTTTCAGTTCTTCTATTAGTGGAAGCGCGTCATCAGGGTTGCGAATTTTAGCTTTTTCTATTTTGCTCTGAAGCATGATTTCTCTTTCAGCTAATTTCGAGCTATAAAGCTTACGGATTTCATCAATCTCTTCTTTCTGACCCCTTGTCAAAGGCGCATTTTTCTCACCGGATTTACCTGTCATTGTTTCTGCTTTTTCCAATGAAATATCCAGTGCGCTTTTAATATCTCCCATTTTGTTTCCCCCCTCTTAAAAATTAACAATAAGTCTTAAAGCGGCTCCAGGTAAGATGATCCCATAGCATCCTGGAGTCTTTTTTTGAGATATGTGAATCTTTTATGAATATTTGCGTTTTTTATCGCGATTCCAATGGCTCTTTTGGTGCCTGTCAAAATAACTAAATCCTTTGCTCTTGTTATTCCCGTATATAAAAGGTTTCTCTGGAGCATGATGTAATGCTGAATCAAAACCGGCATTACAATAGCCGGATATTCATTCCCTTGGGATTTGTGGACAGAAATGGCATATGCCAGTGTCAGTTCATCTAACTCGCTGAATTCATATCTTACGTTCTTCATGTCAAACTGCACGGTCAAAAAATGATCTTCTAGGTTTATTTCCGCTACTTTTCCGATGTCGCCGTTAAACACTTCTTTATCGTAATTATTTCTGATCTGCATAACTTTATCGTTAAGCCTGAACATTCTGTCGCCACGTTTAAACTCCGGACCGGACGGATTAAGGCACTGTTGCAAAAACGAATTTAGGTTTATTGTTCCAATAACCCCTTTGTTCATAGGGCATATAACCTGTACATCATTTGCAGTTATATGGGAGAAATTTTCCGGTATCTTTTTTAAAAGCAGTTCTTTTATTAAATCCAAAATCTTTTCCGTATCTTCCTCCTGAAAAAGGAAAAAGTTATCGGCACGCTTTCTGCTTTTTTCAGAATAGAAGGGGGATTCTCCATTATTAATGCGGTGCGCGTTAACAACTATCTGGCTCTCCTGGGCCTGCCTGAATATTTCCTCAAGCCTCACTACATCAATCATCCCGGAATCAATAATATCATGCAGCACATTTCCCGCCCCTACAGATGGAAGCTGGTTGCTGTCTCCTATTAATACTAAAGTGCTTTGTGGTGGAACAGCCTTGAGCAAAGAGTACATTAAATGATTATCAATCATGGAAACTTCATCAATTATTATGATGTCCCCGTTTAAGGGGTTCTGCTCATCTCGCTGAAAACCTCCCTTTTTATAATTAAATTCTAATGACCGGTGTATGGTTCGTGCTTCCATTCCAGTTACTTCCGATAACCGCTTTGCCGCCCTCCCGGTGGGAGCGGCCAGCAATATTTTTGCGCCCCGTCGTCTAACAATTTCCACCAGAACTTTAACAATAGTTGTTTTCCCAGTTCCGGGACCCCCTGTAATAACCAGTATTTTACTTGTTGCCGCGGAGCAGACCGCCTTTCTTTGCAATTCGGATAGCCCAATCCCAAATTTTTTTTCCGCGAAACCAACCCCTTTTTCAAATCCTTTACCCCATGAACCGGCTGGTTCCTTTAACAAATCTTTCAATTTACTTGAGATACCGGTTTCCGATAAATAAGACTGCCAGAGATAAACTGCTTTCTCGTTAACCCGGGATGAATCAAAATCATCCGCAATATCCTCGATTATAATTTCCCTGATTTTGAATTTTTGTGCCACTGCTTTTACAACGATTTCCACGTCCACCTGCAACATATCAGAAGTTTTCTCAATCAGAGCGTCATAAGGATAAAACACATTTCCATCATTGCCTGCCTGTTTTAGCACGTACAAAACAGCAGATTCTGCCCTCAGCGGAGAATTTGGGTCAATTCCAAGACTGAACGCAATACGGTCCGCAACCTTAAACCCGATACCAAAAATATCCGAAGTCAATTGATAAGGATTTTTCTTAACCACCTCTATCGATTTCTTCTTATACTGCTTGTAAATCTTAGTGGCATAAGTGGCGCTGATGCCATGCCCCTGCAGAAATATCATAATAGACCGGATGCCGCGTTGCTCGTTCCATGCGCTTTTGATCATTTCAATCCTTTTTGGCCCTATTCCTTCCACTTCATTCAGTCGGGACAGGTTTTTGTCCATAACACTTAACGTATTTTTGCCGAACTTATCCACCAGCCTTGTAGCCGTAACCGGGCCGATGCCCTTAATCATGCCGGAAGACAGGTATTTTTTGATACCTGTTAAAGTGGTGGGTTCCATAGGAAGAACCATATCGATTTTAAACTGACGGCCGTAAGCCTTATGTTCTGTCCATTCCCCTTCAACCTTTAGCAATTCACCTGCTTTAGGGGAAACCAGGGTTCCTACAATTGTAACCGGACTTTCTTCTCCCTTAAGCTTTAACCGGGCGACAGTAAAGGCGTTGTCTTCGTTCGTATAAACAACCTTCTCCAATTCCCCTTCAATTGAGGTCTTCATGAAATTCACTATAATTATTGACACAATAGTAGTCAAGCGATAAAGAATTCTGGTTATAAGTAACTCCTATGGCGACAACGATTTTTTAAGAAAGGATCACTTGCTTTGAGTCCAGATTTACGTTACCCTCGTATATTGAAAAGGGCAATGCTTCATATTGATATTCTTGTTTTCTGTTAGTCCTTGTGCCTGCTTTGCTATGAACGATATTGATTACCAGCTTTATAAAAATTCTGAAAACTTTGGAATTGTGGTTTTTCCAAAGAATATTATATCTTCTGATCTTGACAGCTATGCAAAGGGCATGAATTTTGAGCCTGTTGAATCGGGAAAGGCCGTAAAACGGCGTGGAATTAAGGGGAAAGATGAAACATACATGATGCCCCAAGAGGTTCAGGAAAAGTACGACATAAAAAAATTTATTATTCTCCAGCTATTACCCAAAGATGATGAGATGAAGATCGCAATATATGATCCGGAATGGGGCTTAACGCTTGTGGAAACAAAATATTTATTAAAAGAAATTGTAGATAATATTCCTAAAACACTGGATGTTTTTAGAGGCGTTGATCAGAAGAATTAAATCTTTTGATAATTCTCAGGAGTTTGATTTCCCTGTGTGTGTGAAAAGTCGGTACTGTGTCGCGGGAGAAGGTATAGTTTAAAATATAACGATAGGGAGGTGTTTTTTTCTTATGCCAATGTATGAGTATGAATGTAAAAATTGCAAGACTACTACAGAGGTATTGCAAAGTGTAAACGACAAACCTTTAGAAAAATGCGAAAAATGCGGTGGAGAGGTGCAAAAAATTTATAATAAAATGACTTTTCACCTTAATGGTCCTGGATTTTATGCCACTGATAATAAAAGGAAGTACCTCAAATAAGTGATGAGGTGTTTTAAATCCCCTTCCTTCACCAAGCTCAGGATAGGCTTTTATAAAGAGGGGAAGTGTCCTTCGCATCTTGTCATTCTGAAGAGCCTGTCGTGAACACGGTCGAAGGAAGCGAATCGAATTTTGATACTAAATTAGTTTTATGAAAAATAAAAGTTTTTTCTTTTTTTCCCTTCTAATATTTTTGTTTTCTGTTAGTCCCTGTTTTGCGCAGAACGATATTGAATATCAGCTCCATAAAAATTATGAAAGCTATGGTATCGTAGTATTTCCAAAACGTATCTCCTCTCCCGAACTGGACACCTATATAAAGTCCATAGATTTTGAGCCTGTCGAATCCGGAAAAGCCGTGATGAGGTTTGGACCAAAAGGAGAAAATTCAACATACATGATGCCCCTGGAAGTTCAGAAGAAATACGACATAAAAAAATTTATTGTCGTCCAGGTTCTACCTGATCATAGGTTGATGATTGGAATATATGATCCGGAATGGGGCTTAACGCTTATTAGCACAATATATTCATTCGAAGAGGTTAAAAAAAATATTCCAAAAACACTGGACGTTTTTAGAGGTGCTAATAAGAAGAAGGAGATCTTTTTGGAACCGCAGTTTCCCAATTAAAAAGTTTAATATTTAAGAAATCTCTAAAAAATTAGGATACTGCGTCAGCTTTTTCATGCCTGTTTTTGTGACCAGCACCACATCTTCTATACGGACTCCTCCCATGCCAGGATAATAAAGCCCCGGTTCTACGGTGACTACATGGCCTGCTTTTAATATGCAGGATGTTATGCTGATACGAGGATGTTCATGGACATCAAGTCCAACCCCGTGTCCGGTGCCGTGAAAAAACCCTTCCATTCTTTTTTTCCCCTTGCGGGTGGGAAACCCTTTTTGTTTAAAAAAATCCTGAATTGCATTATGAACGTCCTTGCCGTCAACCTCGTCTTTGATTTTTTTTAAAGCTATTTGCTGTCCTTCCAAAACAGTTTGATACGCCTTTTTAAGCCTGGATGAAGCTTTTCCCTTTACTACTGTCCTGGACAAATCCCCGAAATATCCTGATTTTTGAGAGCAGGGGAAAATATCAAATATAATAGAGCTATTTGCCTGTAATGCTCCTGAACCTTCGTTATGAGGATCACAACACTGCTTTCCGCATGAAACAATGGTGTGGCTCGGGAGACAACCCGCTCTCATGATGGTGGAATTAACCTCTGCTTTTACCAGCTCGGATGTTAGTTTAATTTTATCGATATACAGAAAACCATCTTTACCGATAATAGATTTTTTAATCAAATTGATCCCGGTTTCCATCCCTTTTTCCGCCGCCTTTAACGATTCTTTTATATGCCTCACTTCCCGCGAAGATTTAAACTGACGGCATTCAAAAAAAGGATCCGGTTTGAAATGTACTTTGAGCTTCTTTTTTCTTAATCCATCAGCTATTTCAATGGGAAAGTCTGTTGGCACAAGAACAGAGGAGATTTTTCGTTTTTTGAAAATATGATTGATTATTTCTACTGTTCCTGGTTTTTTTATCTGTCTTTTTTTTAATTGATTTGTAATTTTAGTTAAAGAGAGGATATGGTTAACTGAAGCGGTTTTTTTTGCCCGGTCTATTTCCAGGTCGGAAAGGACCATATACGATTTATTTTTTATTTGAAAATAGATTGCCGGATCAGGAACAAAAAAACGGGTGGCATATAAGATATTCGCGTTGGTTTCACTGTCCGCCACCATGAGTAGCGCATCATATTTAATAACTGAATTTTTCATGATGAATTTTTAAAAGGTATTTATATTAAGAGGGCATCATTGCTTCAGCAATTATAATGAAAAAAGTTAATTCAATTGGTGAAACTGATATCTATATATATATTTAAAAAATTCATTACCTAGAGGCGCGCAATTTCACCAAATCTGCTGCGTTATCAAATACTTGAAGTAAAATAGTACGACTGCGTACTTGATGCCTAGCAGCTTCGGCAAACTTGTTCGTGCAAAACTCAGGTAATACATTTCGAAGTTTTCACAGGTTTTAATTATAACCATTTTATTAGCTTGCTCCAAGCAGATAGATGAAGCATCTTCTTGACATGATTACGATGTATCTTTAACATTAAACAATGAACAAACTAATTGTCCTCACCATTTTTTTTACCATGCACTTAACCGTTAGTTCGGAAGCGCGGGAAGTGAAAAAAAACGTGACAGTCACTCAGCTTAAAAATGGATTAAACCTTATACTTGTAGAAAATCATTCTTCCCCTATGATCGCTTCGGTAGTCACTGTAAATGCGGGATCTGTGAATGAAACCAAAGATGTCAATGGAATATCCCACATGCTGGAACATCTCCTTTTCAACGGTACGACGAGCAGAACCCAGGAGCAACTCTATAGTGATCAGGATTATTATGGAATTTATAATAACGCCCATACAGACAGGGATTACACCAATTACATTATGCTGGTGGAGAAGGATTTTATTGAAAAGGCTTTAGACATTCAGTCTGACATGCTTTTTCACTCCATCTTTCCGGAAGATAAATTTAAAAAAGAGAAAGGCATTATCCTTAACGAATTAGCGAGAAGCAGCGCTAATGATTATTACTGGGCTGATGAGTTTTTTAAGAGAAAATTTTTTCAGGGTACCCCTTACAACCTGACGATACTCGGAAACCCTTCCTCTATCAAGCAGATTACAAGAGAACAGGTCATTAAATTTTATCAAACTTTTTATAAACCGAATAATATGACAGCCCTTGTCATGGGTGATTTCGAGCCGGAAGCTATGACAGCTCTTTTTGAAAAATATTTTGGTTCTGTTAGTCCCGGTAAAATTCCGGAACCTGAAACCTATCAGATAAATTCATCAATTATCGGTAAAACATATTCTCAGAATATTCAATCAAAAAATATCTATCTTAATTTAGGAATTGCTGCGCCTGATGTTGGAGATCAGGACTTTTATGCCTTCGACCTTTTAACCAGAATATTAAATCTGCACCTGAAAGATAATCTGAATGAACGGCTGAAAAGAAAAAAAAACACTCAATTGCTGGGAATATCATCGAGTTTTAATTTTTCTAAATTTTTGTCTACTTTCACTGTTTCAGCTACTTTGTCTCCTGGTTCCGACGCCGAAGCAGTTAAAAGTGAAATTATAAGCTATCTAAAAGAGTTTAGTAGGGGAAAGTTCAAAGAGAATGAGATAAGGGGACTTATGACATCGCTAAATGTTAATGAACAGTTTTTATCTGAAAAACCGCATTACTATGGAATGATGAAAGGCCATTGGCTTGTCGCGGGAGGATGGGACTTTACCAGCAGTTATATAGATAATCTCGCAAAGGTATCTGTGCAAGAACTAAAAAGGGCAGGGGATGCCTACTTCAGTTACCCTCAATTTATTACAACTATTACCAGCCCCGGGGATCAAAAACCGGAGTTTGTCCCGCAAGAATACTATTCTCCAAGAACAGGAAAAATTAATTTTATAAAAGAGAGCGTTCTTTTAAACGAATTATGGGAAAAGGGAAATATTTCAAAGAAAATTGGCAGTAAAAGTAGAGAGAGAAAATCTTTAGAGCAAAGAAAATTATCAATTTCTAAAATCAGAGGTTTTGATAAAACCGTTTTAAATAATGGTCTTACTCTTTTAATCAATTCCAATCCTGATTCCACGGTTTTTGCCATTCATCTTTTAGCTAAAAACAGAACCGCTTTGGAGCCTGAGGGAAAAGAAGGGATAACAGATATTCTCCACAGGTTGATAGAAAAGAAAACCAGCACAAGAGATAAGAAGCAGATTAAGGACGCGCTTAACGATATAGGCGCTGCATTGAAAGTAAGAGACAACCCTTTTATTCCTTACGATGACTATTATACGTCACGGGAGTTTTCCTTTATCCGCTTTGAAACTATCGATAAGTATTACAAAGAGGCCCTTTACAATTTTTCCGATATTGTTTTAAACCCGTCTTTTTTAGAAGAAGATATTGAAGATGTTAAGGCAGAGGCGATAAACCTTATCAAGGAGGAAAGTGAAAATCCATCTAAAATAGCCAGTAACCTTCTATATGAGAGTTTATTTACCGGAAATCTCTTCTCACGAAGAATAAACGGAACGGAGAAATCGATTGAGTCTATTACAAGGCAGGATTTAGAGAAATTTTATAAATATTATTTTGCTCCAAATAATCTGATTATTTCCATAGCCACTTCTGTTGGAAGGGAACAGGTTTTAAAAGAATTCGAAATATATTTCAAAACACGTTCACCCTCAAAGGTTCCTCCTCTTTCTTCTGATGAATATCCTGATGTCTCAAAGGAAAAAACAATGCGGAAATCTTTGAATAAAACGCAATCTTATATCCGCTTAGGGGTCTTATTTAAAATGAATGAGGATGATGAAGCGGGGTTTCGAGTATTGGCGTCCATTCTATCGCAAAATTTATCTCAAAACCTTAGAGAAAAAAAAGGTCTGGCCTATTCTCTGGGAGCCGGATTTTCGATGCACAATAAATACGGTCTTTTTCAAATCGCTGTTGGAACAAGAGCAAAAACATTAGATGAGGCGGGAAAAGGCATCTATAATGAAATTGAACAAATTAAAAATAAAATGGTTTCTTCAAATAGACTGAATAAGCTCATTAATTCATATAATTCCAGGAGATTAATGCGTTCTTTAACCCGCATAAGTCAATGTTTTCAGGCAGGACTAAATGAGTTTTATGGAAGGCCTTTTAATCATAATGAAAAACTTTTACGTGAAATAAAAAAATTAAGCTCTGAAGAGGTTCAGCAAAAAGCCAGAAATTATTTAAAACGGGAAAATATGGTGAAGATTATTGTTAAATAGCGATTGTCAATAGCCACAAAGACACTAAAAAAAATTATTTCTTCGTGATCTGTGTCCCGTTGTTTGGAATTTGTGGTGAAAAAAATTAAGAAAACGATCAAATGAGTTCTGTTGTTTCAATAAAGAAAATACAATCCTATGATCAAAAAGCGGTATCCAATGCTGTTAAAAATGCAATCGATGATTTGGGAGGAATCAGGAGATTTGTAAAAAGAGGAGATACGGTTTTGCTGAAACCTAACCTGCTTTCAGCAAAAGTTCCCGAAGCTGCCGCTACAACACATCCCTCTATAGTGCAGGCTGCGGGGGAGATTGTAAAAGATTGTGGAGGGAAAATTATTATTGGGGATAGTCCCGCGATAGGAAGCTGGAGTAACATTACTAAAAAAACCGGGATGTCTCGAGTTGCTGACAGGCTGGGAGCTAGGCTTGTTCATTTTGATAAACCTGTTCAAATAAAAAAAAATGAAAGACATTTGTTTAAATTATTAAAAATTTCAAAGGATGTAATGGAAGCGGATGTGATCATCAACCTTCCCAAATTAAAAACCCACACGCAGATGTATCTAACCCTTGGTGTGAAAAATATGTTTGGTTGTGTGGTCGGCAAAAAAAAACCGCAACTGCACATGGAAGCAGGAAAAGACTCCCGGCAATTTGCCAGAATGTTGGTAGAGATTTATGGCTCAATAGCTCCTGCTCTTACTATTATAGACGGCATTATCGGAATGGAAGGGAATGGGCCCGGAAGCGGAACTCCAAAACCAATAGGGCTTATCCTTGCTTCCAATGAAGCGGTTGCTATGGACAGAATAATTTGTGAAATTATAGGGGCTGAACCGGAAAAGCTGTTTATTCTTGCTGCTGCAAAAGAATTGGGATACGGGAATGCAGAATTAAATGAAATTCAGGTAAAAGGTGAAGACCTAAAAAATGTAAAAGTTGATTCGTTTAAGTTTCCTTCGTTGACCAGCGCGGAATTTGGTCCTCCTTTTTTGAGAAAATTTATTAAGGAGCTTGTAACCTCAAAACCAAAAGAAGACCATAATCAATGTACCTTATGCAATTTTTGTGCAGATGTATGCCCTCCAAAAATAATCAAAAAGAATGGGGACAGATTAAACTTTAACTACGATGATTGTATCCGCTGTTACTGTTGTATCGAAGTATGCCCGGAAGGGGCTATGAAAGTAAAACAAGGTCTGATAACAAGATTCTTAAATTGATAATTGAGTCCTCCCTGTAGCAAGCTACGAGGGATGCGCTTGCTAACACTTTCAAATAATGGGACGATAGTAACATGCGCACTGTTAAGATTTTTTTTAAATTCTTGGGAACTTCATAAGGGGAATTAGCGGTTTTTACATTTTCGTACAAGCCAAGGGTTTCAAGATGAGCTTTAATCTGTTCACGAACAATGAAATCCCCACTGGCAATAAAAATTTTTTTCTCTAAGAATGGGGAAACTTTTCCCCTGGCCTGCTTTAATTGCTTCTATTGCTGCAGAAGATCTTGGACCTCATCATGATGGCTTTTTTTATCGGGTCTCCAATCGCTTAATATAACAGATATCCTTAGAACAATTACCCGCTAAAAATAAGGAAGGATAACCCATAATTTATTGTTGGTTTTAGCATAATTATGGGTCTAATGAAAACTCCGGTAAATTTCTACCCCTCTGGAATTTGCGGCGTGTAAATAATATAAAGTAAAAGGTAGGTGATGGTGCTCGTAATGAGAAGAAGAAGGTACATTATCATGGTTAATTTTCCTAAAAGCCTGTGTCTTTTTGCACCATTCGTCAAGACTTTTTCCATAATTTTTTCAAAAGCAAAGACCAGAATAACAATTAGAAATCCAACCAAATAGACTATATAACACCTAAAGGAACTGCACCTGATAAAGGCTAACAACCCCAAAAGTGCCAGGATAGATAAGAGTGTTATGCAAAAATTTTTCGTTTTTACATGAAGAGCTTCTTCTTTAAGAAACCTTTTTCCGTTTTCCTTAACAGAAGCTCTGAAACCAAGGACTATCAAATAAATAGCTATTACAATACCAAAAGTGACGAGAAGAATATGGATAGTTATAGTAGGAGTGAAAATATTATTATATACCCAATCGGGTCCACCAAAACCCGATCTCCCTTCCAAAGCAAACACTCCAAGTTGACGGAACAAATAATAGGATGTAAAGTAAGCAAGCATTGTTATCATACCCCAGAGAGTCAGGCTATGGTGCACATTCCCTTTATGCTTCTTTCCCTGATACCAGCCTAAAAGAAAAAGTGCTGTGAATAAAACGGCCGAAATATAGCTCAAATCCGCACCCATGGTTCCATGGGTTCCTAAAAAGCCCTGTTTTGCGAGAAATTCTTTCATTTTTTGTCTCCTACCCTGACAGGATAAATAGGATGGTTAGGATAAGTCAAAACCAACTAAACCTTTTTCTTAATCAGAAGCCTGTAGTGTCCCGTATCAGTTTTTTCCGTTTCTAAAATTTCTTGCCCATCATTCTTCAAGCTGGTTGGGACATTTTTAATCGGCTCACCGTCATCAAGGAATAGCTCAAGAAATGTGCCAGTTTCCATTGTCTCAAGCTTAAGCTTTGCCTTTACGTAATTAAAAGGACACTTGACCCCCTTTAAATCTAACAGGACGGTTCCGGTTTTTGCCTCGGTCTTTGTAATCTTCTCTTCCTCCTGTTTTACTTTTTCCGTTTTAAACTGAAGGGAATCGTCCATTAAATTATATAAATCGGCAACAGCGCAAGTCAATTCCTTTATAGTCGCATAATTTTTTTTCAATGCTTCGTCTTTCAGGTCACCGTTTTTATATTCCGTTGCCATGTACATCATCTTACGAAATTTTTTGTCCACTAATTTTGTATTAATAAACAGGTCTTCAAAATACTCAAATATTTCAACATCATTTTTTGCTTCCGCTCCTCTCGTAACCAGTAGGGCATTGGATGAATGGTTAATAGCCTGATAGAGTTCTTTAGCAGGATTGCCGCCATTATTCATAGTTTCTTCTGCCTTGTTCATTGCGTGTTCTGCCTCTTTAAGATCGACTTCCATCATATCAAACACCCCTGCGCCGCACTCTCCTTCCCCGCGGCCCACAAGGGAAAACTCTTTATCTGCGCCCCAGTCAATATAATAGTCTTTATTTTCTTCGTAAGACGGAACGAATTTTTTCTCATCAATAATTTTTTTCAAAACGGATTTGCCTTCCTTCTCTATATACTCATAAAAGTCTCCATTCTGACCATTGGACGTGTAGTCTGTAAGAAACCCTGAAATAATAGAAGGTATGTCTTTAGAAGGAGCCATTCCGATACTCTCTCCCAGAGCGGTTTTTCCTTCCTTAACCCTTCCGCCTAATGTGATGATGTAATTCGGGATCATTTTCTCGCCGACTCTCCGGGCTGCTCCGAGAAAACCGATTTGCCCGATGGGGTCCTGACCGCAGGCGTTTGGGCATCCACTGATCTTTATATTGAGGTTGTTGATGGATTGTACCTTCTCGCCATTGTTTCTTAATTCTTTGCTTAAAGCGCCTGCCAGCCCTCTTGATAAACATATCCCTAACCTGCAGGTGGAAGCGCCGGCGCAGCAGGTAATATTTTCTATTGTATTTGCTCCAGGTTTGTTAAGACCTGTCTCCTTCAGTTTGTCGTAAAGAAGTTTTAGTTCGGACTTATGTATCCATCTAAAGGCAAGATTCTGGTCATGTGTTGATCGAATGGTGCCTTCCCTAAAATTGCCTGCCACACATGCCAGATTTTTCATTTGCTCTGCGGAAATATCCCCTAATTCAAGAAAAACCCTTACATAATAAAAATTGTTTTGTTTCTGGGCAAACGTGTTCTGTAAAAGCCAGCTTTTATAAGTTTCATCTTCAGCAGCACTGTCAGCTGCATCAGCAGACGGTGCTGAAGCCTCTGAAGGTTTACTGATTTCTCTAACTTCAAGCTTCACGCCTCCCTCTTTTTTCAGCTCTTTCAGCTCATTCTTGTAAAGTTTAACAAACTCATCGTGCCCTATTTTATCAAACAAAAACCTTAGCCTTGCTTTATGTTTATTTTTTCGGTTTCCATGTTTATCAAAGACTCGTTTAATAGCTTCAGCAGTATTTCCGACATCATTTAGCGGAATAAAATCTTCCAGTTTTTCCGCTACTTTTGATTTTGCTCCCATGCCACCGGCCACATATACTCTGAACCCGTATTCATTTGTTCCATTAAAAGACCTTTCCGCTGCAATGAATCCGACATCATTCACAGTGGCATTGGAGCAATCATCGCCACAACCGGAAAACGCTATTTTAAATTTCCGGGGGAGGGTATAGGACTTCGGGTCTTTAATAAGGTGTTCCGTAAGCGCTATCGCAAAGGGTGATACATTAAAACATTCGGATTTACAAATGCCAGCTTCATAGCAGGCCGTAATGTTTCTAACCGTATTCCCCCCCCCGCCTTTCGTTGTCAGTCCTACCTTTAACAGTTCGAACATAACTTCCGGTGTGTCTTTTAGCTTCACCCAGTGCAGTTGTACATCTTGACGGGTCGTGATATGCAGGACACCATTCCCGTATTTTTTGCTTAATTCCGATGCCTTTTCCATTTGAACAGGGGTTATACCGCCTGCCGGTATCCTTATTCTCATCATAAAGGTATCATTAGCTCGCTGTTCATAAATACCTCGAGGAACCCTCTTGCCCCTGAATTGTGTGGGGTGAATTTCACCTTTTAAAAAGCTCTCAATTTCAGATTTGTACGCCTCAATATCCTTTTTCAGATCTTCAGGCAAATGATAAAAACTTTTCATCTAGCTTAACTCAATTCACTGTTCTTAATTGTTAGTAAAAGGCTGTCTGGCAATAATTATTTCTTTTGACTAGGACAGATAGCTGAAAGCTGACTACTGATAACCTACAAACAATCAGTATCAGTCAATTCCGCACGCAAGTCAAGCGCGGCAAGGGGATTAAGAAGGTTTAAACAGCACAGGAACCCTTGTGGGCTTATCTGTTGCTATGGCATTGAAATGTTCACAATAACCTCAACCGGATCCAAGCTACTAAAAGATTCCAAATATCAGCAATCAAAATACCAGTGATTCTTAACTTGCCTCACAATCAGGCAGATCATTATTGTTTTGCTCTAATTATGAGCATTTAAAATTATGCACCTTTTGTTAGCATATATGCTCATAAATCATTTATTCAACGAGTTATGTATTTTAATTAAAATGGCATCCCTATTGCATAAATAATGGTAAAAAAATCTTAAAACAATAATTTTTTAAAAAGGGAGGGAGGAAACAGAGTGATTAAAATCGACGCAATTATAAAACCATTTAAGCTGGATGCTGTAAAAGACAAACTTAATGAAATAGGAGTAACAGGAATTACAGTTAGTGAGGTGAAAGGATTTGGGAGACAAAAGGGGCATACAGAGTTATACAGAGGAGCCGAATATAAAGTAGATTTTTTGCCAAAAGTAAAATTGGAAACTATAGTCGCTAAAGAAATGGAAGACCAGGTAGTAGACGCAATAATCGAGTCTGCTCAAACCGGTAAAATCGGAGATGGAAAGATATTTATTACTGACCTTAAAGACATTATAAGGATCAGAACCGGTGATAAAGGGAAAGAAGCAATAT
>Ga0208411_1000980_pt1 | contig 20343 bp, 20 predicted proteins | sample ETN01SmetaG_4_FD_185793 | JGI IMG/M metagenome (GOLD analysis project Ga0208411, IMG submission 185793) | Marine microbial and viral communities from oxygen minimum zone, Eastern Pacific Ocean - ETNP2014F12-01SV261 (SPAdes) (version 2) | ecosystem: Environmental > Aquatic > Marine > Oceanic ... | reverse complement strand
AACAGAAGTCAGCCAAATAATGACGCAAGCTATGATGTAAATTACGGTATCCACTAACGCAGGCATATTTTGCGGACGCATTCATCAAAATCTTTTGCTCCGCTAAGTATCTTGATTTCCACCCGCATGAAGTAGATAGGGAGGTCACGACGGTCGATTTTCGGGAATCGTACAGCATCTTTTTGTGTGGTAATAATCACTTCTGCCCGGCGTTTTTTTGCCCTGTTGATCGCGTTGAGCACTTCCTGTTGGTTAAAACGATGGTGATCGGCAAAGCGCTTGGTATAAACCAATTCAGCTCCCTGCTGCAGAAGGCTTTGTTCGAAACTTTCAGGTTGGGCAATTCCGCTTAGGGTGGCGACCTTTCTGTTCTTAAGCCAACCTATGTCCTCACGTTGTTTAGGGTTAAATACATCCTCGAAAAAGAGTGGCCAGTGAACGCATTCTATAATTCCCGCATTCGGGTTGTGCTTCCGGATCCTTGCTCTCAGTGACTTGGAATCGCCATCACTCTTGGTGATAAAGATTGTATTGGCGCGTTGAATGTGTTTTGGAGGTTCACGTAGCGTGCCGCGAGGAAGGAGGTGTCCGTTGCCGAAAGGCTGTTGTGCATCGACCAATACAATGTCATGTCTTCGGCCTGAGAGTTTCCAATATTGGAAACCGTCATCCAACAGAAGCGTGTCGCAACCGAATTGTTCAATTGCGTAGCGCCCTGACTTCACGCGATCCTTGTCTGTTAACACGACAACATCACTAAGATTGGAGGCAAGCATGAATGGTTCATCTCCGGCATCTTCTGAATTTAATAACAGACTCTTTCCATCGGAAACTACACGAGGTGGAGTTGTTTCCTCTCGTAGGAGTATTTTATCTCTAAACCTTTGGGCCAGAGGAGGAGGTTTGGATCGGTAGCCGCGGGAAAGAATAGCCACTTTTCTGCCCTGATCAGTCAGGACTCGTGCGAATTTTTCAACCACTGGTGTCTTGCCGGTTCCGCCCACGGTTAGGTTGCCCACGGTGATAACCTGAACGCCTAATGGATGGTCGCGAATAATACGTATTTCATAGAGCCATCTGCGGCCTTTGATGATTAACAGGAAAAGTTTGGACAGTCCGTAAAGAAGCCCGCGCAACAGGGCGGCTTTTTTGCCGCGGCGTTCATCGAAAATGACCTCCAGTGCGAAGGTTTCAAATTGTTCCTGCCAGGCACGGATGGACTCGCGCATTGGTGGTAGGATGCCAGAAGATTAGCTGCTCTTCAAGTCAGGGAGCTTGTCCTGAGATGAGATTGATCCGGATTGGGTGGTTTCGATTTTTGCTCCGATTTGGGGTGTGACGGAGGTTTTTGGAGATTGGGGCGTTTGTTGTGTGGCGGAGGATTTCCATCGTCAGGGCTTTCAGGGGAATGGAGAGGTCTTCCTGGTTCAATGTTGAACCGGAAGTGAGGTAGATTATCAAATGTTTTGGTCTGTTCAGGGGTAAGTATCTTTCGGATCTGTTTTTGAACTTCCATGTGTTCCAGCTGGAGTTGATTTCGAAAAGGTTTGCCAAACTCAGTAATCCGCTGGTGACTCTTTATGGTTATATTCTGTATTTGCGTCTTCTGTTCGTTAGAAAGGGCTAGATGGCGGTCCAGGTAGCCTGATCCACTAAAAAAAATAGGCCGAGGTGAGCGCGAATTACTTCGTCCAACATCTGGGGTGTTTGGCCGGAGCTCTGAACGTCCAGGACCGCTTGGGATCAAAGTAGAGGTTTGATTTCTCTGAGAGATTAGGTGTCCGGTGCCCACACCACTCCCAAAAATCATCATGGTTGCCAAGATGGCCTTCCATTGATCCATTGCTGTTACTGGTTAGTGTTGGCTGAGTCGATGACAAACATCACGATGGATTCCAGATTCTCTCGTGCATTATCATCGGATTGAGCAATGGTCTGAGTGGGAGCGACTTGATCTGGTCGATTATAAATGGGATCGGAGTCGGTCCAGACAGCTGCAAGAATCAAGATAGCAAAGCAGGGCACGACTGCTCTCCAAAGAGATTGGCTCCATTGTCCCCAGATACTCAAGGTCAGTTGCGGGGTCTCCTTGATGTGGGCCATGACGCGCTTTTCAAATGCGTAGGGGACACGGTCGTCTGAAACTTCCCCTGATTCAGCCAGCATTTTTGCTAAAATATCGTCAATTTTTCTCATTTCTATCTAAATTGCCCGTTTCTACCTAAACCAGACGTATCAAACTGAGGTTCGTTACAAATTTATACATATTTTTCAGGGGCTATGCGAGCCAGCGCACTGCGCATTTTCTCCCGGGCGCGATGTGCTTTAACCTTTACGTTGGATTCGCTAAGGCCTGTTAATTCAGCAATTTCTTTAACTGTTTGGTGTTCCAGCTCGAGCAGGGTTATAATGTGTCTATCCTCCGGTTTTAGTCCTTCCAGTAGTTTATGGACCAGAGTGCTGGCGGCTTCTCGATTGGTTTCTGCGGTTGATTCTTCACCGATATTTTCAAACCAGTCGTTTTCTTCCTCAGAGAGATCACTCGCATTCCATTCTCTGTTTCGCTGGTGTTTTCGCAGGAAATCATAGCAAGTATAGGTGGCTGTACGCATCAGCCAGTGTTCAAAAGGGGCGTCGCCACGGTAACTACTGAGCTTGCTGTAGGCCTTGAGGAAGACTGTTTGCACAATATCCTCCACTTCGTCTTCGCGCCGTGCGTAACGTCGGGCTAGGGCAAAAATACGCGATTGGTACTTCACCACCAAGGGCTCAAAACTCTCGGCACTTCCCTCTAGCACCTCGGCGATTAAATCCTTGTCGTTTGGCTCAGGCACGAATTTACTGTTAGTATCAGAGAGTTCTTTGAAACCCACGAAAAAAGCCACTAAACTTAAATCTTGGTGACTTGGGGGTGTTTAATTAAATCAATATTGGTTACTTCATTGAGGGAGGTGAAAAGGAGCGAGTTTGGTCCAATCCTCCTGAGAGACGATTAGTTTTACTTCAAGTTACACAAAATACCTTGTTTTCACGGCCAAATGGCGATTGACAGGCTGAACGATCGTGCTAGGTTCCACGGCCCGTTTGGTTTAGCTGCGGGAATTACGAATTTACAGAGAATTATATTAATGACTGAGATAAAACTGAAAAAAGGTGAACCGGTTGAGCGGGCCCTGCGGCGTTTGAAGAAAAAGATGGACCGCGAGGGAACCATTAAGGATGTGCGTAACCGTCGGGCGTTTGAAAAGCCAAGCGAGCGGAAAAGGCGTAAGATGAAGGCTTCAAAGTTTCAAGCCATGTTGACCGCGCGTTATGCAGACTATTGATTTTCGATTAATCGAATATGTGGCGCGCCCAGAGGCGCGCTTTTTTTATGACCCAGCGCGAAATTGCAATAGAGATATTAAAACGTCTTCAGCAAGCAGGTCATGAGGCTTTTTTTGTGGGGGGGTGTGTGCGTGATGAGTTGCGTGGAGTCATACCGCAGGATTATGATATAGCTACTGGTGCGCATCCAGAGCAAGTGCAAGCTCTTTTTTTCAAGACCGTTGGTGTAGGGAAAAATTATGGGGTAATCATTGTTTTGCAAGATGGGTGGCAGTTTGAGATTGCTACATTCCGTGCTGAAGATGGATATCAGGATGGAAGGAGGCCAACGGAGGTCCAGTTTTCCGATGCAAAGACCGATGCCAGCCGTCGTGATTTTACGGTCAATGGATTATTTTTTGATCCTGTTGCTGACACAGTACACGATTGGGTCGAAGGACAGAAGGATCTCAAGCAAAGGATTATTAGGACAATCGGTCAGCCTGAGGAGCGGTTTGCTGAAGATCATTTGCGCTTGTTGCGTGCAATCCGGTTTGCTGCCCAACTGGATTATCATATTGAACCGGTTACTTTAGCTGCAGTACAGGCTCAGGCAGCTTTGATTGCAACTATTAGTGCTGAGCGGGTTCGTGATGAACTCTGCAAACTTTTCAGTCCTCCTCATGCTGCCCGTGGTTTGGATTTGCTTCTGGAAAGTGGATTGCTTGAACACGTGTTGCCTGAATTGGTGGCTACAATTGATTGTGATCAATCACCTGATTTTCATCCTGAAGGTTCGGTATTCAATCATATCCGGTTGATGCTCTCACTTATGCCAAAGGATGCTTCTCACTTATTACCTTGGACTGTTCTGTTACACGATATTGCAAAGCCTCAGACAAGTTCTGTTGGGGAAGATGGAAGGATTCATTTTTATGCCCACGAAAAGATTGGGGCGGAAATGACGGAGAATATATTAAGGCGCCTGCGTTTTCCCAGAGCAGATATCGAGGCGGCAGCTCAGACCGTATGCCATCACATGCAGTTTAAGGATGCAAAAAAAATGCGCAAAGCCACCCTCCGTAGGATGCTATTAAGGTCAAATTTCGATTTGGAACTGGAGCAGCATCGGTTGGATTGCCTCGGTTCTCACGGGAAGCTGGATATTTATGATTTCTTATGCGAGCAGAAATTGTTGTTTGAGGAAAAGCCGGTGCTTTTAGCTCCTTTGGTTAATGGGAAAGATTTATTGGATTTAGGAATTGAGTCAGGGCCATTGATGGGAAAATTGCTTGATGAAATTACGGATAAACAGTTATCGGAAGAATTCTCCACCCGAGAAGAGGCTCTGAATTGGGTTAAGGAAAAGACTGCACTTTAGTCGCAATTTGTTTACTCTCTGGCAGCACCATAGATGGATAAACTATTGCTCATTGATGATGAGGCGGACGTTCGCTACTCCTTTGAACGTATTTTCGGTAGTAAAGACGGGCTAGAGCTGAGTACGGCTGCCAGTGGCGAAGAGGCATTGAATCTGATTCCACAATTACAACCGGATTTGGTGATTATGGATGTACGTATGGGGGGTGTTACAGGGATAGAAACACTCCAACGATTACGTGAGTTCGATACGAAAACTCCGGTCATCCTCATGACGGCTTTTGGCACCACACAAACGGCAATCCAGGCCATGAAGCATGGGGCCTATGATTATATTTTGAAGCCGTTTGATGTGCCCAAACTTGAGGAACTGGTTGCGAAAGCACTTGATGCGGCCAGGTCAATGAAACAGGTGGTCTCCTATGAGCCGCTTCTTGAGCAAGAGGATTATGACTTGGGAATTATCGGCCAGAGTGCCGCTATGCAGGAAGTTTTCAAGATCATTGGCCAACTGGCTTCCAGCGATGCAACAGCACTCATTACCGGTGAAAGCGGTACAGGCAAGGAACTGGTGGCCCGGGCGATTTATACGCACAGCCAACGTAGTGACCGTTCCTACTTGGCCATCAACTGCGCAGCTATCCCTGAAAACTTGCTTGAAAGTGAGTTGTTTGGCCATGAGAAAGGCGCTTTCACAGGAGCCTCCAGCCAACGAATCGGGAAATTTGAGCAATCTGATGGAGGCACCATTTTCCTCGATGAAATTGGGGATATGACATTGGCCACGCAAACCAAGATTTTACGGGTTTTACAGGATGGAACTTTTGAGCGGGTTGGAGGAAATCAGTCGGTTAAAACTGATGTACGTTTGATAGCCGCTACGAATAGACCTTTGGAAGAGGCGGTTGCCGCTGAAGACTTCAGGGAAGATCTCTTTTATCGACTTAATGTCGTGCGTGTTAAATTGCCGGCTTTGCGTGAACGCAGAGAAGATATTCCTCAACTAGTCAGCTATTTTCTTGCCAGAAACTCTCCAGATCCAAAAAAACCTAAGACAATTCAAGCAGACGCGCGCGCTTTGTTGGAGGGTTATGACTGGCCGGGTAATGTTCGAGAGCTGGAGAATGCAATAAGACGGGCCTTGGTGATGGCCAAGGGCGAGGCGATCATAGCTGATAATCTGCCTTCGGAAATTTTGAGCGGACACTCTGAGAAGGAACCTGATGCTGATGGGGATGACTTCAGTGGATTGTCAGCCAAGCTGTTTCGGTGGGCAAGGAATAATCCTGATCTTAAAGTGATTCCGGCAGTGGAACGTGAGTTGGTGATTAATGCCCTGAAGGAAACTGAAGGCAACCAAGTTCAGGCCGCAAAGCTGCTGGGGATTACGCGGGCTACTCTGAGAAAGCGCATAGAAAAATTCTCTATCCGGCAGGAACTCTCAGTGGAGTGAGAATATCTAAAAGAAGGGGTTATTCCCCTTTGTTTTTACATGCCCCAACGCGTTTCATTTCCTCACAAGAGGCATTGATCCTGAGTTGCTGAGATTCCACCTCAAACCCAAGCTTGCCAGATATTTCACTTTCCAACGCATCCAATCGTTCACTTTCAAATTCGACGATTTTGTCGCAATCATTACAAATGATATGGTTATGGTTGGGGTGATCTGCATAGTTGGGGTCGTAAATTTTATAGTCTTTCCCGAAATCCATTTCGTGTACCAGTCCGCTTTCGGTAAGCAAGGGAAGAGTACGGTAAACGGTGGCTCGTGATACACTTGAATCTTTTTCGCGGGCCCATTCCAGCAGCTGTTCAGCGGTGAAATGCTGATCGGTGCTGAATACGGTATCCACAATGGCACGACGTTGGGAAGTTATCCGGAGATTTTTTTGGTCCAAAAATTGAAGGAACTTCTCCTTCGTTGCTGCTCGATCAGGCTCCGACATTGGCCTCACTATAAGGGGGAGAGTGTGTAAGTCAATGCCCTGAGATTGCACCTTATCAACTATCGTGCGAACCTTCAGCTGTGCGAGTGGAATTGATTAATACCGGAACCGAACTCTTGATGGGGAGAGTTCTGAACACCCACCAGCAATGGATTGGTCAGCAACTGGCTTTGGCCGGTTATGAGTTGGGTTTTCAGCAAACTATTCCTGACACGGGTGAGGCAGTGCAGGCGGCTGTAAAGGATTCTATTTCTCGAAGCGAGTTGGTTATTGTGACGGGAGGCTTGGGGCCTACCAGTGATGACGTCACCCGCGCGCGCATTGCTGAACTGCTGGGTGTGCCTCTTGAGGAGCATAACGAAACCCGTCAACGCATTGTATCTCGTTTTAAGGAGCGCAATCGTTCTATTCCAAATGCGGTGATGGTACAGGCACAGGTGCCTCAAGGAGCTGCAGTGTTACCCAATGATTACGGCACTGCTCCGGGATTGATGATGCAGACGGGCAAAGGGTGGCTCATTCTTTTGCCTGGGCCGCCTCGTGAGCTGCATCCGATGTATATTAATTATGTGGCTCCTATTCTTGCCAAAGAATTGCCTCCAGAAAAGCCTCTGAGCACCAGAACTCTCAAAACATTGGGCATCGGGGAATCGTCTGTCGAAGAACTTATTAGTGAGCCTTTAAGTGAGCTGATAGCATTGGGTTTACAGATCGGTTATTGCGCACGGATGGGGGAAGTTGACGTGCGATTGACTGCTTGCGGCACTGAAGCATTCGGTCTGATTAAACAGGCTGAAGAAATCGTTCGCGACCAAGTAGGTCAATATATATATGGCGTGGATGATGATCTGCTAGAGGAAATGGTTGTACGAGATCTGACTAAACGGAGGCAAACTCTGGCGGTGGCAGAATCCTGTACAGGAGGATTACTTTCTCACCGCATTACAAATGTACCTGGTTCATCTGCTGTTTTCCTTGCCGGTCATTGTACTTATTCCAACGAGGCCAAGCAGGATACACTTGGGGTTTTATCTGAATCAATAGATTCACATGGTGCTGTCAGTGAAAGAGTCGCAAGAGAAATGGCTGAGGGGGCGCGCCAGAAGCACGGCGCAGATTATGCGTTGGCTACGACAGGGATTGCAGGTCCCACTGGAGGGACGGAGGAAAAGCCGGTGGGTACTGTATTTATCGCGTTGGCGACACCGCAGGGAATACAGGTGTTCAAGGAGTGTAACCGTTGTGATCGTGAGACATTTAAAATGGTGACTACCCAGCAGGCGCTAAATCTATTACGTCAGGCCATTGAGGATTAACCTAGGTTATGGAGAAGAAAAAAGCCCGCCAAGAGGCGGGCTAAAAAAATCTCTATGTATCGAGGTTAATCGGAACCATCATTGCCGATGGCTTCAACAGGGCAGGCCTCCATGGCTTCTGCACACAAGGTCTCTTCTTCTTCATTCTCTGGCTGTTTCTTGACAAAGGAGTAGCCACCGTCCTCGTTGCGTGTGAAATTCTCAGGTGCTGTTTCACGACATAAGTCGCAATCGATGCATTCGGAGTCGCAGTAGTACTTTCCCGCTGCGTTATCTTCGTATTTATCTTCTTTTGTAGCCATTGTTAAACCAATTCCCGGGAGGGAACCTAAACAGACAACGGGCTAAAATCAAGTTCATTTGGTGACCGCTAACCTATGATCAGCATTGTCGTGAGGAAATATTCTCGCTCGGGCAATAACGATTTCGTAGGCTTGGCTTGTGCAGGAAGCAAATAGGCAAACCCAAATTCTCGTTACTCTGGGGCCAGCAACCCAGACTGAAGAAATGATCGGGGCTCTTATGGATGCCGGGGCAAATCTGTTTCGATTAAACATGTCTCATGCTCGGCACGACTGGGTTCGTGAGGTAGTGGCTAATATTCGTACGGCTGCTAAAGCACGTGATTGTGTGCCAGCGATTCTTATGGATTTGCAGGGCCCCGCTATTCGTACCGGCGATTTGCCTGCCCCGGTAGATTTGGTTAAAGGTGAACGTTTTGACTTTACCACTAATCCCGAAAAAGAAGGGGCACGGGTGGCAAGGGTTAATTACCCCAGTTTCTTGGATGATATTGAAGAGGGTGCCACCATTCTCATTGATAACGGATTGATCCGGATGAAGGTGCTGCAGAAAACGACCGATGTAGCCGAATGCGAAGTGGAAATTGGAGGGAACCTTGGGAGCAGGCGGCATATCAATTTGCCCGGGACCAAGGTCAATCTTCCGGCTTTGACTGAGAAGGATAAGGCTGATGTGGTGGTGGGTTTGGAATTGGATGTCGACTATTTTGCCCTTTCATTTGTTCGTGAAGCAGCTGATGTGGAGCAACTGAAGCAGCTGATCCAGTCTGAAGAGCATCCGCCCAAGGTCGTTGCGAAAGTTGAGGATCAACATGCGGTGAAACAAATCAAACGCATCATTCGTGCAGCGGATGCCATTATGGTCGCTCGAGGGGATCTGGGGGTTGAATGTCCCTACGAGGAGTTGCCCATTATTCAACGTCGAATTGTTCGTCAGTGCCTAAAAGTGGGTAAGCCGGTTGTCGTGGCGACTCATATGTTGGAGAGCATGATTAATGAACCACATCCCACCCGGGCAGAGGTGACTGATGTAGCTAATGCCGTTTTTGAACAGGCTGATGCGATCATGCTCAGCGGAGAAACCTCAGTCGGGCAGTTTCCGGTGATGTGTGTGGAGGTGATGGATCGGATTGCCCGTCGCATGGAACGGGAACGGGGTGCACGTTTTCATAAAGAAGCGGATTTGACCGATGAACGCGAAAAGCTGGCGAAGTCGGCTGTGGGCATGGCTGATGACTTGAATGCAGATGCAATGGTGGTGTTTACAGTCAGGGGACGAATGGTTCGGGAGTCCTCGTGGATGCGTCCGAAGCATTCTCAGATTCTTGCCTTGTGTGCCAGTGCGCGAGTGGCCGGTGAAATGGCGCTATTTCGCGGAGTTAAACCTGTGATTATTGAAGGGTTTTGTCCGGACTTTCCGGTGCTGGATGCGCTTGCCACCCTCAAGGATCGCGGGCATTTGAAGGTTGGCGATACGGTTGTGGTTAGCAGTTCCACCAAGGCGGTGGAAAAAATATCCAATTCAGTTCAAATCCACAAGGTGGCTTAAATTCCTTAGCGTGACGCTGAGAAAAGATTGCTGGTAGCCTCACCGGCGAGACTCAGTATGGGTTCTGGGAAGAGACCCAGCCCGATCAGGCCAAATAGGCATATTAAAAGTACGATTTCAGCTGTCCTTGGGCAATCAAGAGGTTCTGTCGAAGGTTTCTTCTCTTCCCAAAACCGTCCGGTGCCCCAGTAGATTTCCCGGATAACACCGAAATAATAATAGAGCGAAATCACGACCCCAATCATTGCTGCTCCAATAATCCAAGGCATTCCCGGGATGGTCTCCATTGCTTCAAATACCGCCCGTAGCAGCGTGAATTTGCCCAGAAAACCGGCCAAGGGCGGGATGCCGGCCAAAGACACAATGGCAAGGGTAAGGGCGACTGCCATCAAAGGAGAGCGTTGGTGCAGGTTTGCAAGAATACTGATATCTTCATCGCCACTTTCCTCTGAGACCACCGAAACCACCGTAAAGGCAGCCAAAATAGCGAAAATATAGCCGGCTAGATAAAACAGAATCGCCTGTGCCCCGGTGTTGTTTAAGACAACGAGGCCCAGCAGCACGTAGCCGGCACTGGCAATACTGGAATAACCGAGTAATCGCTTCAGGTTGCGTTGGCGAAGGGCACAGAGGCTTCCATAGAGAATGGTGGCCCCGGCCATCAGTCCCAGTAGCTGTCGTAGCCACGCTTCATCCATGAGACTAGGGCAAACTTCAGCCAGCAGGCGTAGCATCAAAACGATTCCCGCCGCCTTGGATCCGCTGGAAAGAAATGCTGTTACGGGAGTGGGAGCTCCCTGATATACATCGGGCACCCAGAGCTGAAAAGGGACCGCTGCCAGTTTGAAAGCTAACCCACCCAAAACCATGATGACTCCAAGTTGAAAGAGCAGTTGCATGGGCTGTTCGGTGGAGGCCAGTGCGGCTCGGTTTATCTCGTGGTAATCCAAAGCACCGGTGCTGCCGTATATCAGGGCAATACCAAAAACCATAATGGCTGAAGAGGCGGCTCCTAAAATTAAATACTTGATGCCTGACTCAAGCGATCGCAGTCGGTGGCGTTCAAAGCTGGTTAGTACGTAGAAAGTAATGGTAATTAACTCCACAGCTACAAAAAGCATGACAAGGCTGCTGGCTCCTGCGGCAAAGGTCATCCCAGCCAGAGCAAAACAGGTGAGCGCATAGAGTTCACTGATTCCCGAACGAATCCGGGGAGCGTAGCTCATGGTGAGGAGGACCACCAGAATCGCTGCCATGACAAAGAATCCCTGGAAATAAACCGCCAAAGCGTCTTTGCTGTAGCCATTAATAATGGCGTCGCCCTGATCAAAAGTGCTGAAGCTGTAACAAAAAACGGCGGCTAAACCGCCAGTTGCCAGCCAGCCCAGATTCGCTTTGCGCTCTTCAGGGGTCCATAAATCAATCAAGAGTATGAGCAGGCCCAGAAGAGCAGCACCAACTTCCAAGCTGATTAAAGATAAATCCATTATTCAGTATCCTTGGGTTGCGTGGCGGTTGCTTGACTGAAAGTGGGTTCGGATTGGTTTATTTTTTCAGTGATTAACCGTGGGTAGAAACCAAACAGCAACAAAACCGCCAGCAGAATGGCATAAGGAAGTCGTTGCCAAGAAGTAATATCCTCAATTTCAGGTGTGGCCGCTCCCTTTAGTCCATGGAGAAGCTTGCGGATAGCACGCAGCATGTAGACAGCACCAATGACCAACGCACTCCACACGGCGATGCCGGTAATAACGGGATAAACTTCCCAGGCTCCAAAAAATACAGTGAGTTCTCCGGCAAAATTGGCAAATCCTGGAAGTCCGCAGCCAGCCATCAGGGCCATGATCATCAGAGTGCCCCAGAAAGGCATGCCCGCCAGTAGCCCCTGAATTTTCTCCATATCCAGTGTCCGGGTTTGTTGATGCAGATATCCACTTAAACCAAAGGCCAGGCCTGCTAGCAGCCCATGGGCGACCATTACCATTACTGCGCCAGTTAGGCCAATGAGGGTTGCACTGGCAATGCCCAGAAAAACAAATCCCATATGAGCCACCGACGAATTACCGATGAGAAGGTTCAGATCCTTTTGGCGCATGGCCACCAGTCCGCAATACAGGATATTTCCGAGGCAGAGCAGGGCGAGTACGGGTAGCCAGACTTGTGCTCCTGCAGGCAGAACCGGAAGCGCGACCTTGATAAGCATAAATAGTCCGAATTTTTTGATGACTCCCGCGTGCATCATGGCCGTGGCCGTAGGAGCTGCGGCATAACCAATTGGGGCCCATGTATGAAAAGGCCAAAGACTAACCAGAATACCCAAACCGAACATCATCAGGGCAAATACCAGGCTTTGGGAGTCATTGGTCAGAACATTACCTGTGCCGGCAGCATGCAGTACTTCGACCAGAGAGAATGTTTTGTAATGTAGATAAAGGAGGATGAGGCCTGCCAAGGTCAGAAGGGCCCCGATGCTGAGATAGATAGTGATCTTGTAGGCGGCAAATTCCTTATTTTGTCCGCGCCCCCATACCCCGATCATGATAAAAGTGGGAACCAGCGCCAATTCATGCAGGAAATACATGAGGAATAAGTCCAGAGACATGAAGGCTCCCAGAATGCCACCACTCATCAGTAACAGGAGTATGTAGAACTCCTTTTGCCGTGTTTGGATTTCTCTGGCGCAACAGGCTGCGGCAAAGGCAACCAGAGCTGCCATAAGCACCATGACTACACCTATCCCATCAACGCCCACATGGTAGGAAATTCCAAGAGATTCAATCCAATCTGATCGTTGGGTGAATGTGTATCCGTATTGGGTTGCAAGTGGGGCGGCCTCAATATAGGTGACTTCGCCCTTCGCTTCCTCGAGTTGACTCTCAAACTGGCCGAAAACATAGATGGCTATTAGCAGCGATCCGAAAGTGGCTGCTAGTGTGCCGTAGCGGAAGACAGAGCGTTTCTCGCGAGGGACCAGTGCGAGGATTATGGCCATCACCAGCGGCAAACCCATGATGATTGTGAGAGGTGACATCTTAGAATAAAATTAAGGCCAGAATAAATAGCAACCCAATGACTGTTAACAGGGCATAAGTCTGGACATTTCCAGTTTGGAACAGGCGTAACAGGCATCCGGTAATATCCACTGCACCGCTGGTCCCTTTGACCCCAAGGCCGGCAATGATCCAGCGGTCGAACCAGTCAGCGGCAAACGACATTTTCTCTTGGGTCCACTGGTTAATGGCGCCATAGAGTTCATCGAAATAAAATTTGTCACCCATCCATTTGGCTACATCCTTTAGTTTATCAGGGAGAGGGTCGCTTTCGACACCGTGATATATTTTCCAGCCAGCGATTAACCCCATTGCTACAGCAATAGTGCCTCCAATCATGGCTGCATTGTGAGCAGCATCACTGTGTGCTGCCAAATCCTTCCACTTGGAGAAACCTTCAGTGAAGCTAGAAAGGCCAATAAAACCCCAGCCCAATCCAATACTGAGAAGAGCGAGGATCACCAAGGGGACTATCATTTCACCAGGGACTTCTTCAGCCTCTTTGGCGTGATCGGAGCGTGCCTCGCCAAAGAATGTAACGATAACACACCGGGTCATGTAAAATGCTGTCAGGAAAGCGACAAATACCCCAATGATAAAGAGTGGCATTTGATGTTCGTAAGCCTGCATCAAAATGGCGTCTTTACTGAAAAAGCCACTGAATAAGGGGAACCCAGACAGAGCCAAAGCACCGATAACAAAAGTACGGGAGGTCCATCCCATTTTGTTTTTAAGATTTCCCAGTTTCCAGATGTTTTGCTCATGATGGCACGCGTATATGACCGCCCCAGCACCCAGAAAGAGCAGAGCCTTGAAGGCGGCGTGGGTGGTGAGATGGAACATGCTTGCTGCTGGCCCTCCACAACCCACCGCCATAACCATGTAGCCCAGTTGCGAGAGAGTGGAATAGGCAAGGATACGTTTTATATCATTTTGCTGCACCGCAATTAATGCAGCAAGCAGTGCAGTGACTGCGCCAGTCCAGGCGATGATCTCCAAGGCTTCCGGTGTAAAGAGTACAAAAACCCTGCAAATCATGTAGACACCCGCAGCGACCATGGTGGCCGCATGAATTAGAGCAGAAACCGGTGTGGGGCCTTCCATGGCATCCGGTAGCCAGACATGAAGGGGAAACTGCGCGCTCTTGCCAACGGCACCGCAAAAGATGAGTAAACCTGCCAAAGTGGTGACGGGGACTAAGGAATCGAACACCAGAGAACCTGTCTGTTGCCAAACGAGTAGAATTCCCAGAAGAAATCCCACATCACCAATTCGGTTGGTGATAAAGGCCTTTTTGCCTGCATCAGCGGCTGCAGGTTTTTCAAACCAGTGGCTGATGAGCAGGTAGCTTGATACCCCAACCAGTTCCCAAAAGATAAACATCATTACCAGATTGGCTGATAGAACGATGCCCAGCATGGAGAACATGAAGAAGCTCAGAGCTCCAAAGTATCTTGAAAGCCCCTGATCCTGCCGCATGTACACCAAGGAGAACACATGGACCAGAGTGCCCACCAGAGTGACTACAAGGAGCATTAGCCGGCTTAAGGGATCGTTTTGGAGGCTGATGTCAAAAACCAAGGGGTTTACTCCCGATCCAATGGAAAGCCACGTGTAGAGCGGGTTGCTTTCCCCGACATTATTTGACTCGGCGACAAACAGGAAAATACTGGCTCCCAAGCCAAGGGCAACGGCTCCCACCGAAATGCCTGCACTGAGTCGCCTGAATTTGCTGGTGAATAGGAGAATCAGTATCGCTGAGAGCAGAGGCGCCAGGAGGATAACCAGCGGCAGATATTGAATGACTTGTTCCTTGCTCATCTACAGTTTCATTGAGGTGAGATCGTTTACATCATTGGTTTGCCGTTTTCGGTAGAGGGCCACGATCAGGGCAAGACCTACGGCAACTTCGGCGGCAGCCACTGTGATGATGAAAAACACCATGATCTGGCCATCCAGATTGTTACGATAGTGGGAAAAGGCCACCAGCGCGAGATTGGCGGCATTGAGCATGAGCTCCAACCCCATGTACATTACAATCAGGTTGCGGCGTATGATTAGCCCGAGTAGACCAAGGCAGAATAGCACGACACTAACGACTAGATAGTGTTCTACGCCAATCACTGGGTTTCCTCCTTCTTGGATTCGTCTCTTTTGCTCAAGAGAATACAGCCTACCATCGCCACCAGTAGCAACAGGGAAACAATTTCAAATGGGATTACGTATTCAGTAAATAGTTTATGGCCTAGCTCACGGGTTTCCCCAACACCATTTCCATTAAGAGCGGGTGCATTCCCAATGCCAGATTGGCCGATGGAATTAATAATAATGCCAGCCAGACCTGCCACAGATGCGAAGCCCAGAAAGGTCCCAAATTTCTGAAACCGGCGCCGTTCCTCTTCTTTGACGTCCAAAAGCATGATTACAAAGAGGAAGAGAACAATGACGGCCCCCGCATAGACCAGGATTTGAACTGCGGCCAGAAAGAATGCCTTAAGCAAGACAAAGAGTCCGGACATGCTGATGATTGTTAGCACCAGAAACATCGCGCTGGTTACCGGATTGCGGCTGAATGGATTGAAGACCACCAATAGGCCGCAGAGCAGCGTGAGTGCGCTGAAAATGTAGAACAACAAATCCTGCATCAGTCGTTAATGTGTTTTTTAGTCATCGTGACGGGGAAGGATTCTTGATTCTTGGCATCCTGAGTTTTCTTTTCCCATTTTTTAATACGGTCATGATGTGTTCCCCCGCGTTCAAGGAGTTTATCCTTGTGGAACACCATTTCCTCACGGTTGCTTCCAGTGAGCGCGTAGTCGCGGTTCATTAGTTTTTCGTCATATCCCTCATAGTAATCCTTGGCCAGGAAGATGGCTTGTTCAGGGCAAACTTCCTCGCAGAAACCACAGAAGATGCAACGAAGCATATTGATTTCAAAGTCTTCGGGCATTTTCTCTGCGCCTTCGCGGTGGGCGTCTTCTCCGTTTATTCCCGGTGGAGTGATTCGGATTGCCTTGGGTGGGCAGACAAATTCACAAAGCTGGCAACTGACGCATTTGGTTGATCCCTCCTGATCATTTACAAGATAAGGTGCTCCACGGAATCCTTCCGGCACGGTCCAAAGCTCTTCGGGGTAATTGAGCGTTGTTTTGAATTTATTGGTTTTGTTTTTTTCCTCGTAAACCTTTGATTTTTTAAAGGAGAGGAAATGCCCCAGTGTGACCTTGAAGCCATTGATTAAGGTGGGGAAAAACATTCGTTCCCACAGGCTTAATTTTACGCGTTGGACTTCTTTGGCCATATTATTTGGGTATCGTCAGATACAGGTAAATTGCTGTCACGACGATATTTGCCAGTGCCAACGGGACAAAACGTTTCCAACCCACATCCATGAGTCGGTCGTATCGGAATCGGGGCAACATCCAGCGTATCCATATGAAGAGCCCCATGAAAAGTAGTAGCTTGCCGATAAAGATGCCCATTTGAATCAGTCCCATGCCGAGCGATCCGGCCGCTTCGTTCAGGCCTGCAAAAGGAAGAGTCCAGCCGCCAAGAAAGAGGATCACCATCATCGCGCTGACTGCGATCATGGCGGCATATTCTCCCATGAAAAACATGGCGAACTTCATGGAACTATACTCGGTGTTGTAGCCGCCAACCAATTCTGATTCTGATTCAGGCATATCAAAGGGGAGTCGGTTGGTTTCGGCAAATGCTGCAATGAGAAAGACAATAAAGGCGATCGGTTGCTTGAATATGATCCATGCGCCATTGGCCTGATATTCGACCACTTTGGTCAGGTTTAATTCGCCTACCAGCATGAAGACGGGAATGATGCTCATGCCCATGGCGATTTCATAGGAGATCATTTGAGCACTGCTTCTAATGCCACCCAGGAACGGGTATTTCGAGTTACTGGCGTAGCCAGCCAGAACGATACTGTAAACACTCAGGGAAACGATGCCGAAAGTGTAAAGAATGCCTACGTTCAGGTCGGCGATGACAGCCTTATTGGCTTCTCCACTGCCCGGGGTGACGGTATTGCCAAAGGGAATCACGGCTAGTGTCATCAGTGCGGGGATCATCGCGATAGCCGGTGCGAGCCAGAAATAAATTTTGCGGACATGCGCGGGAGTAAAGTCTTCCTTGAGTATGGATTTTACACCATCTGCCATCGGTTGCCCCAGTCCCCATAGATGTATTTTGGTAAAGGGGATTCCCACGCGATTTGGTCCCACACGATCTTGAATCCACGCCGAGATGCGCCGTTCGGCTATAACTGAATATGCCACCATAGGCATCACGACAGCAAAAATGGCTATGACGATCTTTAGTAAACTAAAGATAGCAAATTGCTGGCTCGCTGGGAGTCCATCTACCCACATCACTGGAGGGAGGCTGTTAATCCATTGAACCATTAGATTTTCACGGTTACTCCTTCATCACCAAGTGAGGCCCAAGTCAGTTCCTTGTCTTTAAAGGCCTCCACTTCCCCAGTCATCTGGTTGAATAGTTCCTCGATGGTGCTAAACCCATTTTGACCGGTGGTGTTTTCTACCAGTTCGTGTAAAAACTCCCATTCGGGCCGCGCGTCGCCGGGGGCAGCGAGAGCCTTCATGAATTTTTGCACCTGGCCTTTTATATTTGTGAATGTGCCGCGTTTTTCAGTGTGAGCACATCCGGGCAATAAATAGTGTGCCTTTGAGGTGGTTGTGTTGGGTAAGATATCGCTCACCACCAATAGATCCAGTTTATCCAATAAAGCTTCATTGATGCCATGCTTGGTAACATCATCCCCGAATACGATGAGGCTCGTAATGGTGCCGTCTTCAATCCCTTGGGCAATTTCAGCGAATCGTGACCCCAATTCTTCATTGGCAATTCCAATTAGGCGCGATCCTGTGCTATTTGAATTCTTGTCAGGGCAGGAAAGGAGTTTATCTCCTTGGCCTGAGCGCGGAGCTGAATCCGTAATCGCTTCCAGTTTGTTGGCGAGTTTTTTGAGAAGATAGAGTTCCTCATTGGTTTGGCGAGCTCCACCCACAATAGCCACCGAACCGGGCTGTGCTTCCTTAAGTTTAGCACTAATTTCAGTAATAGCAGTAGCCCATCCACTGGCTCCTGTTACTTCACTTAACCGGTCTTCACTCCCAATCCATTTGTAGTTTAACCGTCCTGAGTCACACATCCAGGGGCCATTAACCGCATTGTTTTCTCTGGGTTCATAGCGGTACATCCTATTTTCGCGCGAGCCGACCACCGTATTGCAACCGGTGCCGCAACCTGTGCAAAGGCTCTTGGTTTCCTTGAGAAACCACACGCGCATCTGGAACCGAAAATCCTTGGAGGTCAAAGCTCCTACAGGGCAAATATCAACAGTATTGAGGGTGTAGTTGTTGTCAAAGGACGTGTCGAGAAAGGTGGAAATAGTATTGTAGCTCCCACGATTGACAATACCCAAGGCCTCATCATCAGCAATATCACGACTAAAGCGGATGCAGCGGGTACAGAGCACACAGCGCTCGGCATCCAGCATGATACGAGGGCCAAGATCCACCTTTTTGGGTTTGTGCACCTTATATTCGGCAAAGGAGCTTTCAGATTGTCCATGTTCGCTGCTATACTCCTGCAGTTTACATTCACCGGCTTGGTCACATATGGGGCAGTCCAAGGGGTGGTTGATTAACTGGCTTTCCAATACCGCCTCACGCATTTGCTTGGTTTCCGGGCTGTTCGCGTAAATCTCCATGCCTGGCACGAGGTTGGTGGCACAACCAATCACACCCTTGGGGGTTTGTCGTTCGTAGGGCAGAACCATCGGATCGATTTTCAGCGAGCCATCTTCGTTGGTTGGTGACTTGCCGTCCGGACCGGGGCGGCCAGGCATGCCCACATGCACGAGGCACATGCGGCAGTTGCCGGCTACCGGCAATTTGGGATGATAGCAGTAATGAGGGATCTCGATGCCTGCAAGTTTACAGGCTTGTAAGACGGTGGTGGGGGCCATATTCCCCTGCCAGTCTTGCGTAAGCTTGGGCACCTCGACTTCCCTTCCATCGACCTTGACGGTCATGGTTTCAATCACTGGTGGCTCTGCAGTTTGTTTTTCCTCAGCCATATCAGGAGGTGGCGGCAGGTTCCTTCTCGCTTGTGTCCAAGGCCTTCGCCTCAAACTTGTCCTTGAATTTGTTTACAAAGCTAAGCACCGGCCAGGAACAGGCTTCCCCGAAGGCGCAGACGGTACGCCCCTGTATATTCTGTGCTATGTGCAGCAGGTATTCTGCATCCTCGGTCCGTGCCTCACCGTGGGTCATTCGGTGGAGGGCTTTATTCATCCAGAGCGAACCTTCCCGACAAGGAGTGCATTGTCCACAGCTCTCATGTGCGTAGAACTCAGCGAGGTTGGCAAGGCATTCAACGATGTCACGGCTCTCATCAATGACGATGATTGCACCGGAACCAGACATGGTGCCAATCTTCATCAAGGTATCAAAATCATAAGGCACATCGAGTAGATCAATTTTATCCTCGCCGATGGAGAATGTTTCGCCAGCTTTAAGAATCTTGGAAGAGGATCCTCCGGGAATGATTGCCTGTAGCCCGTTGTCATCGCGAATACCCCCTCCAAAGTTCTCGTCATAAATCAGCTCTCCCAGAGTGACCTTGCCGGTCTCAATTTCAAAATAACCGGGCTGTTTTACATCTCCACTTAGGCTAATAAGGCGGGTTCCTGTGTTGTTGGGAGTGCCGAGTTTGGTATATTCCTCTGCACCCATTTCCACGATGTGTTTTACATTACAGAGAGTCTCCACGTTATTAACGATGGTGGGGCACATATACAGGCCAAGTGCCGCCGGAAAATAGGGGGGTTTAATACGTGGATAAGGTCGCTTGCCCTCAATACTCTCAATCAGGCCGGTTTCTTCACCACAAATATAGGCACCGGCACCACGATGCACATGAATCTCCAGATCAAACCCGCTATCCAATATGTTTTTGCCGAGATAGCCTTTTGCGCGTGCCTCATTCAGTGCGGCATTGAGAATCTCGGCTCCCTCGGTGAATTCACCGCGGATGTAGATGTAGGCGAGGTTTACGTGGTTGGCCCAACAGGAAATAATCATCCCCTCAATTAGCTGATGAGGATCCTTGTAAATGATTTGTCGATCCTTAAAGGTGCCAGGTTCAGATTCATCGGCATTGCAGATCAGATACACGGGCTTGGGGTTTGGGTGGCGCACAAAGCTCCACTTCAATCCACAGGAAAACCCTGCTCCACCGCGCCCGCGCAAACCTGAGTCGAGCACTCTCTTGCGCAAGATTGACTGTGGAGTGTTGTCACCATCGGCTTCGATCGCCAACGCCCCTTTCAACGCCTTGTATCCTCCATGACGTTCATAACACTCGAGGTCATTCGAGTAGTCCGTCTGATCGGCATGTTTCAGGAGTAATTTGTATTCCTGCGGCATCGGCTTGACTATCTAATTATTATTT
>Ga0208411_1000979_pt1 | contig 20347 bp, 13 predicted proteins | sample ETN01SmetaG_4_FD_185793 | JGI IMG/M metagenome (GOLD analysis project Ga0208411, IMG submission 185793) | Marine microbial and viral communities from oxygen minimum zone, Eastern Pacific Ocean - ETNP2014F12-01SV261 (SPAdes) (version 2) | ecosystem: Environmental > Aquatic > Marine > Oceanic ... | reverse complement strand
AAGCCATGAAACAACTCCTCTTGATATGTGCGGTGGCGTTGGTGGTGGGGTGCAAGTACAAGTCGCCCACTGTTGAGATTGCCGACCCCATTCTTGAGAAGGCGATTCGCAAGGAGCTCAATAAGCAAGAAGGCGAACTGACCAAGGCGGATTTGGAGAATGTGACGGTGCTGAATCTAGATTTCAATAAACTGACCTCCGTGAAGGGTCTGGAGAATTTCACGCAGCTACAGGAGCTGAGCCTCTATGACAATAATCTTACTGATTTAAGTGGTCTGGAGAAGCTCACAAAGTTAAACAGGCTGAGTCTCTCGTTCAATCCCGACCTCACCAAGGCACAGATTGACCAACTGCAAAAGGCGTTGCCCAAGTGCAAAATCTACAGCGACCACTAAGTAACCGCCCTCATTCCTCCTCGTGAAAGTCCTTGAGGGCCACCCTTCGGGAGGTTATCTATAGCTAAAACCCTGACCCTGTTGTGAAATTCTGCAACGAGAGACTCACAGGATGGAATGGAAGACAAAGAACAAGATGACTAACCAGTATGCACACAAACATAGGCATCTCGGCAACGACTGGCAGGTCATCGCCAATGTCATCTTGGAGTTTTTGAGAATTGCACTCATACCCATGCACAGCAAGTTGAATGCCACAAGGCAAAGAAGGTCAATTGACCACCCCTTGCCATACAAATGAGTAATTAACCCTCAAAGTGTTAGTGCTCTATCGTGTTTAATCTAACTGAGAGGGGGCGCTATAGGGCTATTTCGAGAAAGAAAGTAATTTGATTGAATTTACGCCTGGCAACCTTTATTCAGAAGAAAGTCTAGTTAATGATGCGCACCTCATTCCTTCTAATTACTCTCGCACTCAGCCTGCAAACCGTCCTTGGCCTTGATTGGCCTCAGTGGCGTGGTCCCAACCGCGATGGTGTGAGCACAGAGCGTGGCCTGCTGAAAACATGGCCATCAAATGGACCGACGCGCGCATGGATTTACAGTCGGGCTGGCCTTGGCTATTCCAGTTTCGCAGTTGTTAAAGGCAAACTCTACACCATGGGTTCACGGCGGGGGACAGAACAGTTGATCTGTCTGGATGCCAATACCGGCAGGGAACAATGGGCCGCCAATATCGGTCCGGAGTTGAAAAACAACTGGGGTGGCGGTCCGCGTGGCACCCCCACAGTCGAGGGTGGTCGCGTTTACGCCATGGGGGGGCAGGGCAGTCTCATTTGCACCGACCTCAGTGGCAAAATCCAGTGGCAAACCAGCATGAATCGACTTGGGGGCAAGACGCCCGGTTGGGGTTATACCGAGAGTGTGCTGGTGGATGGCAATCTGGCCATTGTTACCCCGGGAGGAAGACAGGGAGCGGTGGCGGCCTTAAACAAACAAACCGGACAGGTCGTCTGGCAAAGCCGCCAGTTCACCGATGGCGCCCAGTACGCTTCAGTGATTGCCGTAACCCATAATGGCACGCGCCAATACATTCAGCTTACCCAGAAAAACCTTGTAGGCCTTGACTCAGCCAGCGGCAAAGTGCTGTGGAAATCCAATTGGCCGGGCAAAACTGCAGTTATCCCCACGCCCATTTTTACGGCCGGTAAGGTGTATGTCAGTAGCGGTTACGGGGTGGGATGCAAACTGGTGGAAGTTGGCCCCGGCAATCAAGTGCGTGATCTGTGGCAAAACAAGGTGATGCAAAATCATCATGGCGGGGTGGTTCTCTACGGCAAACATCTATATGGGTTTGGCGAAGGTCGGGGTTTGGTCTGTCAGGATCTTGCCAGTGGAAATGATGTCTGGACCGGGGATCGTTCACTTAGCAAAGGGGCGATCACGATTGCTGATGGCATGATTATCGCCGTCAATGAGAAAAATGGCGATGTCGCTCTTGTTCCTGCGGTCCCCACCAACTTCAAGCTGGCGGGAAAATTCCGGATTCAACCTCAATCAATCAATCGGAGTCGCAAAGGCAAGATCTGGACCCATCCAGTGGTGGCCAATGGTCGCTTGTACCTGCGCGATCAGGAACATATTTACTGCCATATCGTGGGCAGCGGGTCCGGTGGCACCACTGGACCCGCTTCGCCCCCGGTTTCCTCCCTGCCTTTTGGCAAGCAAAGGGCGTGGAAGGCCAGTATAAACAAGGTATCGATCGATCTCCTCTATCTGGGGAAGACTGAAACTATTGTGAAACAGGTCTTTGGTAAGCCGGATAAGACACAAGGTGGATGGCTCGGCTACACTGGTATGGATATCACTAACCCAAAAGGCGAAAAATACACCACCGTATGGTTCGGTATCGCGCAGGGCGTGGTGAAGGAGGTTCGGTTCGACAAGTAATGGTTATTTCAGTCCAAATTCTCTGTCTTCGGCTTGCATTTTTGCTGTTATTGCCCAGACATAAAACCGCAACGTGAGACCTAAGATTCCAAACCCGAAAGACAGGATCAGCCCCCATCTGGATAAGTCCCCATTATCCAGCCATTCGCCTACAACCAGTAGTATCAATCCCACCGGGATGGCCACGTAGACTGTTTTGTAGATTAACCAGCAGGGTATCCAGATCGGATAGAAGAAGATAATTTTGAAGACCCAAATCCAGATTGGGTCGCCGTGAATCTTGCTTACCCGAAACTGATAGTGATTGGTGGCACCGTTCCAGCACTGTAGGTGTCCGGAACATTCGATTACATCCCTCTTTTCCCATTTGGAAGTTTTCCATTTCCATTTCCATTTATTCGGGATTAACAGCTCAATCTTCTCGCCGCTCTGATCGCGCAGATGTTCAGATTCGTATGCGGGCCTGTAATCCTCCAGTCGTCCGGTGACCAATATGTCCCCTTGAGGATTTTTTTCTTTCAGATTGGAAGAAGCGGGATGGATTTTATTTATCTTGAAGTTAAATGTGCAGGTGTCCTCTTTGGATATTAATTGCCCCAGGGTCTTCCGGTCTTTCAGGGTTGCTCGGGGACCCAGTAGATCCAATAGTTCTGGAAGATCATGATTCATAACTGGTTTGCGAGTTAAATTCCTAAATTTTGACGTTCAATCACGGGCTATGTTGTTTCCTAATCTCTACGACGATCTTGCGCGCGTTTGCGGGCCTCAGACAGAGCGTCGAAGGTGTCGCCGCTATCAGACATTTTCGGCGGGATGATGGGCGGTTTATTTTCTGCGTCCGAATCGAGCATGGGAGGGGCGACGACCGGTGGGGCATCATCGCTGCGGGCTGATTTTTTCCTTCGTTTAGGTTTGGGTAACCGGAAGGATTGATCACCAACCTCACCGGTGGCAATGCCTGCCTGGGTAACGCTTTTTCGTTGTTGCAGGTTGGTTTCTCCCAAGGTGGTTTCGGTTTGGGTGGCGGTTCGTTTTCGTAATTCAAAGAAACCAGTTCGCCGTTGCAGGACTTCCAGAAGGAACAGGATTAATCCAGCCAATACCAGCCAGACCGAAAGGGGGACAAAGCGTGGTTGCCGCGGAATAGCCGTCCATATATCGGGTAGATTCAGTCTTTCCCGACCGCGGGTGCTTTTGCTGATGTATCCCAGTGCTTTGCGGCCTCGGTCTGGCTTGTCCGGGGCAAATTCGGGCGAGTAGGGCAGGCAAACCGGTGGAAGGCTCTGGCTGATATTCGTGGCAAGGCTAACAGTAGCGCGAATGGTCTCCTCGCCCTCGAGAGGGAGGGCGCTTTCCAATAGGTCTGCTGTTTTCCAGTTTAATGCACGTATTTCCTTTTTAAGCGGTTTTCCTGGGCTTTCGCGCAGGAGCTTCAGGCGTGGGGTTGTGGTAAACAATTCGCCCTGTCGTGCCGGGTCCAAATGCAACTGGACAAAACAAATCCCTTCCCGGACTTCCTGAGTGAGTAACATGCGATCAGGCAGTTGCGATTGCTGCCCTGCAGCCCAGCCGGCCAGGGTGGCGTAGAAATCGCCGGCTTGGGGCCAGTTGGCAAAGTCGCCGGCATAAGTGCCGTCCGCCTCGCCGGTGAAGCAGCTAACCCGCCCATTGCCCGCCTGCCAGAAGGCGACGATGGGGGCCCGGTATGTGTCCCGGGTAAGCATGCCCACGCTGGCGCCTTCACGAAGGTAGGTAAGGTTGTAGCCGCCAATCGGGGGAGGAGCCCAGGATGCCGGGGCACCAAGGGTGTTTAAGGCGCCAGCCAGTTCAATGGCTGCGGGCTCCTTGATGAACGTGTTACGGGCCACAGCAAAGGTGTCTTGGGCAAAGATGCGGGGAATTTCCTTGGGACGGTCGGTGAAGTAGATGTTTCCTTCGCCGCGCTTGGCAATATCCTCCAGTAACCGGGCATCAACGTCACTTTTGGTTCCCAGGCCAATAACACTAATGGACATGCCGGCTTTGCGCATGTCGGCGATCAAATTCTCATAGTCGCCGGGTTCTTCTGAATCCTGTGCATCAGAAAACAGGATCACGTGCCGGTTGGCTGCATTGGCTTTGAGCAGCATCTTGGATGCAGCCTTGAGGGCTTCGTAGACAAAGATTCCTCCCCCCATCGATTCGATTTTAAGTATCTTGTTCCGGAAGAGTGCGTTTTGTTGGCGTTCAGCCGAAGCCAGATTAAGCACGGTATGCGGTGAACTATCGACGGCGATGACACCGAATTCGTCTGTAGGGGAAAGCAGGTCCAGAACCTGAACAGTTCCAATATTGGCCAGGTCCATTTTTGTTTTACCCCCGGCCACCGGCATGCTCATGGATCCGGAACGATCGAGTACGACGACAATGGCCGTTTGTAGTTTGCGAATTTCGTCCCGCCTTTCCATGGACACGGGAAGCGTCTTTTCCAATGGGGAACCATAATATCCTCCAGGTGCGTAGGATTTTTCGCCGCCAGTCAACATCAGGCCTGCACCGGTTTCCTCGACCCATGCGGCAAGTGTTTCCATGCCATCCTGCCCAATATCCCCGGCCATCACATTTTCCAGCACGACAGCCGACCAGCGCGAAAGATCAGACAGGGTCCATGGGCATTGATTGGGTTGTCTTGCTACCAGAGTCATGCCTCCCTGTACCAGGAGTTTAGCCAGTCCAGAGTCAGCTCCAAAATTTGAGACCAATAGTAACGGTTTGCGTCCGCGCACTTCCACTAATGCCCTCGCGGTATTATTCTCTGGGAAAGCGTCGCCCACGGCGGCTGTGCCATTGGTGTCGGCCTTTGAGGGAGGGTTCAATGTGAGGCGGTAGGCGGCATTGCCCGAAAGCTTGGCCCGATCACGGAAGAGCAGGCGGGAAAGCCCCCGTGGTACTGATCTTTTGCCCGAGGAGAGCTCTTTCCCGTGTTTGGTGAGCATGTAGTCAATTATCTGTTCACGAGGCGAATAGACCCAGCCACTGATCATGAAGGCTTGTCCGGGCAAAACGGTGGAGGGTACCTGCAAATCCCGGATGGCCAAGTCCTCGGCTCGCGGGCGGCTGAGCCAGCGATGGTCAATGGCTACTCCGCGGCCTGCGGCCCGGGCGACAACCGCACTTGGATCACGCCCGGTCCAGTGACCGTCGGAAACAACCAGAATACGTCCGGGATGATCTGGTGGGATCAGTGATAAGGCTGATTCCAGACCATCGGTTAACCGGGAGTGTTGTTGGTCGGCGTTTGAGACGAATGATTCGGTGCTGCGATCGCTCGGAGGCTGTTCAATATTTACCCGGTCACCAAAACTGACCACTGACAGGCGGTCTTCCCTTCCCATTTCGCCATGGAGCGTTTTGATAACCTCCAATTGTTCCTCAGCCGCCTTGTGCGGCATGGATTCACTGCGGTCTACCAATACCACCACGGTCCCTTGTTGATCCTTTAACTTCATTGCCGGCTGGGCCATGGCCAGAACCAATAAAAACAGAACGATAAGACGCAGCATATTTAAACCACGAGAAGGAAGTCGCCATGCATAAAGACCGGCAGCCAGAGGGATCAGTAAGAGCAACCAGATGGGTGAGAAAAATATCATACCCTGCCTCCCTGTCTGGCAATACAGTACAGGTGCCAAACCATGACCGCGAGGGCGAGCAGGACGAGGTAGGGGAGAATACTCGCATATTCCATGCGGATCTCATTTTCAGTTCCCCATTTTCCCCACTGTCCGGTTGTTGCACGTGAAAGGTTTGATTCGTTGCCGGCCATAAAATTAACGGCAAAGGTTTCATTGAGTTGGTTTGTGTTCGATCCGGAACTGACTTTGTAGATTCCCGGCACGCTGATGGGTAACCGGATTTCTTCGCCCGGAGCTTCGAGTTTTATTTTTTTGCCGCCCGGGGTATTAAGGGTGATGTGTTCGGAAGCGGGACGATAAGGGACATCGGTGCCCAGACGATGGTTGGTTTTATGCAGCCCGGGTTGGGATTGGGTTCGCCAATCGAGCAAATTCCAGAAAAGAGCTGGCCAATGTTGGGTCGTGTGCAGAGTGGAATGGCCTGGCACATAACGCAGGGTGACCTGCTGGCGTCCATCGGGCTCCGGATGGTGGGTTAGAAGTGGAATATTGCCTGCGGTAATTACCGGCCGGTAGCTTGGCGTATTTGTGGCTCCGGGATGGCCCCCCCACACAATGCCGGGCAATGAAAGACCGCGGGTTAGAGGGTGATTGGCGTCCATTACGAAGGGACCGGTATAACGTTCTGGCTTTTCTGGCGCGGGTAACCACCGCAATCCCCAGACATCCTTGCCGGCCGGCACCGAATCAGACTGATGAATTACCAGTTCGGGCGGGTTATTTTTTGGGGCTCTCAGGCCGGTAGCCGCGAGGCTCTCAGTAACGAGTTGGTTGAGTTCTTCATTTTCAATACTGATCCTCACACGCACCTGCGGTCTATGGGGTGGCAGGAGGTGGACCTGATTGTCGCCGGCGAGAGCGTCAGGACCCAGGGTGGCCTTAAGGTCGGGGGTTTTTCCTGGCAAAGGCAGGGTGAATCGGTGGGTTTTGTTTGTTTGGAGGGTGAGGGTTTGTCTATGCAGTACGTTGGTGCCGGCAGTTAGAAGCAGGGTGTTGGTGCCTATCGAGGCAGAAGGGTTGGCTATTTCCAGCATCACCCTGTCTTCAGTTCCGTGCACGGTGCGTGCGGCATTAATAAAGGCAAAGTTGATGCGGGGTTGGCCCAGAGACACCCACCTTAGTCTACCCAAGGTAGGCGGTCTTGCAGGAGCTTCATCGCTCAGTACCAAAAGATCAGCATTTTGGTGGCCGATGGCACGGGCCAGACCAAGTGCTCCATTGAGTTTGGCTGTGGGCGACTGGCAGGTCCACTTTTTGAACTGGGTTTCCAGTTCCTTTATGTGCCGGGCCTTGTCGCCGAGTAAACGCGGGGTGTTACCTGCGGCTATAAGCTGGAATGATCGGAAACTGCGACTAGCAGCAATCTCCCGAAGTTTTTCCAAGGCCAGATCTCGCGGGCGTTCCCCCACGGGCCCTGCCAGCATGGATTGGGAGTCGTCCAACACCACAATCAGGGGACGGGTGGTCTGTGGCACCTGCCAACGTGGGCCGGTCGCCGCAAGGACGAGCAGGGCCAGAATAATAAGTTCCAGAAAGAAAACCAGAGGCCACTTGGGTTTTTCCACGCGACGTCCTCCTTCGCGTGATTCCTGATGCATCTGCCAAAGCAGTAGGCTCGAAACCTGTTGGCGCCTGAAGCGATGTCTCAGAAAATAGATGGCCGCTAAAGTTGGCAGGGTGATTGCCGCAATCCAGGCCAAAGGATAGGTGAAGGCAGGCATCAGGCAGGTTCGATGATATTACACCCCTCCAGACTGCGAAGGGAGGCCTCGAGATTGTCAGCGGTTATGGTTACCAGTTTAGCTCCGGTTTGTTTGGCGGCATCATCCCAGCTCTGTTGTAGTCGGCGCAGGGTTTGTCGATATTGTTCCTGGACGGTGGTGTCGATGTAAAGGGACAGGGTTTCACCGGTTTCAGAATCTTCCAGCTGCACATTGCCCGGTTGAGGTGGTTCGAGATCTCCCGGCGCCAACAGTTGCACGATATATACTGAGGCAGCCCCTTCAGTAAGTTTGCGCAGGGTGGGCAGGGGGTTGCCGGGCCAAAAGAGGTCGCTGATGATGACCCGGATGCCTTGGCGGCGCAGTCGTGGGGGCAGGAGACTGTGGGATTGCTCAAAAGATGTTGCGTTTCCCAGGGAGATATCTCCCCAGGCTGAAGGCGGTTGAGAATCGTTGGCTACCCGTTGGAACCCTTCACCGGTCATCCACACGGTTTGAGAGCAACGGGCGTTGCCGGCGGCCGTTGCAAAAATTGCGGCGAGTTGATGCAGGGCATCGGCTTTGGGGGAGCCAGTCAAGGCCATGGAGCCTGAGGTGTCCAGAATCAGGTCCAAGTGTGGTTGCACTTCCTCGCGGAAGAGTTTCACGGTGAGTTGATCGGTGCGGGCGTAGGCGTTCCAATCGATATGCCGTAAATCATCACCCGGTTGGTAGTCGCGATAATCCTGAAAATCAACTGAACTGCCCGAACGTCGGCCCAGTTGTTCGCCCCGTTGCCCTGCCAGAGTGGATTGGGGCAGGGTTAATGCGTAACGCAGGCCTAGTTTTTCACCCGCGATCAATGATGGGCGGTAGGATGTTGTCATCTCCAGAATCGGGTTCTACGGTTGGTCTATCAACAGAACGTTGAAGGGGTTTGAATTGTTTAATTTGGCTGATGATCCACTTGGAGTTGAATAGCAGGGCTACACCAACCATTAAAATGGATGATGCGAAATGGACCCATAATCCATAGTTTCGGTCTGTCTCAGGATAGTTTCCCATCACCATAAAAACGTTGGGCACCATTCCGGGGATGACCCAATCCTCATCAATCATATCCTGTGTGAAAACAAAGTAGACGATGATCAGGAATAGAAACGGGAGGAGCATCAGGAGTATGAAAAATAGACTGGCAAGTTTTGGGCTTTTTTTCGGTAGAAACGTTCTGTGTAGCCACAAGCCAAGGAGAGCATAAGCAAAACAGTATAAAACGAATATACTGGGGGCAATGTAAGGCAGGTATATGTCATCAAAGTCACTGATCAGGCTGGATGCCTGAAATCCGTTCCATAATACGTTGAAAATCAGGAGGCTGAAAACCGTGGCGATCCATAAACCCAATAACCACATCAAACAGGACAGGGTGCCGTTAAAGAAAAAGAAACCGACAAACCGTGAAAAAGGGCTGGAAGGAATATCACGCTGAACCCGTAAACTGAGGTCATCCCTCCCGGCAATACTGAAAAGAAAACCCAGAATCACCAGGCAAGGGATGATGACAACAACCGGCAGGTATAAATCCTCTTCATTGGTGAACCAGGCCCATAGATAGAACTGCAAAACCACCATGCTGCAAAAGAAAGTGACGTAAATGCGGAGTGGTTTCGATCGGTTGGCCGAGGTGGGGGTAATAAAGGCAACGGCGGTATGGTAGAGGAGGCCGGCAATCAGGATGGCGTCCAGTACGAAAGTGATTATCAAGGGCACGGCTTCGTTCCAAAAGGAACCCATACCAAACAACCCGGAAATGAAGTTGCTGGCTACTGCCCCGATCACAAACCACATCGCAGAAAAAATTGCGTTTCCGCCAACGAATAGGGCCAGCAGGATTTTCATTATGATATGCAAGGGGGACAACGCCAGAACGATCGCGCCCATCGTTAGCAGTACATTAACTAAAAAGGTAAGGACTACCGAGAGAAGTATCGTGGGAAGATCGATTCCCCTGAGCAGATAGCTGAACACCAGAAACGGGACAGCAGCTGAATAAAACAGGATAATCAGATAGGTGCTGCTGAGAATTTTGCCCCGTATGATTTGTTGAGGGGTCATGGTGGTGATGTACTGTAGGTCGGCGTTAATGGAGATGCGTTCCATTAAAGTGCGAATCCCCACGTAGATGGGGATGAAAATATAGGCGACAATCAGGGTGGTGATGCCTATAGCGCTATAGATTCCGGGTCCCACATAGCTGCTCGCGCCACTATCTGTTTCACCAAAAATCATCGTACCCAGAGCAATGAAATAAAACACTGCCAGCATTAACAGTAGCGTGCCGGTTACTGTCCAGTTGCGGGCGGCTTGTCGCAGGTCCTTTACCCAGACCGGGTTGGTATCAAAATACCGGAACCGGCTTAGGCGTCCGGGCGGGTCGGTTGTCTCACTCATTGCACCTTGCCCTCGGTAATGTTCATGAAGATATCCTCCAGATTGGTTTTGGTCTGGCGAAATTCAATGATGCGATGGTTTTTCTGGATCAGGAGATTTAGGAGCTCAAAGGCGTTTTCCTCAGAACCCTCTACTTCAAAAAGAAACTCGTTGCCGGCCTGTCTGGGGTGGTCGATGTGTGGCATCTGCAACAAGTCGCGCATGAGTTCGTCGGGATTGCTCATGCTGCGAAGGGCGTAGGTGAGTTTCTGTTCCCGTTTCGCGAGTATTTCGCCGGTTTCACCTGCTTCTAATATTCGACCCTGCTCAATAATGACAGCTCCATGGCAAATCTCGGTGAGTTCGGCAAGAATGTGGGAGCTGATAAAGATGGCTTTACCCTGATCGGCCAGAAGCGAGAGCAGTTCGCGCAGTTCAATTCGCGCCCGCGGATCCAGACCGGCTGCCGGCTCATCCAAAATGAGTATTTCAGGGTCTCCCACCAGCGCCCGTGCCAGGCTTACGCGTTGCTTCATCCCTTTGGAGAGAGCGCGCAGTTGTTTGTCAGCAATACCTGCGACATTGGTGAATTCCTCCATGCTGTTTACGGCTTCTTCACGATGGGCGCCCTTTAATCCGTAGGCCCGGGCAAAAAAATCGATGTAATCGTTGACGGTCGTATCCCAGTAGGCGCGCAATTCATCGGGCACAAAACCGATCAGGTGCCGGGCACGTTCGGGATCTTCCACTACAGATAAGTTATCGAGCCGCACATCGCCAGCAGTGGGTTCATCCAGTGTGGCCATAATCCGCATGGTGGTGGTTTTGCCTGCTCCATTGGGGCCAACAAAACCGAAAATCTGTCCGCTTTCGAATTGGAACGAGACATCGTCCACGGCAATTGTTTGGCCGAATTCCCGCCGAAGATGATCAACAGTTATCTTCATTGAGCACTCCCTTTTGAGCTTAAAATGCCAACAACATGAATCTTGGTTTTATGCTTACTGGTGCGCCCTCGTAAAGGGTTCTCAAGGAATGGATTTTTCTGGTTGGACAGGCGCGCCCAGTATCGATTCGCAGGCACAATTTCTGGTGAAATGGCATCGATATCCTGATCATCGGCACTGGCCAACTTTGCGATTGAATTGACCAGCTTGGTTGTTGAGGAGTCATCCGCGCTGTGGGGATGTGATTTCAGGCCTCCGGTTATTGGATTAAGTAGAACTTTTTTCCCGGGGCCTATATCCTGCCCCCCAAAGAGCGTGCCATCAGGGGCGGCAAGATAGATTTGGTCGATATACCCGCCGAGTCCATTAATGATTTCAGGTTTAGTTCCGGGCCATTGCACCTGGATCCGTTCCTCCCGGTGCTCGGTCTTACGGACGGCGAAGTGTGCAGGGACTCGTGATCCGATCCACTTTCCCGTTAGACGTTGTTCCCCGCCTTCGCTCCATTCCACCTGGCGATTGGAGCCACTATCATGGTTCTGACGACCGCCAAACGGGCCATGGATATAGCCAGAATCAAAAAGAGGGGTAACTTCGCTTTGTCCGCTAAAATTCAACTGGCTTGGGGCAATGGGTGCGTAAAGGGCAACAGCTCCCAAAGTTGTAGCCTCCTGTTCAACTTGATTCAGAATGGTGATTGAATCGGTGCGCAGACGCGGAGTGACGCCTTCACTGAAGAATGAAACCACGAACACCATGCCACTGGTTGCAAATGATATAACTGGCAAGGTCCAGAGAAACCAGGAGCGTTTTCCTTTCCGGTTAAGAATGAAAAGATTAACCGGTCCGGCGATTAGAACGAAAAGAGTGAGTACGATGATTACCAGGCGTACCGGAGTGCGTGCGGCCCCGATGACCCGAAAATAGGAGTTGAAATCACGTTCGGAGCCTCCCCAATGATCATTGTGCAATTCATTAACTGCTGTCTGCAGGCCACCCAAAAGAGGGATGGAGTTTTGATTGTTTTCCGGATCATCAGCTCCCAGCCAGTAAGCAATGGACTCAGATGCTCCACCGGAGGGCAATTCATTCTCATTATATTCTCTAACTTTACCTAGACCGATATCATGTGTAGTGATTCTCTTTTGTGAATCTTTGTTCCAGCCCTTTGGAGGAATAAAACCTTCCCCGAAGATTGCCAGTTTCCCGCCGCATAAAACCCAACTTTCAAGGGCCTTGCGTACGTCACTGGGGGTTCGTTTCCATTGTTCGCCTTTCATGACAATCATGTCATAGCAACTGTAGGCAAGCCAATGGCGAGGCCATTTTGCGGTTTCATCGGCTTCGTATTGAAACTCTGCGTGTGTGTCTGAATAGGGGCCGCCTCCGCCGTGACTGAAGTGTCCACCGTGTCCGCTTCCTTTGGGGGTCAGGGCTTGCACTGCCTTGTCCATTGCCGGTTTATTAAAACCCTGACTCAGTAAAACTACACGGGGGCGGTAGTGGCCACAGTTTTCACTATCGGCCATCCTCAGGCCTATTCCACGGGAAATGAAACGTTCCTGTCCCTCGCATCTTATTTTTACCTCTTCATTGTACCCCATTGGGAGGGAGGGCTGAAGAATGGTTACAGTTTGGGTTCCGGGCGAAATCGTGAAGGAGCGGGTGAGGTAATTTATATTAAAATCATCATGAGATTGATGTCGGGCAGGCAGGGTGAAAATGAGGCGCCTTTTTTCACTTGCAGAGTTATGGACAGTAAACCGGTGGGCTGTGTACCCGTGATATATCGTTTGGTTAACCGGATGGCTCTCGATGTGAAGCTTGAGCTTGGTGAAGGTTGCTGTGCCTCCCGGCGGTCCTGCCCACAATGAGCCTGTCCATAGCAGGCCAATACAGATGACAATGGCACGCCTCATGCGTTTTGAAGTGACACATCTGCCGGCAGATCCAAGCCGGTTTCATCCAGTTCATCCAAGAGATCGGCGAGCACCTGCCCGGTATCCATTCGGTCAAACCGGGCCTGGTAATTCAGGATCAGGCGATGATTCATGACCGGCTTGGCTACGGCGGCGACATCCTCAAAGCCCACAGTGGGTCTGCCATCAATCAGTGCATGGGCCCGGGCTGCTTCTCCCATGGCAATGGCAGCACGCGGTGAGGTGCCATACTGCACATATTTTTTGACGCTTTCAGATGCCTCGGCATGATCCGGGTGTGTGGCGGACACCAGTCGCGCGATATAACCTGCGACCGGCTTGGGAAGGAAGATGCGTTCCATGACCGAGAAAAGAAAGGTGAGATCATCCTTGCTGGCCTGCCAGGTGGGAGAGGGGAGGTCGCCCTGTCGTCTTTCTGTGATAATACGTTGCAGGACTTCTGCATCCACTGAATCAAAGAGGACCCGAAAAAGAAACCGATCCAATTGCGCTTCAGGCAACGGATAGGTGCCTTCCATCTCGATGGGGTTCTGGCTGGCAATGACAAAGAAAGGATCGGGTAATTCACGCGTTTGGCCGCGCAAAGTTACGGAACGTTCCTGCATGGTTTCGAGCATCGCACTCTGGGTTTTTGGGGAGGCCCGGTTGATTTCATCAGCCAACAGGATATTGGTGAAGACCGGCCCCGGCTCAAAAATCATTTCCCGCTGGCCACTGTCGGTTTGCTGCAGGATGTGGGTTCCCAACACATCGCCGGGCATGAGATCGGGTGTGAACTGAACCCGATTAAAGTCAAGTTGCAGAATGCTGCCAATAGTGCGGACCAAGGCGGTTTTGCCCAGCCCCGGTAATCCTTCCAGCAGGATGTGTCCGCGGCTGAGGAGGCCAATGACTACCAACCGGTGAAGAGATTCCCGCCCCAGCAGGCAACGATCCATTTGTTCACAGATACGGCGGGTGATTTCAGTGGCTGGTTCCAGCTCGGCTGGCTTCAAAAGGGAAGGAGTTTCACTCATGGATTGATATGCCAAGGTTATCTTTTTGAATTAGTTTGAGCACGAAAAAACAGATTAATCCTTATTACCGGTTGGATTAATACCGGGACGCTGGAAGAAACGTTGTACTGCTCCACGATGGCGGGGGAGCACTGGGGCACTCAAGGCATTGCCTCCACCGGCTTGGGCTGTATTTAATGCTCCTTTGCCGAGAATGGCTTCTCCTCCGGTAACCTTGGGGGCGGTGATAGTCACCCCAGCCAGTTTCGCCTGTTCCAAGGGAACACTGAGCCCAAGCTTTTGTTCCTTAAATTCTGATCCTTCTTCAGAGGAGTTATTGCCATACAATAGTGGGGCATGGCCCGGCCCACGGTTGATGCCGCCGTTACCTCCCAATTCACCTCCCAGTTCCTGAAGTAACTCCTGAAAGTCGCCCTGATGTTGCCGGAGTAGTTCAGCCAAGGGGCCCGGGTCAATCCCGCCTTGGCCGGGTTTGAATTGATCGGCCAGGTTGGGAGGGATGAGTCCTTTTTGCCCTAAAAGTTTGGCGAGATCCTTCAATTGATCCTGATTGTTTTCCAATGCTTCAAGTAACTGCTTCAATTGTTGTGCATCTGGGCCTTCCCCTTTGGCCAGTTGTTTCATGGCCTCAGCCATTGCTTTTTTCAGTTCAGGGGGGAGGTTTTCGGGGTCCAGTGCGCCCGCTTTGGCCAATTGTTGCATGAGGTTGCCCATTTGTTTTAGCCCTTCCTCCATGGCTTTCTGATCTTTCAAACCCTTGGGGAGCATCTCAAGAGCCTTGCCAAGTAACGTTGCTTCGTTGATTGCTTTAAGCTTGGAGAGGGCGTCTTCGGCTTCTTCCTGTGCGAGTTGTTCATTGGTATGCAGGAGCTGGTCGAGGGCCTCCCAGGTTTTGGAGGGGTTAAAGCCGGAGGCCTGTTCGGCAATCCGATCCAGTTCCTCCCGTTTTGCTTCGGCTTCGTTTTCTGGCAGGATGTACTCTGACTCAAGGACATCAATTTGTTCGTGGAGCTGATCCACCTGCTGGCTAATTTCCAACGGAGGATCAGAAAACAGACTGGCGTATTTCACCGGGACCAGAAGAGTGGTCATAAGGAACACGGTGGCCAGAAGAATGCCTGCCCAAACGCGGCCGCTATTCCATTGCACTGAAGGAAGCATGAAACTGCCGGCTTTGGCCTCCCAGGAACGGGTATCCACTTCGGCTGCAGCCATTACCAGACCTCCGGCCTGATTCTGGCGGTCAAACGCCGCCCGGAGTTGTTTGCTATCAGGTTGCCTTAAATTTTCCCGATACCATGCTATACACGCCAAAGCGGTCCAGCTGCCCAACATCCACTGCCACCAGTTGGTTGGTAATTCGCCTGTGAAACGGGTTACCAGAACAGCGACACCTGAAATCATCAACCACACCACACTCCATTTCAATAGCGTGCGGTAAATCATCATCGCATGCACTTTACGCACAAACGACTGCAAGGCTGGGTCAATAGAGCTCATTTCCAAAGTATTAGACGTTGAGTGGGGAAAATTACCCGCATTATACGTGATATAGCGGGCATAACCTTTCTATCCTCTGAATTTATCTGGCTTGGTTATGGTGGTCAAGCCAGCTTCCATTGTCCACGGCCCGGGCGGCTGAGAAGAGCGTTTGCTTCCTTGTCTCCTGGGAATTCGTATTTCTTTGGATCCCAGTTCATTTCGCGGCCCAGTTGGTAGCCGTGGTTGGCTAGACTGCAAAGGATGCTTGTATGTGCGCCAAAGGAAACATCAGCCACCGGTCGTTTGCGACTACGAATGCAGTCGATCCAGTTACGGCGATGACTCGGTCCGATATTGGGCAAGCGCCAATCTTTTGGGCCGAAAGGTGAATCTACCGCACTCTTGGGGTTGGCAGTGATTCCACGGCGATCGACATAAAGCGTTCCTTCATCTCCGTAAAAGATGACATCATTGAAGGGGTCCTTGGTGCTCTCATGAATAATTTCCAGTCCATCAGCATAGATCATTTTGAGTCCACTGGTTCCGCTCTTGGGTGGAATGATTTTTACTGGCCCAGTTTCGTCAATATCCATGGCCCACTTGGCAATGTCGTAGTGGTGAGCCCCCATATCACTCAGTCCTCCACCGGCGTATTCGCGGTAACGCCGCCACTGGGGGAAGTGTCCATGAACGTTAGTAGGGCATAATACAGAATTGAATGCTCTTTTCGGTGAGGCGCCCTGCCACATGTCCCAGTCAATTCCCTCAGGCTTTTTCTCGGCGGGTAAATCACAGGGAATACCGGGAGCCCCTACACCAATTTTAATTTTGGATACCTTGCCGACCCGACCATTACGGATGCATTCGACCGCTTTGCGGAAATGTCCGCCGAATTCAGTTCTTTGCTGGCTGCCTACCTGATAGACAATGTCATTTTTACGGGCGGCCTTGAGGGTCTCAAGAGCTGCCTTAATCGTTACGGTGAGTGGCTTTTCGCAGTACACATCTTTTTTGGCTTCAGCGGCCATGATCGAAGGAATGGCATGCCAATGGTCGGGGGTGCCGATGAGGACGGCATCCACGCGTTTGTCAGAAAGTGTTTCACGGAAATCGACATGGGCTTTGCAGTCGTGATTGGCCCCGTATTTTTTACTTACCCGGCTCATGGCGTTGTCGAGGCGTACTTGAGCTACTTCTGCCACGCTCACGACACGGCAATCTTTTTGCCCCAGAAAAAAGTTCAAATGACCTCCGCTTTGTTTGCCTACCCCGACAAAGCCAATGTTGATGGTCTCACTCGGCTTATTGGCCCAAGCTTGGCTGGAGATAATATTGGGTGCAACCACGGCAGTCGCTGCTGCGGTCTGGATGAATTGTCGACGTGAGATGTTCATGGAAAATGATGGGTTATTTGCTGAGGCACATTGTGGAATGAGCCGCCTTCGCTGTAAATGAATTTGAACGTCTACTTGTCGGCTACACAGTAGAGATACGTGTCTGAGCGCAGGAATAGACGCCCATTGCTGACGGCCGGGCTCCCATTGAAGACACTGCGATCGCTAGTAAAAACGTTTTGCGCGAGCTGCTTGAATTTGGGTTTTGCTTCCAGAACGAAGGCACCGGCATTGCGGCTTACCGAAATAATTTTCCCATCGACTACAACCGGTGAGGCGTAAAACTGGGGGGCACGACCTGAACTCTGAAGACGTTCCCGGTAGGCCTCCTTGCCGGTCTTGGCATTCAGGCACACGGCATAACCGCTGCGATCCATCCAGTAGAGATGTCCCTCATGATAAACAGGAGAGGCAACATAAGGCGAATTGCGTGAAGTCCATAGTTGGGCTGACTCTTTCACTTCACCTTTTCCACCCAACTTGATGGCTGCTGCTGATTGAGGTCTGCCGCCAAAGGCGTAGATTGCTCCGCCGCCAGCTATGGCACTCGGTGAAACATTTCCGCCACCTCCTGCGCCAACATTCGTGTAGGCGTACCAGGTAATCTCTCCATTCTTGGCATCGAAACTCCATATTTCACCGGGGACCGCCAAGGCCAGTTCTGTCTTTTCCTTGCCCTTGATCAAAGTTGGGGTGCCGTAGGAATCCTGATAGTCAGAATAGGCACGGGGCCCCCATTCCCAGGCAATCTTTCCATCAGATTTATTCAATGCATATATCTTGTGACCTTCCTGCAAAGCATTGATGTAGACTAGCTCGCCATGGAGGATCGGGCTGCTAGCTGATCCCCAACGCTTGCGACTGGAGTCGGTGCCTAAGCTTTTTTGCCAGAGCTTCTGGCCTTTTAGGTCAAAAGCCGCCATCCCGGATTTTCCAAGAAACACATAAATCACTTTACCATCGGTTGCAGGAGTGCTGGTGGCATAGCCGTGTTCTGGAACTCCCATACCACGGTAATCATCTTCTGATTTGGTGGGCTTCAGTTCCTTTTTCCAAATCGACTTGCCCGTCTTGGCATCAACACACACCAGATGACGCATTATGCTGGCTGGATTGCCTCCTCGGCTTCCTGCGCCGTAGCCTGTGTAACAGGTGAGGTAGACTCGCTCATTCCACACGATGGGGCTCGAAGCTCCGTATCCCGGTAGTTTCAGTTTCCACTTTAAGTTTTTGGTTTCACTCCAAGTAGTGGGGGCTTTTTCGTCGGGAGCAGATCCGTCACCATTGAGCCCGCGCCATTGCGGCCAGTTTGAAGTTGGCGAGGCTGCATCGGAATTGAGTGTGATCGATAAGGCGATTAGTAGGATGTATTTCATGGTGGGAAAGGTTTGGGTATCAATTATGGTGACGCAGTGGCTTTACAGAAAGTTGCATCATTTTTTCAGATTGTCATGAAAAAGGGCGGCCTTTTGGCCGCCTTTGTGATTGGTAAATTATAGCCAAAGTTTACGCTTCACTCCGGTTGGGTCCTTTGGGGCGAGGCTGAGGGCGTTCGCCACCTGGACGTCTGCCTTGGCTGTTTCGTGTTTCTTCGAATTTCTTGTATTGTTCCTTGGTCAGAATTCCCTTGATCTTGGCCTCATAAGCTTCGCGAATTTTTTCTATCTTCGGTGCGCGCTCTTCGCGTGGGGTATTACGATCGGTAAAGAGTTCACGCATTTTGGTGCTCAACTCTTGACGAGCCGTATCCAGTTTCTTTTGCTGTGCTTCATTGACTCCCAGTGCGGCGAACGGATTACTCCGGCCTCCCTGTTCGCGTCCACCTCGTCCTCCCTGAGGTCTTTGTGCCTGCATTTCAGCCAATTTCTTTTTTTGCTCATCAGTCAGGATGGCTTCAGTCTGCTTCTGGTACTTTTCTCCCAGCTCCCTGAATTTGGCCATCATGGCTTCGCGGTCGCCTCCACCATCTCGCAACTCCTCGATCATTTTGCGCATTTCTTCGGTGCGCGCCTGGTTAATGGTTTCGATTTTCTTCTTCTGCTTTTCGGTTAAGCCCAAGGCTTCATAGGGATTACGCCTGCCAAAGCCGCCACCTTGGACACGGCCGCCTTGAGGACGTTGGGCGCGTGCTTCAGCCATTTTCTTCTTTTGTTCATCAGTAAGAATCGCATCTGTCTTCTTTTGATATTTTTCACGTAGTTCGGCCATCTTGGCACTGAGTGCCTGACGATCGCCTCCGCCCCCTCTGAGTTCCTCAAAGAGCTTGCGCATCTCGGCCCGCTGTTCTTCCTGGATAGCAGTAATTTTTCCCTGCTGTTTCTCCGTTAAGCCAATGCCTTCATAAGGATTGCGTCTGCCAAAGCCGCCTCCACCCCCGGGGCGTTGACCTTGTCCGGGACGTTGATCCAAGTCGGGACGTTGACCCTGACCGGGACGTTCTTGTTCCTGAGCAGTTGAGGGAAAATATAGCGTGCCGGCAAGGATTGCTGTTGCCAGCGTATATTGGTTTATTTTCATTTTATGGATAATTCAAAGGGTTGTGCGATTGTATACGCATGATTGCCGGTAAGGATACACAAAACACCGTTAACTTTTTTAGTTTTCGCCTATATATTGGTTAAACAAAAAAAAGGCGGCCATAGGGCCGCCTTGTTGGAAATATCTTGTTATTCGAATCTCAGGATTCGCTGCGGCCGGGTCGGCTTGGCTGTCCTTCACGTCCGCGGGGAGCCTCTGGGCGGCCTTGGCCACCCTCCTGACCTGGGCGACGGAAGCCTTCACGACCGCCTTGGCCCGGGCGTCTTCCTTGACCTTGACCCTCGCCACGGCCTCCCCTGGCACTTCGTGTTTCCTCAAACTTTTTGTATTGTTCCTTGGTTAGAATTTCTTTGATCTTGGCATCGAAGCCCTCACGAATCTTTGCCATTTTGGCAGATCGCTCTTCGCGCGGGGTGTCCCGGTCTGTGAAGAGCGCGCGCATTTGAGTGCTCAATTCCTGTCGGACTGCGTCCAGTTTTTTCTGCTGGGCTTCATTGACTCCCAGTGCGGCGAACGGATTACTCCGGCCTCCTTGTTCGCGTCCACCTTGCTCACGACCGCCTTGGCCACCTTGACCAGGTCGGCTGAACCCTTCACGACCGCCTTGGCCACCTTGACCAGGTCGGCTGAACCCTTCACGACCGCCTTGGCCACGATCAAATTGAGGTCGCATTTCTTCCTGGTCAATTTTGCCATCCTTATTTTTGTCCAATGCTGCAAGGGCTTTGGAGGCATTCTTCAATTCATCGGCAGTCAATGCGCCGTCTTTATTTTTGTCAATTGCTTCCATGATCGGGTTGGGCGGGCGGAAACCTCCGCGACCACTAAATCCACCTTGCCCTCGGCCATTTTCACCTGGGCGAGTACTGGGCCGACCTTCA
>Ga0208411_1000976_pt1 | contig 20393 bp, 14 predicted proteins | sample ETN01SmetaG_4_FD_185793 | JGI IMG/M metagenome (GOLD analysis project Ga0208411, IMG submission 185793) | Marine microbial and viral communities from oxygen minimum zone, Eastern Pacific Ocean - ETNP2014F12-01SV261 (SPAdes) (version 2) | ecosystem: Environmental > Aquatic > Marine > Oceanic ... | reverse complement strand
CCACTTCATGGAGTCAGGAGAATCCATGAGGTTATTGCCATGGTTTTCAATGGCAATGGTGAGGTTTGCTTTTTCTGCTGCTGCGATATGTGGTTTGAGTAGTTCGGCAAATTTCTTTACCTCAGCTTTGAGTTCAGTGCCCTTGAGTCCCTTACGGCCACGTCCGCCACACACCAGCACCTTGGCGCCAAATTTTTGCGCTACTTTCATTTCCTTCTGCAATCCAAAGGGGCCGAGGTCATAGCGAGTGATGCATCCGAGACCAGTCTGGTGTTGCTTCAGTAGTGCAGTAAATTTTTCGTACCCCATTTCCTCGATCTGCTCGCGTTGGTTCCCATGCACGCGAGGCCAGATATCGATGGTATCTGCGCCGGTTTTGGCCACCTCAGGCAGGATGGTCTTCAAGGGCAGGGTGCCGTACATGGAGGAGGAGAGAATATAGTTGAGGCGGAATTTCGGCTGCGCAGCCAGCGTGGGTGCGGCGGCCAATGCGGCTGCGGCTCCAAGAAATTGACGGCGGGTGATGTTGTTCATGGCTTGGGGAAAGAATGAGAGGTTACCAGAGTTTTTGCGAAGCCAATCGTGCGCCTTGGGCCAGATTCTGAAACTTCACCCAGACAATGCTGGGATGAATTTCCTGTTCGGTGGCGGCAAAGGAGGCAAAACCGCAGTCGCTGCCCCCCATGATGTTTTCTTTGCCAACGACATTGGCAAACCGGACCAAACGCTGGGCAATGAGTTCAGGATGCTCAACCAGCGGCGTGGAATGGGAGATAACGCCGGGGATAAGGGATTTGCCTTCAGGCACCTTCACATTTTCCCACACCTGCCACTCGTGTTCATGGCGCGGATTGCCGGCCTCAAAGAGATAGGCTCCGGCATTAACCTTGAGCATGATATCGACGATATCCGCCAGGTTCATCTCGTGCACGCGTGGGCCGATGTTGATGCCATAACAGGTGTGGAAACGCACGCGATCCTCCGGCAGTCCCTTGAGCGCGTGGTTGAGGGCCTCCACCCGCAACTCGGCCCATTGACGGCAGTCGGCCACACTGAGCTCGGGCCGGGAAATGTAGTAGGTGAGTAGGCGCGGGTCATCAATCTGAAGGATTAACCCCGCATCCACGATGGCCTGATATTCCTCGTGCATTGCTTCCGCAATGGCAAACAGGTATTCCTCGTCACTGTCGTAAAATTCATTGGGCTGCTGGCCCTCCACATCAGAAGGCGATACGGCGGTCATGAATGCCTCCTCTACACCCTTAGTTTCGGCTGCCGCCTTGAGGTTGGCAATGTCGCGCTGGAGAACCGTGTGTCCGTCGTATGCTACGGGTCCGGTGCAAACCAGTTTCACCGGTTTTGCCACAAGCCCTTCACGGGCTTTGCGGTGGGCGTCGTAAAATTCAGGGAAGGCAATGGTCTCGCGCGATTCCACCCACAAATCCTCACCCTGTTTTTCGCTGGGTGAAAAGCCCTTCAACCGCTCGGCAATGTAGGTGAGAAAACTGGATTTACTCTGCTCACCATCACACACAATATCAATCCCCGCATCAACCTGACGTTCGACAATATTCGAAACCGCATTACCCACAGAGGATTCAAACAGGGTGGAATCATATTCCTCCTGTCGTTCCTTGGCGAAAAGCAAATCCAGCACATTGCTCGGCCGGGCCAGACTGCCAACGTGCGTGGTAAGGATGCGGTCGGTACTGCGTCTCATGTCATCAATTTGCGGGTGGCTTGGGAATGGCCGTATCATCCCCGGGTTGCCACCACTTATCAAGTAGACGCTCCATTGTTTTGACGCGGGTTTGGAAGGAGGCTTGGAGATGTAGATTTTCCTTTTCGCCGGGGTCCTGGGCGAGATTGAACAGGGCAGGTTTATTGAGATAGTTGCCCCAGGGCTTGTTTCCCTGCGGGATGATGAGCTTGAAATTGGCCTGACGCACCCAGCGGTAGGCAACATGCCGTGAGGGATGGCCCAAACTGGTGGCGTCGCCCGGATAAATCTCTCCAAACACGGCGCGGTCGGCATTCCTTTTGCGCGTGGCACGATCAAGCAGGTTGATGCCCGGCAGGGCCTTTGCCTTTTGTGATTGGCCCGTCAGGTGTAAGAGCGTTGGGGCGATGTCAACGCTGCTGCAAAGGAGCTCGTGCTGGGCAGGCGTAATGTGTTTATCCCATCGAAATAGGATGGGTGTGCGCAGGCCATCCTCAAAAGGAGCACGTTTACTCTCTCTGGTGTGATGAAAGAAGTTCTTCTGCGTTTTGTGCCTGCGTGTGCTTGGAGTCCAGCCGTTGTCGACGACAAATATAAACAGGGTGTTTTCCGCCAATCCTTTCCCTTCCACATAATTCACGAGGTTGCCGACTGTGTCATCAAACTGGGAGATGGCTGCGTAGTAGGGAATGTAATGCTTCGGGACCTTTGGGTTGTTTCGGTAGAGATCAAAATATTTTTTGGGCGAATCGTGCGGTTGATGCGGCAGGTAAGGTGCGTACCAAATAAAGAAGGGGCTCTGTCCCGCGCAGGCATCAATAAAATTGTAGATCGGCTTCATGGTTTGGCGCCCGATCTTGAGACCCCAGTCGCCGTTACCGTGAGCCACCTTTTCACCATTGGCCAAAGTACGCACTCCTCCAAACTTCTGTCCCGGTGGTGGCTCAAAGACCGTCATGCCTTCAGTGAAGCCGGCGTTGCGATGATGGCCTTCCCAGAATTTTCCGGTTTGCAAGCTTCGATAGCCCTTCTTGGTAAGCAGACGGGGCAACGTGTCGATCGACTTAATCAGATAAAACGATTTGCTCCTGATGCGCTCGTATTCGTTGCGCGATTTCATTTTGTTGAATGCGCTGTTTCCGGGCGGCGGATGGTTATAGTGGATACCGTGTTGATGGGGATATAGTCCGGTTAGCATTGTTGCCAGAGATGGACTGCAAACGCTGGTTGGCACGTAGCCATTTGGGAAAAAGGCCGACTGCGCAGCCAATTTGTCCAGATGCGGTGTGTACACCGATTTATTGCCCATGAAACCAAAATCGCGGTAAGTCTGATCATCAGAAATGATCATCACGATGTTTGGGGGAGAGGCAGCGGAGCCAAGCGCTATAAACGTCAGGAAAAAGAAATAGGCGAGAAAAGAAGGCATCTACCGTAATGGATTTTCATACCAGACAACGTTGTTGCTTAATTGTCCGGCAATCAGCATATCGAGATCACCATCCTTATCCATGTCCACCAGGCGAATGTCGTAGGCACACTGGTCGGCGTTGATGATGTGGGTGGTGAATTTTCCTTTGCCATCGTTTTCGAACCACGCGGCCTTACGGCTGAGGTAGGCGCAGGTGGCCGCATCAAGATCGCCGTCTTTATCGATGTCACCAATTTGCAGGCAGTGCGGTGATTGCAGGTCGTTGTTGATGTCATGGATTTTCCACTTTGGGTTTTCGTACCAAATGAGGCCCGTGCCATGGCCGCGCGAGGCAACGATGTCCAGTTTGCCGTCTCCATTCACATCAGCCGGCATAATATTGGTGGCCCCGGGATGTTTGCCGGGTAATTTATGTTTCTTGAAGGGTTGGGCTGGGTCTTTTCCCGCCTCCCACCAGGCGAACCATTCACCTTGGCCTGATTTGTCGGCTGGCCCGCCTTTGGCCGCAAGAGTGATATCTATTCGGCCATCACCATTAAGATCGCCAGCACCTAAATAATGACTGAGACCGGGGGCATCTTCCTTGGCAAAAATATGGCGGGTCCAGCGTTTTGCGGTTCGCGGGTTCTTAGGCACTTCCAACCACGCGGCAGAGTTGGGAAATTTGCCCTTGGGTTGGCCGCTATTGGCAAGCAAGTCCAGTTTGCCGTCCCCGTTCACATCCACTTTCAGTACACCATGGATGCCAATGATTTCATCTTCGGCAATACGCGCCTTCCATGGGCCGGCAAGGGCGTCTTTGGGTTGCTCAAACCAGACGATCAGCCCGGGTTTATAGCGTGCTCCGATAAAATCCGCATCCCCGTCTCCATCCACATCAAACGTTTCGCCGTGAATGAAGGTATGGTCCTTGTCATCACCAATGATGATCTGCTTCCAGTCTGGGGCAACAAAGAGGCGCGTCTTGCCGCCGCTACTGCTAATGACATCGATCTTTCCATCGCCGGTGAAATCCGCCGCAACAGCGACGTTGGTCCGTTGGCCCTCCCAAATGACGTGTTTTTCCCAATCGCCTTTAGGCTGTACGGCATGGGAAGTGGCCACGAAGAGGAACAGGAATGTGAGTTGTGTGGTTTTCATTTGGTGTGGTTGCGGGTGCTTTGCATTAGTCTCTGCACCTTCTTTAAAAGATCCTTGTGTGAGGCGGACTTGACCAGATTGATAATCTCCTCGGGGTCATCTTCATAATCATAAAGTTCGATGCCATGTTTGCGATCAGCCCACTGGGTGTAGCGATAGCGCTTGGTGCGAATGGTATGGCCCAGGAGTTGTTCGCCTTTCTTTTGGCCGGGCATCCTCCTACGGATTCGGGTGACCGTGAACGCGGCCTCGCGAACGGTGGCTTTGGGTTCATCCAAAACTTTTACCAGGCTTTGGCCCTTGAGGTGTGCCGGCTTGGGTAGATTGCAGAGTTCAGACAGGGTAGGGTAGAGGTCCACCAGTTCAGCCAGTGAAGCGGTGGATTGGCCCGCCTTCTTCATGCCGGGTACAGAGATAATCATCGGCACCCGGGCGCTGCCTTCGAAGAGGTCGCTCTTTTGCCACAGTCCCTTGTGGCCAAGGTGATAGCCGTGGTCAGAAATGAAAACGACAATGGTATTATCGGTAAGCTTGAGTCGGTCGAGTGCGTCAAGCACACGTCCAAGGCAGGCATCCATAAGGGTGGTGGAGGCATAATAGGCCTGAATGATCTCGCGCTTTTGTTCAACGGTGAGTTCGCGTTGGTTGGGCCGGTCATGGAGTGCGGCCAAGGGAATGTCATCACGATCCCCGGGTTTCTCCAGCACCGGTTCGATTTTTAATAATGGATAATGTTTGGCGTGGTGTATCGGAGCAACGTATGGCGTGTGTGGCCGATAAAATCCAAGGGCGAGGAAAAAAGGTTTGCCGGTTTTGTTAGGATGATTCTCCTCCATGAGCTTGATGGCGGCTAAAGCCCCTTTGCCGTCAGTGTGGTCCTCATCCTTGCTATCAAGAATTCGCCAGCTCAAGGTGCCGCCATAGGCTCCCTTTCTTATCGTGATGACTTCATCGAGTTCGGTGCGATCGACGCCAATGGGGTTCACCACCTGGTTCCATGAGGCCTTGTCATCCTCGCCATCGGTTCCAATCTGTAAAGGTACTCCGTAGTGATAGATTTTCCCCACGCGGGCGGCAAAATAGCCATGCTTCATGAAGTGTTGAGAGAGCGTGGATAGTTTGGGATGCTTCTCGCGGAAATTACCCGCATTGGAAAGTACTCCGGTTTGTTCCGGGTAAAGCCCTGTCATGAAAGACGACCGACTGGGATTGCACACAGGGTACTGGCAATAGGCTTTATCAAAGCGCACACCCCGTTTTGCCAGCCGGTCCACATTGGGCGAATGTACCAACGGGTGACCATAGCAGCCCAGGTCTGCATTGAGATCGTCCACAGCGACCAAAAGGACATTGGGTTTGGTGGTGGCATTAAGTGCAAAAATTGCCAAGAAGTAGGCAATCATTGTTATGTTGCTAAAGAAGCTCGCTTTCATCGGATTGCGGGGACAGGGTACGGCGTGATTTGGCGAAATGGGAGCATGTTTTTGTTTACTTTTTCTCAGCCGACTGTTCCCCTTCGGCCACGTTTTGGAGAGGTAGTTTAATTTTATCCGATGGAAAACCAACGCAAATACGTCCGGAATGGTATTCACTGGGGAAACAGTTTTGTTCTGATTGCCACGCTTGTGGGCACGGTGGTTGGCTTGCCGTGGTTTATTAAGGCGCATGGCGGGGAGATTAATTACTGGTGGGTACACTTGACGGTATTCGCAATTCTTTTCACTGCGTCGGGTATGGGTGTTACGCTGGGGTATCATCGGCTATTTGCGCACCGTTCATTCAAGGCCAAGTGGCCGGTTAAACTTATAACGCTCTTGGGCGGTTCTGCGGCTATGCAGGATTCAGCCCTGCGATGGAGTGCTGATCATCGCCGTCACCACAAGCATGTAGATCACGAAGGCGATCCCTATAATTTCACCAAAGGTTTTTGGCACGCGCACATCGGCTGGATCATCTTCAAGCCGAAGGCTGACCCCATCAATGATAACGTGAAGGATCTTGAATCTGACCCACTTGTAATGTGGCAGGATCGCTGGTGGATTGAACTGGGGCTTCTGGTGGGCTTTGGGATTCCGACCCTTGTCGGATACCTTGTGGAAGGTACAGTGATCGGAGCTGTTTGCGGACTGCTGGTCGGAGGCATGGCGCGTATGGTTGCCTGCCATCATTCCACTTTTTTTATCAATAGCCTTTGCCACTATTTGGGGACTCAGCCCTACTCGTCTGCCAACACTGCCAAGGATTCCTGGTTTATGGCAATTTTCACATTTGGTGAGGGATATCATAATTTTCACCATCAATTTCAACATGATTATCGTAACGGCGTGAAATGGTGGCAGATCGATCCCACCAAATGGGCTGCCTGGACCCTGTCCAAGATCGGGCTTACCAGCGATTTGCGTCGGGTACCCAATGAGAAAATTATGCTTGCGGAGATCGGCGAAAAAAACCGCCTGCTTGAGAATCGTCTATCCGGTTGTTCCCAGCCAGTTTGTGAAAAGGCGCGGGCACTATTTGATGAAGCTGACGAAAAACTCACTCTGGCTACTGAAACATGGGAAATGGCCAAAAATGAATATGCCAAGGCTGCCCAGAAGAAGCTGGAGTTGACCAAGGAACAGCTTGCTGAAATGCGTGCACATTTTGAGGCTGCTGTTGCTGAGCTGCGTGATGCCATAAAGCAATGGCATACGGCTCACCAGCAATTGGCCGGGCAGCTCGCGTAGTCTTTTTTCCATAGAATATTCTGGATTTTCATTTTTCTTTCAGGCAAAAAAACGTCTGATTTATTTCATTCATCATTATGATGAATGAAATAAATTCACAAACCGAACCTTACTTATTTGTTACATGGACGAGTTAATACAAACAATTGATTCAGGAAATACCGCCTGGATTTTGACCGCCAGTGCCTTGGTGTTATTTATGACCATCCCCGGACTCTCGTTTTTCTATGCCGGCTTGGTTCGGAAGAAGAACGTGCTCTCGGTTTTGATGCATTGTTTCGTGCTTACCTGCGTGATGACGATTCTGTGGCTGGTGTATGCCTACTCTGGCTGTTTTGCCGAGGACGGGAAGATTTTTGGTAGTGCCAAATACTCTATTCTCAACGGTCTGGGGGCTGAGCCCCATGGAAATGCTGACACTATTCCGCACGAGCTGTTTTTCATCTTTCAGATGACTTTCTTCATCATTACACCAGCCCTGATGGTGGGGGCTTTTGTAGAGCGGATTAAATTTTCTGCGATGCTATGGTTTACAGGATTATGGGCTCTTCTCGTATATGTTCCTGCCTGTCATACCGTTTGGGGTGGGGGGATTTTTGGCGAGATGGGAGTTCAGGATTTTGCCGGAGGGATTGTAGTTCACATTACTGCAGGTGTTGGGGCACTTGTGGCATGTATTGTTCTTGGCCCGAGAAAGGGGTATCCGGACACCCAGATGATGCCACACAACCTGCCCATGACTGTGGCGGGTACAGGAATGCTCTGGGTGGGGTGGTTTGGTTTTAATGGAGGCAGTGCCGTGGCAGCTGATGGGAGTGCGGCAACGGCAATTGTGGTCACCCAGATTTCTGCGGCTACAGCGGCATTAACGTGGATGTTTATAGAATGGTTCAAGCACGGCAAGCCGAGTGTGTTGGGTATCGTAACCGGATCCATTGCCGGACTAGCTGCCATCACACCTGCGTCGGGAGTTGTAGGCCCCCAGGGAGCTTTGATTATAGGTTTGGTATCCGGATTCATCTGCTGGTATGCGAGCACAGCGATCAAGGCGAAGTTCGGTTACGATGACTCGCTGGATGTCTTTGGGGTGCATGGTGTAGGAGGTTTTATCGGGACATTATTATTGGCGTTTCTCGGGGCGAAAGACGCTTTGGATGGGCGCGGTGATTTTGTTGCTGGTTCGCAGTTTGTCGTTCAGCTGAAGGCAGCTTTAGCCGTGGGAACCTACACGTTCGTGGTGACTTGGGTTATCCTAAAGGTGGTGGATGCGATGGTCGGGCTAAGGGTGGATGAACAGGATGAAAACAGCGGTCTTGATGTGTCAGCTCACGGAGAAGCAGGGTACAATGATTAAATTCTAAACTTAGGAGAAATTAAATGAAGAAAATTGAAGCAATCGTAAAGCCCTTCAAACTGGAGGAAGTTAAAGATGCCTTGGCCGAAGTGGGTGTGGTAGGTATGTCGGTGACTGAAGTAAAAGGGTTTGGTCGACAGAAGGGCCATACCGAGATCTATCGCGGCAGTGAATACACGGTGGATTTTTTACCTAAGATGAAGATTGAAACCGTAGTGGCTGATCAGGCTGTCGAGGATGCCGTAAAGGCAATTACCAAGGCTGCTAACACGGGCAAGATTGGTGATGGGAAAATATTCGTGCTGCCCATCGAACAGGCTATCCGTATTCGTACTGGCGAGAATGGTGACGAGGCCATATAGCCACTTGGGATTAGATTTAGGGTTTGCCGTGTAAGATTAGGAAGTTTCTTACATAAAAACTTCCTTCTCTCGGACAATGTCATCGGGCAGCCATTTTTTATCAGCTGCTTCCCGGAGCATGGATTTGGTGCCGTCATCCTTGGTGTACCACACACAGCCCGGGCTAACGTGAAGGTTCCATTGTTCCTCGAAGAGTAGAGCGCGTTTTTTGTTTCTAGCCAGTTCTTGAGGAACCGCGTGTACCTTGACAACTTCCCTGCGATATTTGACTTCCATGGTTTGCCGTACAATGTAGTCGGAAACGAATTTGGGGAGTTTCTCTGTGACCCAGGTGTTGGCGTAACGGCTTTGGGAATATTCAAAATCCGCCTCTCTCTGGATGACATATCTGGCATTGCCGATGGGTCCGAAGGCATCGGCCATTGCCTCAGCGAATAGGGTGCAGGTTTTTTCATCTGATTCCTCCAGAAAAACCCGCACATATCCCCCCGCACGCTTGGCTGCATGTATTTTTTCCTGAATTGCGTGCCAATTAACATCCCCCAATAGGCCTGCTTCACCCAAAGCCCCAATGACCGCGCGGCCGATGGCAAGACTCAGTGAGCCATCAGTCCAGGGTTCCCGCGTTTTTGGGGATAATAGTTCCACTTTCACGCGTTCTGTGACGTCCTTTGGATCGTTCTTTTTCTTAATTTCTACCGCCTTTATCGGCTCGGGATGATAGGCTTCTCCGATTCTCCAGAGTTTCCGATAATGTTCACGTTGATCTACGCGTTCGAGCATGTCGCGGTTGATCTCGATCATGTTTTCCTCAACTGAGTCCTTTTTTATCTCCGAAAAAATGGCATGGACATGGCCCACACCCTTTTCAATTGCCCCATCATCGGTTACTCCATAAAGGTGCATGTGCTTTTTCTTAAAGCGCATGTAGTCATCCATGCCCTTACTAAATTCGGGGGCAATGCAGACCACATCCCAGTTGTTGGCGATCTTTTCAGGCTTGTCCGGATCAAGCCTGAAGGAACGTCCCCGCAACTGATTGATGGACATGTAGGTGGTGACGGTGGTCAGATCGATGAGTACATTAATCTTGTTGGCATCCCAACCTTCACCCAACATTCCGCGGGTTCCTACCAGACAACGGGTGACTCCTGCCTGAAATAGTTCGGTAATCATTTGAACATATACGCGAGGGCACCAATCGCTGCCCTTAGCCTGCAGCATGTAATATCCGTCCCGCTCCTGCCATTTGAATTCGACTGAACGCTTGTTGGACGCCAGCCAATGGCGGGCAGCAATTTCAAAGGTATCTCTAAGGTCGTCATCCACCAGCACGGTGGATCCGGTAATGAGCACCGGATCCAGGGCATCAGTTTCCCCGTTGGTCAGCAGTTCCCGGAAAGCAGCAATGGCACCCCCAACCTCCTCATCCAGTACATGGCTCAGCTCGGCTGTTACCGCAGAAGTTTTTTCATAGTCGCACACCACCACTGCCCGGATGTCTTGACCCAGGGTTTTCTGTTCCAATTTTAGGATCGGGATCAATGCCCTAGCTTTTGCGCGTGAATAAGCGAGTATGCGCGAGACAGGTGAAGCGCAGGCCATGGTGCCTGTTTCAATTATTTGCGTACCTAAAACACGCAACCGGCGTTTAACTTCATTGGCTAATTCCTGATCCGCCTCATTATCTGATCTTTGCAAACCGTGCCTTACGTACCAGGAAAGTACCGGGGCTAGTTTATTGAGGTTGTCATCCCAATATTCCAGTTGGTCCGGTTGTCCCATCATATCATTGTCAACCATCACTACTTGAGCCGGCACCCCTTTAGGAATGGCGAGGTTACGCTCCGCTAGAAATAGGGGTGCTGCGATGGCGAATTTTACTGCGCGTTGGCTAAATTCTTCCCAGTCTTTTGCCTTATGGGTGATCAGATCAAGGTTAGCCAAAGCTCGTTGTATGTATTCGATAAGACCTTCGCGAATTGGCTTCCCATCATCTCCCAAAGGCGGGTTGCAGAGTTCCTTGACCAATTCATCCAACGATTTGGATGTTTGTGCAACAAACTCTAGTTCATCCCCAAGTGGTCGCACGAAATAGGCCAGATCCTGATAGGGTGAGAGAAAGCCGTCTTTCACGACGGCTGGAACCGGCACTTCGTAATCGATAGGTCCCATGAAACGGCGGTAGCGTATGGCATCAGTGGTATCTTGATGGGCATCGGATGAAGGGGTGGCAGTGAGCCCCAAAATAAGGGGGTTACCAAGAAAGTCATGAACTGCCTCCAGCACACGTCCCCAGTGGCCAAGCAGATGATGACATTCGTCCAGGATAACAAGCCCTACACCCTTGTCCTTGACACGTCCAAGTGTATCCAAAGCAGAGGGGTGCAAAATCTTTAATGTGTCATCATACAGGGAGATTTGGTCACGCATTTTTTTTGTGTAGAAGGCCAATCGTTCCCTGTAATAACTGGGGTTTTTTTCCTTAAGGTCCTCTATCCATACTTGTGCTTGTTCCGGATCCTCAGCGTATTCTTTGTGGATTAGATTATCGATCCAGCAGCCAATACCCATGGCATCAAGCGTGTCATCCTTACGCGCGGGAATGGTGACTGATTGGTAGGTTAATGAAGTTAATAGAGCCGGTTGTTTTGAATCGGTGCTGATTCGATGTACGGGGATTTTATTCCCATCTTCGGAAAACAAATCGGTCCGAGCTGCCCATTGTGATTGAATTGCCGAATTGGGCGAAAGGACCAGAGTCGGTTTTCGTATCAGTTCTGCCCAAAGGTAAAGCCCGGTCACCGTCTTGCCTGACCCTGGTGGTGCCACGATGTAGAAGCTACGTTCCCCCGCAGCCAGCTGCTCCTTAACCACGTCCACCACCTCCTTTTGTGAAGGACGCAATTCACCCTTGAATTTAATGTTTGGAAAAGCAATTTCCATAGATCGGGGTTGGGCGGTCCAAGTCTAGACAGGGCTGCGCGGCGAGCCAATAGAAAAGGACAGTATTATTCTACGATTACCCCTTCGAGGTCTTTCTCTGCTGAAGGGTATTGGGGGTTCATTTTCTCCAGCGTGTGGCGGACGGTGCTGCTGACAATCAGGTTCCGGTGCCATTTGCGGTCTGCACAGACGATGTGCCAGGGCGCGTGGGTTGTGTTGCACTTGTTCACTGCGTCGGTGTAGGCCCTCTGGTAGTCATCCCATAACTTGCGTTCAGCGACATCAGCCCTGCTGAACTTCCACCGTTTATTGGGATTGTCCAGTCGAGCTTGAAGGCGCTCGCGCTGCTCTTCCTTGCTGATGTGAAGGAAGAATTTGAGAATGGTGATGCCTGAATCGGTTAGCAGTTTCTCAAAGTCATTGATCCGGTCGTATCGCGAACTCCACTCTTTTCGGGGTACGAGGTTGTGAACCCGTACCACGAGGACATCTTCGTAATGAGACCGGTTGAAGATGCCGATATTTCCGCGTGCGGGAACCTTCTGGTGAATGCGCCATAAGAAATCGTGATCTAGTTCCAAGGAACTTGGTTTCTTGAAAGGGTGCACCTCCGCAGCCTGCGCATCAACACCCTGCATGACATGTCGAATGACTCCGTCTTTTCCCGCTGTATCCATGCCCTGGAATACCAACAGGAGTGCCCGGGTGTTTTCCGCATAAAGCCGGTAGGAGAGTTCATCAATGGCCGTGATATTTTTCTCGCAGATTGCCAAGGCTTTTTCCTTCGTCGTGCCACTGGTTGTACGCGTGTCAAAATCCTTGAGACGGATTTTGCTGTCTGGCTTAAAGGTGGTTTTCTGTAGTTTCACTTTTTCTTTGGGCGCTATTTTCGTTTCTTGTAGTCAACAATCCGCTGCAAATCAAATTGAAGGCTAGGACTGGATATTGGTCAAAACAAACCGTTATTAATTCCAATGAATAATGATAAATCTGTATCTGTTCTGACAGAGGCAGTGGGTTTAGTGCGTACTATAATTAACGGTTATCGATGGGGTTTGTGTCCTGATAAAAACTAAATGAAAGGACTATAATGAAAATACAGGTAATGATTACGTTGGGCTTGGTGAGTGCAAATGCACTTTTTGGCCAGTGCCAGAATAAAGGCAACAATCGGTTTGGGCAGACGCCCGGACAGAACATGGGAGGCATGGGCGGCTTCAACCAAAGAGGCGGCATGGGTGGCTTTAACCAAAGAGGCGGCATGGGTGGCTTTAACCAAAGAGGCGGCATGGGTGGCTTCAATCAAAGAGGCGGCATGGGTGGCTTCAGCGGGTCTGGTCAGGTGCCATTTGGATTACAGCAAAGGAGGTATTAGTAAAAGATAGGTAAAGAATCCGGGGGCAAACGCAGCGGGACGGTTAGGAGGCCGTCCCGTTTGCATTTCTGGATTTGTCCATAGCTTTGGGTATACTAAGCTGAGCTATGGCCAAACCGATTGACGTGATTGTAGTAGGAGTTGGGTCGATGGGGGCATCGGCTTGCTGGCATTTGGCAAAGCGGGGGCTGAAAGTATTGGGATTGGAGCAGGGATCGATTCCCAATCCGGAGGCCTCGTTCGCAGGGTTGACGAGGGCTATTCGGCTTTCCTATGCCGAGCATCCTGATTATGTGCCGCTACTTCACGGAGCTTACAAGGGCTGGGAGGTGCTGGAGCAAGAGTGTGGTGAGGAACTATTGAGGCTTACTGGAGCACTGTACATGGGTCCACCTGATGGTGAATTGGTGAGTGGGGCAAGTCGGTCGGCGAAAGAGCACGGATTGGCTCACACTCTTCACACTCACGCTGAAGTCCAGAAGAACTGGCCACAATTTCAATTGCCAGATTCGTTTCAGGGCCTCTATGAGGACAGGGCCGGTTATTTGTTTTCTGAACGGGCCGTGGAGGCTTATGTCAATGGCGCGCGTCAGTACGGTGCTGATCTACGTGGAGACCAGCTGGTGACTGACTGGAGGGCTACGGATGCCGGGGTAAGAGTGCGTGTGGGCCCTGATGAATATGTTGCTGAACACCTGGTAATCACGGCTGGGGCTTGGGCAGGAAAATTGTTGGGGAGTTTAAACGTGCCTTTGCGTGTTACCCGGCAGGTGATTGGATGGGTGACTCCGGCACAGCCCGATCAGTTTACTGCGGATCGGTTCCCAGTTTGGGTTATTGATGGTAATAATGGGGAGGGAGTTTACTATGGTTTTCCCGTTACTCCTGATGGATCAGGAGGTGAAGGGCTGAAGCTGGCATTGCATTGGCCGGGCAGGGAAGTTGATCCAGACACCGTGGAGCGCGGAGTGGTTTTGGGGGATGATCGGGATATTCAGGATGCGCTCAGTCGTTTCATCCCCTTGGGCATGGGGCCAGTAGTTTCCCAGAAAGTCTGCCTTTATGCCAATACCGTTGATGGACACTTTATTGTGGATCAGCATCCTGAGAGCTCACGGGTGAGCTTGGCCTGTGGTTTTAGTGGGCATGGGTTCAAGTTTGCCAGTGTGATGGGTGAAGTTCTGGCTGATTTGGCTACAAAAGGAAAAACAGATTGGCCTATTGGCTTTTTGGGGGTATCCCGTTTCCTTCACTAGATATGAAGATTACACGCATCAAGGTCTATCAGGTTGATTTGCCCCTGCACGAGGGCAGTTATAAGTGGTCGGGTGGCAAATCGGTCGATGTCTTCGATAGTACCGTGGTGGCTATTGAAACGGATGAGGGGATTACAGGTCATGGTGAAGTGTGTCCTCTGGGGCCTTTTTATCTTCCTGCGTATGCGAAAGGAGCACGAGCGGGGATTGATGAATTGGGGTCGCACCTCATTGGGGAGAACCCAACCCGGTTGGGTCCAATCAATTGGCTCATGGACAAGGCACTACAGGGGCATCCGTATGTGAAGAGTGCACTGGATATGGCCTGTTGGGATATTTTTGGTCAACAGAGCGGGCAAAGTGTTTGTGAACTATTGGGTGGCCGTTATGGCGAAGATTTTCATCTGTACCGTGCCATCTCACAGGAGGCACCTGAAGAGATGGCGCGTAAGATTGCCGGCTACCGAGAGGAAGGCTACCGGCGTTTTCAACTGAAAGTGGGAGGGGATCCCAATGAAGATATCCAGCGGATCCATGAGGCCCGTGGGGTATTGGAGCCAACCGACAAGTTGGTGGCCGATGCCAATACCGGGTGGCTGATGCACGAGGCAGCCCGTGTGGTGCGTGCGGTGCGTGATGTGGATGTGTACATCGAGCAGCCCTGCGCCAAGTATGAGGAGAATCTGGCTATTCGTCGGCGCACCGATCATCCCTTTATTATTGATGAAAATATCGACAGTCTTGCTCCGCTTTTGCGTGGGCATGCGGATGGGGCCATGGATGTAGTGAACCTCAAGATTAGCAAGCTGGGAGGATTAACCAAATTGAAACAGGCCAGAGACCTGTGTGTCGATTTGGGGATAGCGATGACCATTGAAGACAGTTGGGGCGGGGACATTGTCACGGCTGCCATTGCTTCACTGGCACACAGTACGCCTCCAGAGCTGCTTTTTAGTTCCACAGACTTTAACAGTTATGTGACCTGTAGCATTGCTGAAGGGGCTCCCCAGCGAAAAGGAGGACGGTTGGCTGCTGGTACCGAATCAGGATTGGGCATTAAACCTCGGATGAATGTCCTAGGTGAGCCGGTTTTAGTGGTGGAATAAATTTTGCGCCAAAGGGGTGAACTTCACGCGTGGTTTACAGCATACGCAAACCTCCATTCGTTTTCTTCCTAAAAACAAAGCATTTTTGCGTGGTCAAATCTTGGCACGCTCGTTGCTTAAGTAGATATAGTGATAGGTTGGAACAGACTTCACTAAATAAACTTTCGTTGAGGATACAAGGTCTGTGACATGCCTCGGAGGGCGGGTTTCCGTAAGGAGCCCGTCTTCCTTCTTTTCCAGTAGGTTTGCTATCTTGTTGGAACAATACTTTTTCGGTAGTCTCACAGGTATGAGATTTTTCTTTCTGATGATGGGAGTGCTTGTGGTGGGGGTAGGATGTGGTTCCTCTGGCGGAGGAAGATCCTCTGGTTCAGAAAGCGTTAGAGAATTGGAGTCTCTTGGGGCTATCGTTAGGCGTGATACATCTGGGCGAGTGATTGAGATTAATCTTACCGGTAAACCGGTCGGCAATGCGGATCTGGAAGCAATTGCCCGCCAGCCATACCTGCAAAGACTTTGGCTTACAAATACGGGCATTACAGACGCGGGGCTTCCTAGTCTTATGCCATTAAAAAACCTGAGGGTAATAGGGTTGGCCCGAACCGGAGTTACCGATGCGGGTCTTCTTTATCTCGCTAATATGAAATCCCTGCGTGAAGTGTATCTTTACCCGAATAAAGTGACCGATAGTGCGGTGGATGATTTGAAGGCTAAACTTCCAGGCATCCGGGTGATATATTGATTTGCCTTGATTGAGAGGGTGATATTGGTACCCTGCGGCCAGTGGAATTCTTTAAGTCATTTGCTGTCACCATGGGATTGGCCGTACTATTGGGTGTCTCGATTCTTGTTATGGTCAAGGGAACAGGGCTGTTATCGACGGTTCCGTTCTTCGCTTATCTGGCGGGTTTTATCTATCTCTTTGCCCGCTATGGATGTTTGCATTCTACTGATGATCACCATTAAAGGTGATTGGGGTTGGTGCTTCTAATTTTTCCGGAGGAATCCATCCTTGAATTTACCTTTTGAGTTCTTCGTTGATCAGTAGATTGAACTTTAGGCCAGTGCCTTTTTTACCACTTGGGATTGGCGGGTGACGCCGCTGAGTTTCTGGTCCAGACCCTGGTGAAAGTAGGTGAGCTTGTTGTGGTCCAGTCCCATCAGGTACAGGATGGTGGCGTGCAGGTCACTCACGTGAACCCGGTCTTCCACCGCGGTAAAACCCAGCTCGTCGGTGGCGCCGATAGCCTGAGCGCCTTTTACCCCGGCTCCGGCCAGCCACATGGTGAAGCCGTGCCAGTTGTGGTCGCGGCCGGGCTTGTTGATGCCTTCACTGGTGGGCGTACGCCCAAATTCGCCGCCCCACACCAGTAACGTCTCCTCCCACAGCCCGGTGCGCTTGAGGTCGGCTATGAGCGCGGCGATGGGCTGGTCAGTCTCCCCGCCATGCAGCTTGTGGTTGCTGATGCAATCGTTGTGGCCATCCCACGTGTCCTCGATGTGGCCGCCACCACTGTAGAGCTGGATAAACCGCACGCCGCGTTCAATAAGTCGGCGGGTGATGAGGCATTTGCGGCCGAAGTCGGCGGTGAGTTTCCTGTCCAGCCCATACATTTCACGTGTTTGTTTATCTTCACGATTTAGATCCACCGCCTCGGCTGCTTCGGTCTGCATGCGGTAGGCCAACTCGTAACTCTCAATACGCGCCAATAGCTCGCTATCGACAGGGCCTTTTGCCGCCCGCTCTTTCACGTATTGGCCATTCAGGGTCTTCAACAAATCCAGACCGCGCCGCTGTGTTTTCTCGGTTGTGCCCTTGGGTGTGGCGAGGTTCAAGAGTGGCAGCCCCTCGCTGCGGAACATCGTCCCTTGATAGGCTGCGGGCATGAAGCCGCTCGACCAGTTCGATGCGCTACCGATGGGTCCGCCGCGAGGGTCGGTCATCACCACGAAGCTCGGCAGGTTCTCGTTCTCGGTGCCCAGTCCGTAGCTCAGCCACGAGCCCATTGCCGGCTTGCCAATGAGCACGCTGCCGGTATTCATCTGGATGCAGGCTGAGGCATGCGCTGCGGTGTCCGAGTGCATGGAGCGGATGACACAGAGTTCATCGGCGTGCCGGCTTAAGTGAGGGTAGACACTGCTGATGGGCAGGCCACCCTGGCCGTGATTCTGGAATTGAAAAGCGGTCTGCGTCAGGTAACCAATTGGGCGCCCGTTGGAGCCGACTGTTTGTTTGCCGGTATATTTCTTGCCGTTGAATTTTGTAAGGACCGGCTTGGGGTCAAAGGTGTCGACGTGGCTTGGACCGCCATTCATGAAAAGAAAAACAACGTGCTTGGCTTTGGCGGCAAAATGTTGTGGCCGGGCGGCAAGTTCTCCCCCAAAGGCGTTGTCTTTTGTCAGTAGATCAATCAACCCCAGCCCCGCAAAACCCCCACCGGCCTGCCACAAGAATTCACGCCGGGTTTTTCCGCAGGGCGTGTGGTTTGGGATAAATCGTGAATGGCCGCTCATGTGCTTCTCCTAATTGGCATACACAAACTCGTTCAGGTTGAATATTACGCGAGCAAACTGGGTCAGCGCCTTTTTCTTTAAATCATTCTCCGCAATTTTACCGTTCTTCGGGTCGGTCTTTAGTTCGGCAAGTTGGTCGACCAAAAATTTCAAGGCAGCGTTTCGTTCCTTGAGCGAAGGCGGTCGACTCAAGGCCAGGTGCCAAGCAAGGGTGATTTGTTTCTCTGCATCATTGCCCACCTCGCGAATAAGCCGGTTGGCAAGGTGCCTGGCCTGGCGCATGGCGAAGTTGCCGTTGTAAAGAGTCAGCGCTTGAGTGGGAACGGTGGTGACATTGCGTTGGGGGGAGGTTTGGGTGGTGTCGCAGAGGTCAAGTACTTCGAGCATGGGCACGATGAGTGAACGTTTTACAAAAGCGTACACGGTGCGGCGTGAGGCGGATTCTTCATTGAACTTGGGCCAGATACTGGTCTTGTCGGCGTGGTTGAGCAGGGCGTCGCGCGGCACGAAAGGATGCATGGAGCTGCCATACATTTTGCGGTTGAGCTTGCCGCTAACAAAGAGCATTGAGTCGCGAATGGCCTCCACCTCCAGCCGGCGGTAGGGCATGCGCCAGAAGAGTCGGTTCTCAGGATCAATGCCGGCGTATTCGGCACATGTCTCGCGGCTCATCTGCCAGGTGCTGCTGGTCATGATGAGCCGGTGCAGTTTCTTGAGTGACCAATTTGCATCATGCACAAACCAGTGCGCCATCCAGTCGAGTAAAGCAGGATGCGTGGGCCTTTCACCGATCAGGCCGAAGTCATTGGGCGTGCGCACGATTCCCTGGCCAAAATGCCATTGCCAGGCGCGGTTGACGATGACTCGCGCGGTGAGCGGATTGTTCGGCCGAGCCATCCAGCGGGCCAAGGTGAACCGCCGCCGCGTGGTGTGCTTTGTGGGCGCGAGAAAGTCAACCGGGCCTCCGGTAAGAATGACCGGCACTGCCGGTTCCATCACTTCGCCCGGGGTTTTTGGATTACCGCGCTTGAGTAGGCGCGTCTCGGGTGCCTTGGGAGAGGGTTCATGAAGAAAATAGCCCTGCGGCATATCAGGTGCTTCCTTGCGCAGCTTTGCGATGATTGACTCGTGCGCGGTGATTTTCTTTTTCAGATCAGCCGGCAGGGCGGCGTTTAACTCGGCATCCAGTTTCGACTGGTTGTCGCTCACCCTTTTTTTCTGGTCGTTGTTGCGTTTGGGTTCATTCACCAAAAAAGCCAGCTGCACTTCGGCCGGCAGCTTGCTGCGGTTGTCGCGCAAAAACCCGATCATGAATTCTGTGCGGATTTTTTTGATGGCGGTACGTTCGGTGGCAATGGCCTTATCGCGGGTCTCAAGTTTGGCGGCGAGTGCGGGTACGGCGGCATAGCGTGTTTTTTCGGTACGACCGGCTTGCGAGCGTTGCAGCGGATTGAAAATGGCGACCATTGAGTAATAATCCTCCTGGGTGAAAGGATCGAACTTGTGCTCGTGGCAGCGCGCGCAGCCCATGGTCAGCCCCAGAAAGGTCTGGCTTGTGGTGTTGATAATATCATCGAGTTGATCGAACCGATCCACCGCGAAATCCGCCGGTTCATCATCCCAGGGCCCCAGTCGGTGGAAGCCGGTGGCAATTACCGTTTCAGTGCTCGCATCAGGAAGTTCATCACCTGCCAGTTGCTCCAGGAGAAAACGGTCGAAAGGCTTGTCTGAGTTGAGCGCGCGGATGACATAGTCGCGGTATCGCCACACTTGGGGCTTGGCACCGTCTCGCTCATAGCCGTTGGTGTCGGCGTAGCGAACCACATCAAGCCAGTGTCGCGCGTAACGTTCGCCGTAACCCTTGCGCGCGAGCAGGTTATCAATGAGCCTGGGCAAATCCGGATCCTTCGCAAAGTTCTCCTGTTCCTTTAATGTGGGCGGTAAGCCGGTAATATCCAAGTGCGCCCGGCGCAGGAGCTGGAAGGGTTTGGCTGAAGGATTGGATCGCCAACCTTTTGCCTCAAGTTTGGCAAGGATGAAATAATCAATGGGATTGGTGGTCCAGTCCCTATTCTTCACCTTGGGTAATTCCGGTCGTTTCACCGGCTGATAAGCCCAATGTTCCTTGGGAGCTGACGCAATGACTTCATCAGCTGGGAATTTTGCCCCAGCGTTAATCCATGCCTGCAGCTGAGCCACTTGTTCGGCCGTCAAGGGTGCGCCCTCAGGTGGCATTCGCTCTTCCTCGTCGTGCGAAAGCACCCGTGTGATCAACTCGCTGGTATTCGCCTTGCCCGGCACGATCACCTCGCCCTCCTTGCTGCCGGCGTGGATGAATTTTCCCGCGTCCAGCCGCAGTTTGGATTTTTGTTTCTTGGCGCCGTGGCAGGAGGAACACTTGTTGCGCAGAAGCGGCTTGATCTCCTTCACATAATCCGGCGGGGCGGCGAAGAGCCCGGTTG
>Ga0208411_1000971_pt1 | contig 20481 bp, 16 predicted proteins | sample ETN01SmetaG_4_FD_185793 | JGI IMG/M metagenome (GOLD analysis project Ga0208411, IMG submission 185793) | Marine microbial and viral communities from oxygen minimum zone, Eastern Pacific Ocean - ETNP2014F12-01SV261 (SPAdes) (version 2) | ecosystem: Environmental > Aquatic > Marine > Oceanic ... | reverse complement strand
CAGTCTACTCTAGAGTATCAACCGCTTCATCCACGCATCCAGCCAGTATCTCAAGCCCCTCCTCCAGTGCTTCCTTGGTAATGCACAAGGGCGGCGCAAGCTTCACGGTCTGCCCCCAGGCACCAACCGGGGCGAACAGCAGCAACCCCTTGTGGAAGGCGCGTTCAATAATATCAAAGGCCAAATCGTGACAGGGCTCCCTGGTTCCGGGCTTAACAACCTGAAGGCCTCCAACCAAGCCCTTGGCTGAAGTACGCCCGATGATATCGGGATGTTTTCCGGCAATGGCTACAAGGGCATTTTTTAAGACCGATTCAAGCCGGGCAGCATTGCCTATGAGGTCCTCATCAATCAGGCTGCGAATACTGGCAATGGCCGCACGACAACTCAAAGGATTGCCAGTATGGGTGCTGGTCATCGAACCCGGGGGGTAAATATCCAAAATCTCAGATTTGCCGATGACACCTGAAAGAGGCAGCGAACTGGTAACACCTTTGCCTATGCAGATGAGATCAGGGTTAACCCCATAATGCTCAAAGGCCCACATCTTGCCGGTGCGACCAAACCCGGCCTGAACTTCATCAAAAATCAAAACCACCTCATTCGCATCACACCACTGGCGCAGCTCACGAATATATTCAACGGGCGCAAAATCAGGGCCTACACCCTGGAAAGTCTCAAACATCACTCCAGCAACATTTTCAGGAGACATTCCGCGCTCCTCGAGAGTCTTCAAAAAGAGGTCAAAACTTGTATCCTCAGTCCAGTATCCATCTGGCCAGGGAACCTGCACGATGGCCGGATCAAGATTAACAATCCAATCCTTTTGCCCGGGAATCCCCCCAGTCATTTGGCTAGCTAACGTGCGACCGTGAAAGGAGCGGTCAGCACCCACAATGCCAATTTTTTTATCGCCGCCTTTGGCAATGCCGTGGGTGCGGGCCAGTTTGATGGCGCATTCAGTCGCCTCACTCCCAGTAGTCAAAAGAAACACCTTATCGAGGCCCTCAGGCGCAACTTCCTTTAGTAATGTCACCAGTTGCGCACGTTCTTCACTGGGAAAACAGTAGTTATGTATAAGCCCACTATCGACCTGATCCCTGATAGCATCACAAATCGCCTTGGTGCCATGGCCGGCATTGGTAACGAGCACGCCGCAGGAGAAATCCAGCCACATATTTCCATAGGCATCATGCACCTGAAAACCTTCAGCACGGTCCCAGACCACCGGCGGTTGTCCACGCATGGAAATGGGCTCCACATTGCGAAGTGTTTCCAGTGTGACAACCGATTGAGGCGCGGGCAAAGCGGTCGTAATGCGCCGGTGCCTGGTGTCAACCTGCGGAACCTCTACTGGCTCGATACTAAATTCCTTACCCATCTATAGCTCCTTTTCGTAGATCTTTCGAAACGACTGCTCTTCATTCATCGGATCAATCACCGTAATGCCATCCTCGCCAAATCGCGCAGTTACCGGAGCGCCTTTTCCTTCGGCGAGATACTTGAAATTCAAGTCTCTCACCTCCTGTGCTGCATGCAGAATCGCAACAGTAATCCGCCCGTCTTCAGCAGTGGGATAAATTTGTGCAACTGCATCCCGGCTATCACCCAAATGCTTCATGCGCGCAATAGCCGTCAGGCAAACCGTGAGGCTATCGATACCATAACCAATATAGGCAAAGGAGCCATCAGGGCGTTTTACTTCCCGCGTAAAATGGTTGTTGGCGGTATGACTTCCACCGCCCTGACTCCAAAAACGGAAGCCACGGTATTGTTGATCGCTCTCCACCTTGCCATCAGCCCCCACCACCTCGTGGCCTTGATTCACCGGCCCTTCAAAATCATCAGGATTAATCCAATTATTGTGGTAATGCACGCTCATGCCATTGGCATAATCAACACGCACCTGCACCGCGTCATAAGCGTCAATCCCGTCGCGAATAAGTCTCTTTTTCTGGCCCACCGCACTCAGTGCCACAGGCTTACTGTGATAGTAATGCCAGAATAGATCAGTCCAGTGCGGGCCCACATAACTGAAGGGATCGCTATCCTCGACCCATTTAAAGGTGCTGGTGGAGACCTCGAGCGGCTCCTCCAGAACAGCCAAACCATAAACCGGATCCCCAATTCTTTTGGCGATATCATCGCGCACTCGCAAGTGATCGGGATCATAGCGCTTGTGCATGTCCACGCCGACCACCAGGCCTTTGGCATTGGCCGTCTCAATAATTTGATCGGCCTCCTGCATATTCAGGCACATCGGTTTTTCAGTGATGACATGGGTGCCATTCTCCAAGGCAGACAATATCACAGGTGTGTGCAGGTGATCGGGAGTGGATACAGCCATCACATCCAAGTCAGGAAAATCGCGCAGCACATCCTCCCAAGGCGTTTGGCCGTGATAAGCCTTAGGCTCGTGGCCGGTCCATTCCTTGAAGTTCGCAGCTGACTTCTGAGCACTGGCTTCCGATCGCGTGGCCACCGCAACCAGGTCAAATTCAACCCCTGCCAAGTCGCGCGTCCATTTATCCAGCCCGCAACGGCCCAGATTCGGGCTCAACCCGGCACGCTGCAAATCAGCGTAAGCCCGCAGATGAACATCCCCACCGAACATCCCAGCACCCACCAAGGCAATCGTTATTCTTTGAGTATCAGCCACAGCCAGTTAAACCTCTGCGGTTTCAGATTCTTGAGCCAACTCTGTTTGCACCTCGCCAATTAGCTTTTCCAACCGGCGTCCGTACTCAACAAAATTGTCGGCCATCTTCTGTTCAGGCGCCTCGCTGTCAGTGTCATGAAAGACAACTGTCATATGTGGCTCAATGGAGATACCTGCATCATACCCGTTGGCAAATGCGTCCTTGAGGATATCGCGCACACGCCCATCGCCTTCTCCAGGAAAATGGTATTCTTCTCCCTCTCCAGTCTTTACCGCATCCTTGATGTGAATGTGGGCTGTGTGTTCCCGCATATGCTCCCAGAACTCCCAAGGGCACTGCATCCCCCAAGGCTGCTCCCCACGACGGTCTGCGTTAAAGATTGGATTCGCCGTATCAAACACCCACTTGAGCCCGGGCACCTTCTCCAGCAGCTCTTCAGCATGCTGCCAACTCATACCTCCATGGTTCATGCAGTTTTCATGTACCGGCTGTAAATCTTCATCAAGGAATCGCTGGGTCACTTCTCCCACCCGCTCAAATACTTCCGGAGGTGTCACCGCACAATCATCCGTTGGCTTAAAAGACATAATCCGAACAAATTTTGTTCCTATCCTTTTCATGCGAGGGATAGCCCGCTCGACTTCAGCCAAGGTAACATCAAAGGGAGTTTCAACTGTTTTCTGCCAGTTACAGATGGTTGAACCAAAGGCGTAGATTCCCACACCGGATTCCTTTAGCTTTGCCTCCACCTGATCAAACGCTTCATCAGGAATATCGTGGATCGGTCCCTTGTCAAAACCTTCCACCTGCACCGCACGCGCCTCAATCGACTTCCAACCGAGTTTCTTGGTGACCTCAATCTGACCGTCAATCGTAACGGCCCCTTCATCGGCAATACCCATTAGTTCCATAATAAATCCTTTGTATTAAAATTAACGTCGGTACGACGCAGTGAAATCCTCGTTGGAGACCTCCACCACCTTTTTCTCGTGCGTAGAATTGGCGATAAGATCGTTTAGCTTGGCTTCCCAAGCGGCACTATCCATGGGCAAATCAACCGTCTCATTAATCAGGCCAGAATAAACCATCACATTAGCCAACTCCACTGAACCAATACCGCTTTCGCCCGGAGCGATCAGTTCCTTTCCATCCAGAATCGCATCCACGAAATTGGTCATCAGCATCGCATGCGCATTTTCAACTCCGGGAATGGGGATTTCCTCCACAGTGGTTTCGGGCTGTTGGAAACCAATTTTTGAGGTCTTACTCCATTCATCAGAGGCAACCTTATTGCGGGTTAGCACCAGCTTGTCGTTTTCCAAAAGAACCCGCCCTTTGGTTCCCGCTATTTCAAACCGATTACTTCCCGGAGTCTCTCCGGTGGAGGTAATAAACGCGCCGCTGGCCCCATTGGGGAACTCCAGGTAACTCACTACATCATCCTCCACCTCGATATCGTGATATTTACCGATCCCAACGTGACTACGAATCTTTGAAGGCATCCCGGTAATCCATTGTAAGGCATCAAGCTGATGGAGACACTGGTTTAGGAGCACTCCACCTCCTTCACCTTTCCACGTCGCCCGCCAGCCACCACTTTGATAATAGGCCTCAGCCCGGAACCAATCGGTCATGATCCAGATCACACGGATTAAATCACCCAGTTCCCCGCCCTGCACCAGTTCACGAATTTTCTGGTAACGAGGTTCGACCCGCAGCTGGAACATGCCGCCGAATTTCTGTTCAGGATGAGCCTTGGCTGTTTCAATAAGCCGTTCGGCGTCAGCCTTGTGTGCCGAGATGGGTTTTTCCACCATCACGTGCAAACCCGCCTCCAATGCAGCAATGCCTAGGGTGGTGTGCTGAAAATGCGGTGTGGCGATAATCAGTGCATCAATTTCTCCTGACGCAATGAGCGCTTCACCTGAATCGAAGGTTTTTAGACCTTTAGCCTCATAATCAGGCAGTTTGTCGGCCATGGCATCCCCGACAGCGGTCAACTTGCCACGTGGGACCTTGCCATCCATCAGATTCCCCACGTGAACCTGCCCTATATTCCCCAACCCAATGATCCCAATACGTACTTCGTCCATGATTAAATAATTCGGTGAGAGGACTATTGGCAATGCCGACTGGCATCGCAAGAAATTTTCACCAGCAAAGCACTAATTCAATCAATGAGTATATATATTTCCGACCAGCAAAACCCCGCGAGCATGGCAAGCCTTGTGGATGTGCCCAAAATCGGCATACTGTCCTGACCGATTGGATCACAACCCCTATGGCCGACTCCACAGAATTTATCGCCCGCCACTACCAGAGCGGTGAAGGACACCGAGTCGTTTACTCTGGAGGCGTAATTGAATCGATTGAACCAGCCGAAGCTCCAGAAACCACGTGGTATGGCCCTGGCATTTTTGACCCACAGGTAAACGGCTATGCGGGTATAGACTTCCAGCAGGACGATCTCAGCGCAGAAGAACTGCATAAAGCCAGTAGCGGCCTAAAGGCCGATGGTTGCTCGCGTTGGCTGCTAACGTTGATTACTGATGATTTTAGCAAACTCATTGCCCGGCTCGCGCACCTGAAGAAACTTCGTGACGGAGATCCTGTCCTGAGCAAAGCAATCGCCGGCTGGCATGTGGAAGGGCCGTTCCTGTCAACCGAACCAGGTTTCTGTGGTGCACATAATCCAGCGGTAATGCGCGACCCCACGATCGCTGATATTGATCAACTTCGTGAAGTTCTTGGAACAGACCCCATCCTGCTGACAATCGCCCCTGAACGAGAAGGCTCCACCGCAGTCATTGAACGGGCGGTCCAATTGGGCATCCGCGTCAGCATGGGCCACTGCAACCCCTCAAGCGAAAACCTAACCCAAGCCAGGGCGGCGGGCGCGACAGGCTTCACTCATCTTTCTAACGCTTGCCCGCAACAGCTGGACCGGCACGATAACTTCCTGTGGCGCGTTTTGGACTCAGGCAACCTCACTTGCGGACTGATCCCTGACAAGATTCACGTCCGGCCGATGCTTTTCCGGATATTTCACCGCGTGCTTGACCCAGAAAATATTTACTACACCACCGACGCCATGTCGGCTGCGGGCGCGCCTCCCGGACGCTACACTGTGGGGTGGCTGGATATTGAAGTGGGCGAGGATCAGATTGTCCGGCAACCAGGTAAAACCAACCTTGCCGGTTCAGCTTTGCGTCCCATTCAGGGCGTACAACGCGTTGCGGAGATGCTTGGGCAACCCTGGCAGGAAGTTTGGGACGGATTTTCCGTTCGCCCCGCCAAGTACATGGGGATCAACCACCAACTGGAGCCCGGTCAGTCCGCCCCTCTTTGCAAGATTACCACCGACCCATCCGGTCAGCTGACCGAAATCGAGGCATTCTAATTCCCGTTCCTTAAAATTACTTTCCCAGCACGCCGAACTCGGCCACTGAAGCCCAGGGCCCATTATTGATTTCAGACAAAGCCCGCAAGCGCACGTAGCGGCCTTTAGTCGGCTTACACTTTAGATCCTGTACCGAACGGGTTTTACGAAAAGCAGCCTTAAGGAGCGGATCACCAAATTTTTCAGGGTCATCACTCACTGAAAATTCCACATCCTTCAAAGCCCCGTTCCAACCGCCGTCCTGACGAGCCATATACCGAAAGCCACGAATCGTGCTTTCCTTGCCCAGATCAATCACCAGTTCATGCGGGTGCTTTTTAATGGCGGGCACAAATTGCGTATGCCAAATGGTCCCGGGATTTCCATCAATGACATTGGCAGCAAACTTTTGGTTGCTCGCGTTCTCACTGCTGAAACTGACGATCTTGAGTTCTTTATTAATAATCAGCCCTTTGGCGTGCCATTTAAATTTACTGCCCCGCTGGGGAGGACGTGTACCTCCGTGTTTTGCCGCCCGATCCTTCTCATGATTAATAGTATCAGCAAAGGTCCCTTCCACGGCCGGTTCATGAGCTTGCTCAGCAATGGCTTTTATCTGGCTCATAATCTTAGGATTCTCCGCTGCCACATCGTGAGCCTCACTAATATCCGTCTTTAAGTCGAAGAGCTGCCAGTTGGATTTACCTCCCGGCCGAACCGCTTTCCAGTCCCCCATTCTTACCGCAGTGTGCTGCCCGAGTTCCCAGTAGAGATACTTGTGCTTTTCCTGCTTCCGACCTGCCGCCTTGGCCCCGATGAGTTCAGGAACAATGGAAATACCATCAGTATCCTCCTCGGCTTTTGCCCCGGTAATCTCGGCCAGGGTCGGCATCACATCAGGGAAATACCACAAATGGTCACTCACACGTCCCGGCTTAATCTTACCGGGCCACCGGATAGCCATCGGGATGCGCAGACCCCCTTCATAGAGATTGCCTTTGCCTCCACGGAATTCCACACCCGTCGCCGGATTCTTATTGGCGCTGTGAATGCCTCGCGGGTGGTCGGGTGATTTGAAATAATTATTACCGCCGTTATCGCCGCAGAAAAAGACGATGGTATTTTCATCAAGTTTGAGTTCCTTAAGCAAATCCAATACCTGCCCCACCTGCCGGTCTACCATGCCCACCATGGCCGCATAACGCCGGGCCTGTTCCGGCCATTCTTCCTTATCCTTGTAGATCGCCCAGGCCGGGTCGCTATCAGGGATATCAAAAATACCGTGAGGAGGCGTAATGGGCAGGTAACAGAAGAAAGGCTGGTCCTTGTTATCCCGAATAAATTTAATGCCCTCATTAAAGATGACGTAATGCGAATAGTTCGTCCCCGTACTGCCACCCACGTTTCCCTTTAAGGGCACCTCTTCACTATTACGAATAATGTAAGGCGGGTAATAGCTGTGGGCATGCACCTGATCGTAGTAACCCAAAAACACATCAAAGCCGTGCTTCTCAGGTACTCCAGTGGATCCGCGACCACCACAACCCCATTTACCGAAACCGCCGGTGGCATAGCCTGAAGCCTTGAGCATAGTAGCAATGGTTTCCTCCTCCGCACGCATGGGCGTGCCACCGCCATTGACCCGTACTGAAGTGTGGCCACTGTGCTTACCGGTCATGAGCACACACCGGGTGGGCGCACAAACTGAGGAACCGGCCAGGGCTTGAGTAAACCACACGCCTTCAGCTGCCAACCGGTCAATGCGCGGGGTTTTTATGGTTTTACTGCCCATATAGGAGGTTTCGTAATAGCCCAGTTCATCACACATGATGTAGACGATATTGGGCTTCTTGGCGGCTAGGGAACTGAACGAATTGAGGAAAACAGCCAGTACCAATAAATAGGAAATTCGCATGGATTAAAATTCTCATGATCCAGTCCACAAAACAAGGACTAGCAACTTTTCTTTGGTCATTGACCCGCAGCCAATGAGTCTTAACCTTTCATTCATGACCTCGCTGCGCGTTTTTCTTTTACTTTCTCTTGCCCTACCTCTTTCAGCTGCCACTTGGAAAGCCGGCACTGCCAAGGCCGATATTACGCCCAAGAAATCCATCTGGATGGCCGGTTATGGCGGCCGCACCAAACCCAGTGAAGGCACCCTGCACCCGCTCTGGGCTAAAGCCTTGGCTCTGGAGGATGCAAATGGTAACCGCGCAGTCATTATTGGCACTGATACTCTTGGCCTGACTGCCAGTATCTACACCAGCCTCAAAGCCCGGATTGCCAGGGAATATAAGCTCACCCCGGCTCAAGTAATGTTTAATGCCTCCCATACCCATACCGGGCCGGTCCTACGTGGGGGATTATATGACATCTATCCTTTGAACGCTGAACGCATTAAACGCATCGAGGAATTTTCAGCACAGATGGAAAATGAAATCGTGCGAATCACTGGCCAAGCACTCAAAAATCTCGAGCCTGTTACGCTTAAACACGGCATCGGCATCACGCGCTTTGGGGTGAACCGGCGTGAAAATAAACCTTACAGCGATGTGCCCAAGCTGATTGCCGCCAACGCCCTCAAGGGGCCCATTGATCATGATGTGCCGGTACTGGCCGTGTACAAGGGGCTCAATCTCAAGGCCGTGGTCTTCGGCTACGCCTGCCACAGTACCACCTTAAGTTTCCATCAGTTCTCCGGTGACTACTCCGGTTTCACCCAGATCGCTCTGGAAAAAAGCCACCCCGGAGCACTGGCCCTGTTCAGTGCCGGTTGCGGAGCCGATATCAATCCCCTGCCGCGACGGGAGGTTTATCAGGCAGAACGCTATGGCCACATGCTGGCTGCAGCCGTTGAAGAAGTGCTCCTGCAAAAACTTAATACCCTGGAACCCAAACTGGCCACCCATATCAAGACCATCCCCCTTGAATACGGCGCCCTGCCCACTGACGAATCGCTGGCTGCTTCAGCCAAAAACCAAACCAGCTACCGGGGCCGCTGGGCTAAGCGCATGATTAAGCTTAAGACCACGGGCAACCTGCCCAAGACCTACCCCTACCCCATCCAATGCTGGCGGGTGGGGGATCTGCTGTGGTTATCAATGGGAGGTGAAGTGGTCGTGGATTATTCCATTCAGTTCAAAAAAGAATTCGGCCCACGCACCTGGGTCACCAGTTATGCCAATGATGTAATGGCCTATATCCCCACCTTCCGCGTCCTGCAGGAAGGCGGCTACGAGGGGCAAAGCTCCATGGCCGTCTATGGCCTGCCCGCCGACCGCTGGAAAGCCAATGTTGAGGAATTGGTAAACCAGGGCATCAAACAACTCGTCTCAGAAACCAAGTGAGCACACCTGCCCGCTGGAAGAAACCGGTTCTGTTTACCGGCGGGGTTCTCCTGATTGTCGCTCTGGGATTCTGGCTTTGGCTTCCTTCCAATGGACTGAATGCCGCCCGCAAATTCATCCCATGGAAATTTGGAAACGTAACCCACACTACACCTGAAGAACTAAATAGCTGGCTAAAGGACTCAAATCGGACTGCTCCGCGCCTTTGGGATATCCGGCGGCCAGATGAATTTGCTGTGAGTCACCTACCCAACGCCCGGCACGTTCCCCCGGAGACTTCTGATAGTGAGCTTAAAGAAATACTAAAGGATACCGACCAACCCATCGTGGTCTACTGCGCGGTGGGTTACCGCAGCGCAAAGATGGCCCAAAGATTGATGGGTTTGGGTCATACCAACGTAATAAACTTGGAGGGCGCCATCTTTGCCTGGGCAACCGAAGGCAATGCACTGGAAGGCTCAACCAAAGTACACCCCTTCAATACGATGGGCCGGCGTATGCTGCGCGATGATCTGGAAGCCGACTAGAGAATCCACCACCATGTGAGAAGCGGCCCCACGACCAGTGCCGGCAGATAATTGGCTAAGGGCACTTTCTGAACCTCCAGAATCACCAGCATAATGGTGAGCACCAACAATCCTCCCACCAGATTGAAATTGGCCAACAACATCGGTTCTTCCTTCATGAATTCCAGATGCGAAGCCAAAAGCGTCACTGTTCCCTGATAAGCCAATAGAGGCACCGCTGAGAGCATCACTCCCACGCCAAAGCGCGGGGCAAAACACATGGTGGCAATGCCATCCATAATGGATTTCACGATCAGGATAGTGGGCACATTGCCCAATCCATCCTCCACGCAACCCAGAATCGACATCGGCCCCACCGTAAAGAGCACCGTACAGGTAACAAACCCATCGCTGAACTTGTTGCCATCCTCCTCATCGGATTTGGTAAGCCGTTTTTTGGCTTCCTGACCCAGTTTATCCAACCACTCCTGCAATTTGAGCCAGGTGCCAAAGAGATTGCCGAAGGAAATGGCCAGTAAAGTAATAAGACCCAGAAGCAAAAACTTCCAAACAACCCCTTCAGCTCCTTTCCATCCACCATAAAGCCCATTGGCAATCATGTATCCCCCTGCCAACACTGTGAGACCCGCCAAATATCTGCGCACCCGGCGCTGTGTTTCATCAGGCAACTGCCGACTGAGGATCAGTCCAACGGTCCCGCCCACAAGAATGCAGAAGACGTTAAAAAAGGTGCCGAGTGGTAGCCACCCGATTTTGAACCACTCGCTCATGCACGCAATTGGTCCGCCACCGCTTCGCCCAAAAGGATCGGCTCGCGCAAGTCACCCGTTTGCTCAGTGCGTTGCACCGTATCACTCAGAAAAGAAACCGCACCCATTCGAATCTTGGATTCCTCCACCACCGCATGCGCTCCCACCGGTGATTGGCAACCCCCTCCCATCGCCTTCAGGAAAGATCGCTCAGCGGTCACACTGGCCATGGTATTGAAATGATTCAAACGCTCGACGATTTTTTCAATGCGACCATCCTCCTCACGAATCTCCAGCCCAATCGCCCCCTGCCCCACGCAGGGCAGCATGATGTCTGTATCCAGAGTTGCAGCACGCAATCCATCAGGAACCGCGTCCCCCTCAAGAAAACCTTCACCGGAAATAGAAAAGTTCAATCGATTGAGACCCGCAGCCGCCAGAATGGTTCCATCCATTTGCTCATCATCTGCCAGTTTTTCCAATCGCGTCGGAACATTGCCACGAATTTCGGCTAACTCAAGATCTGGCCTTGCTGCACTCACCTGCGCCTGGCGACGCGTGCTGCTGGTGGCGACCATACCCCCTTCTTTTATCTGTGGAATGAGCCCGGCAAACCCCGCCTCTGCCTTGTAGATCAACACATCGCGGACATCTTCACGCTTGGTCACTGCCCCGAGCTTCAGGCCAGCTGGCAATTCGGTCGGCAGATCTTTGAGACTGTGTACGGCCAGGTCCGCCTTTTGACGCACCAAGGCCACCTCCAGTTCCTTGGTAAAGAGTCCTTTGGGAAGAGAATCACCGGCCTGCGAAAGGGAGGCGGTTTGGAGCTTGTCACCGGTCGTTTTAATTATCTTAACCTCAAAGGCCAACCTTGGGAACGCTTCGCGACAGGCATCAAAAATAAGATTGGCCTGTGTCAGAGCGAGTGCACTGCCTCGGGTAGCGATAATAACAGGCTTTTCAGACATCAATTGATAGCCGGCTCAGTGCCGGCAGCGGGTGTTTCAGGATCCTGACGATCACTTGATGAATAGGACAATGAATCAAGAAGCTCTTTGGTCTTCCCTTTCACAATGAATTCACACTTAGCGATCTCCTCCTTGCGAAGCCGCAGGTAATCATCAGCAATAGCCTGCAGATCGTCGATGTTGTAGAGGTAAACGTCCTCCATGAAATTAACCTCAGGCTCAATATCACGGGGAACAGCAATATCCACCAGCAGTAAAGGGCGGTGCTGGCGTGTGGCCTGTAGTGGTTTGAGTTTCTTGCGGTCAATTACATAATGAGGGGCACTGGTGCTGCTGATAATGATATCCACCGAAGCAAAGTCCGACTGCCAGTGATCAAAATCCACCGCCTTGCCCCCGAGTTCCTTGGCCATTGCCTCGGCACGTTCAAAGGAGCGGTTGGATACAATAAGGTTCTTGGCTCCACGGCTAAGAAGTGCACGGGCGGTTTTTTCGCCCGTGTCACCGGCCCCAATCACCATCACTGTACGGTCCTGCAGTTGATCAAATATTTTACTGGCCAACTCCACCGCCACATTGGCCACTGAAACACTGCCACGCTGAATGTTGGTTTCGGTGCGAATTTGCTTGGCGACATTGAACGCCTTCTGAAATGCCTTGTTGAGGGTTCCCCCGGTAGTCTTGTTTTCCAGTGCCACCTGATAAGCCCCCTTGAGTTGACCCAAGATTTCTGTCTCGCCCAACACCATGGAATCTAGACCACTTGCGACCTTGAATAAATGCACCACACTCGCCTCACCGGTATGTTCATAAAAAATATCTTCCCCATTAGTCTCCTCTTCCCCCATCAAAAATACCCGCAGTTCATTGAGTAGATGCTGTGGAAGACCAGTCCCTGCAGCATATATTTCCACCCGATTACACGTGGAGAGAATCACCGCCTCTTGCGCACTGGTTTCGCTGCACAATTTACCCAGTAGCTCAGGCAATTGGCTTTCTGCCAAAGCGTATCGTTCCCGCACTGTGATGGGTGCAGTTCGATGATTAAGACCGAGGCAAACAATGGGCATAATTACGTTTTTTGCAGGTGTGAAAGCATGGCCCCCCAAAAGGTGAGCATCATAAAAATAAATCCGCTCAAGGAGGCCCAGGCAAATCGTTTACCGCCCTGAGCCTGCCGCCAGTGGAGGAACGAAATAACTGAATAGAATATCCAAACCCCGAGAATCCAAATCACCATGGGATCGCCCAGGGAAGCAGTCTTGTCGGGTTGAAAGTGATAAGCATAGCTCGCCCCCACCCCCAAGGTGAGCAAACCGACCCCAACCCGCATCAAAACTGTCATCGCCTGTTCAAGTCGCTGCAAGGAGGGCAACCTGGAAAGAATCGCACGAAATTTATGCAGCTTAAGATCATGTTCCTGCGTGAGATACATTGCCGCAGCAACAGCGCAGAGGCCTAAGGCCCCGAAAGACAAAAGCAGCAGCGTCTTGTGTAGACTGCTGAGTACCCCGGAAAATTCCTGCTTTCCCACAGGTAAATCAGGATCCAAATCAGGAAAAAGCGCAAAAACACCCAGCACAAAAAGAAGTGGAGAAGCGAAGGCACCAATAAACCGGAACCGCTGCCACAGCCCCAACAGGAGATAGCCCACAACAATCGTCCACATAATGAAGGCGGTGGCCTCATAAAGATTGGTAATGGGACATTGCTGAAGGGAAAACCCCCGCTGAACCATGGCATTGGTATGCAACACCCATCCTACCCCCAGAAGCCCATACACCACCCAGTCATCGCGCTGGAATCCCTTTCGCCACAGGAAAAGCGAATAGATCATCCCAATGCCATAGAGCGTTACCGCGCAGCAAAAAAAAGTTTTGTCCGTCCAATTCAAGGGAGCTGATAGACTTGCCATATTTTTGGGTTTTTTTCAATTCAAATGGAAAGTGGTTTCCCTTGATAAATCACGCTTGTACCAGCGTCCAACCAGACGCATTAATCAGCTTGTGAGCAGGAGGATTTCCATTTGGGCAGGTTTTCTTTGTATGTCCTTATCATTAAGGGGAGAGGAAGTCCTCTATCGGACTTCTGATAAAGCCGCTGTCCCCCCTCTGCCCAGAGAATTCCGTGGGGCATGGATTGCTACGGTCAACAATATCGATTGGCCTTCAAAGCCCGGTCTTCCTGTTGCCAGCCAAAAAAAGGAGCTCTCCACGCTCATTGAAACGGCTGCCCGACTCAAACTTAATTGCCTCATCTTTCAGGTGCGACCGGCCTGTGACGCTCTCTATCCATCAGAACTGGAACCGTGGTCTGAATATCTCACCGGCAAAATGGGCAAAGCCCCTTCACCCATATGGGACCCACTGGCTTACGCCATCAACGAATCCCATCGCCGGGGGCTGGAATTGCACGCATGGTTCAACCCCTACCGGGCACGTTACAAGGGAGCCAAGGGGGCTCCGGCAGCCAATCACATCAGCCGCACGCAACCTTCATTGGTAAAAAACTACAATGGATTCCAATGGCTGGATCCGGCTGAGCCGGCGGCGGCCAACCACTCACTAAAGGTCATCCTGGATGTGACGCGGCGTTATGATGTGGATGGCATACACATCGATGATTATTTTTATCCCTACCCTGATAGCAAACGCACTTCATTTCCTGATGAAGCGAGCTGGAAAAGATCCAAGGCAAAGATAAGCCGCAAGGACTGGCGCCGGATGCATATCAATCATTTCATCAAGCGCCTGCACACTGAGATTCATAAGGTGAAGCCACACGTCAAGTTCGGCATCAGCCCCTTCGGCATCTGGAAACCGGGTTACCCAAAACAGATCAGGGGCCTCGATGCCTATGATGAACTCTATGCCGATGCCCGATTATGGCTGCGAGAAGGATGGCTTGATTACTGTGCCCCACAACTCTACTGGCAGATCAACGACAAGGATCAAAGTTACCCGGTCCTGATGCAATGGTGGCATGAACAGAACCCCAAGGGACGTCACCTTTGGCCGGGCAATAACTCGGCAAAAGTTGACCCGTGGCCGGCTTCAGAAATCATCAACCAAATCGACCTCACCCGGAAACATCGGGGCGTCACTGGCAATATCCACTGGAATGTGAGTGCCCTGGTCGATAACCGTAACAACCTGGGCACCCAACTCATCACCCGTACCTATGCTCAACCTGCACTTGTGCCTGCATCAAAATGGCTAAACAACCGTCCTCCAAGAGCTCCTGCAGTATTTGCCAAATGGGATAAGGCACGTGGAATGATCCAGATTAATTGGCGAACAACGGAAACAAACCCCATCCAGTGGTGGTTGTTTCAGGTTAAGGCCAATAACCGTTGGATTTCAAAACTGATGCCCGGCCAACAAAGAATGGCCCTCTTGAGACCAGGAAAAAGTTTCCCGGAAATTATTTCTCTCACCGCTCTGGACAGGGCGGGTAATTCCAGCCAGGCCACTGCCTTGTCACAAAAAACAACCCATTAGAACAAAGGAAGCGGCTTGCCATCGCAGATGGCCAACGGGAGGTTCTCAGGATTAGGGAGGGTGTGGTAGGTATCAATTCCCATTGCCTTAAAGATCGTGGCATGCAGGTCCGGTGGACCGCAGGCCTGATCAGCCGGCTCGAAACCCGTTGGATTCGATTTACCATATACTTGCCCCCCTTGAATCCCTCCCCCGGCAAAAACAGCAGAATAAACACCGGGAAAATGGTCGCGACCCGCCCCGCCATTTATCTTTGGGGTACGACCAAAATCAGTAAGCATGACCACCAGAGTCTCATCCAATCTTCCTCGCTCCCTTAAGTCCTCCACCAAAGTTGAAGCAGCCTGATCAAAGGGCGGCAACAGGATGTTCTTCAGTTTATGAAAATTATTTCCGTGTGTGTCAAAGTGATCGCCCTTGGATCCATTAAGATCGCCCGCTGCACAGTAAACGGTGGCAACCGGCACACCAGCCTCGGTAAGCCGCCGTGCCATCAGAACACTCTGCCCGCAGATATGCATGCCGTATTTCTCGCGCAACCGACGCGGTTCCTTCTCCAGATTGAACGCATCGCGCACCGCTGGACTAAGCAACATATCAAGCGCCTGCTCACGGGAACGATGCAGGGCCTTTGCCTCCAGATTAATGGCGCTAGCCCTACTTTCATCAAAGCCATTGATCAGCCCGCGCCGATCAACCAGACGACTGCGATTAACTCCCTCAGGCAACCCAAGATTGATCCGGCCTGAGGTCGGTGACTTCCCGTTGTAAATTTTCAGGCCCTGATCGGGAGGCCGCAACACCGCAGGGTCATAGCCCAGCCCCAGGAACCCGGCATCCTGCCCATTGGCCGCTCCTCCATCATAAATGGTGTAAGGCAAGGAAACTGCACCGGGCATTGAATTGGAGGGACTCCCCTTGGCCTGCCAAATCATTGAACCAATGGAAGGCCAGTCTGCACGTGTAGCTTCCCAGTTGCCATCCAGCTTGGCCGGTTCATGGCCGGTGAGGTTCCAGTAGGCACCGGAACGGTGGCTGGGAGCATTGTGATGGGCACTGCGAACGATAGCCCAATCTTTCATGGTGCGGGCAAATCCGGGCAAATGCTCACCAATGCGAATACCGGGAACAGCAGTGGGGATTTCTTTAAAGGTACCACGGATATTGGCGGGGGCATTGGGCTTGAGATCAAACGTGTCGAGATGACTGATGCCGCCCCAGCAGAAAAGGACAATGCAACTTTTGGCTTTCCCAAAACCGGAAGCACCGCTTCCTCCCTGTGCACGCAAGGCAAGTAATTCCGGTAGTGCAAGGCCACCCAAACCCAGTTTTAAAAAATCGCGGCGTAGCATTTTCTACCTCCAGAAAAATGATACCAGAGAAGAACTATTTTGTAAGAAAAAAGAAATAATCTTGGAAGGGCTGTAAGCCGAATTTTGTCTTCACCGCAAGCGGTGGAGAGGATCATTTATCTGTTGCGACCCTACCCGGAGCCGTGATCGTTTCCGATCGCAGGACGGACCGTCCCTGGCCCCCTATTTGGCCTTGCACCCGATGGGGTTTACCGTGCCGCCTCACTTGCGCTTGGCGCGGTGGGCTCTTACCCCACCTTTTCACCCTTACCTGAAGCAAGCCTCAGGCGGTATATTCTCTGTGGCACTTTCCGTCAGCCATCCTCGCGGATGAACTGCCCAGCGTATATCCCCGGCCGAACCGGGGTTACGCGGCATCGCGTCCTGTGGTGTTCGGACTTTCCTCTCCCGTTAAAAACGAAAGCGATCCTCCGCCCTTCCAAGATTACAAATACTGTAATTGAAAACAGAAAGAAAATGAAGCGGTAAAAAGCCTAGTCCGTCTCGAGCACCATGTCGCGGGTGTAGTAGACTATCCGGCTACAGTTGGGACAATAATTCACCTTGGAACCGGATTTTATCTCAATGACCTCTGCCTCGGGTAACTTCATGTGACAACCCCCACAGGCGCCATGCTGAATCCCCACAACAATATTGGTGCCCTTCCGTCCAACGAGACGGTTGTAACGGGAAAGAGTCAGCTCATCGAGTTTACCCTCGGCCTCAGTACGCTGCCCGTCCAGATCCTCGATTTTTTTACCCAAACCAACTTCACGGTCATCAATTTCAGAAAGCGCCTTGGCTTTGGCCGCAGTGGCCTCTTCCAGTTCTGTCTTGGCGGCTTTCAACACTTCAGCGTGGACATCCATTTCCTCCAGAACATTGATCTCGTCAGTCTCGAGATTGGATATGGTTTCCTTGCAGGTTTCCTGCTGACGTCCCAAAGCCTTGTACTGTTCGTTATCCTTGGTTTCCAGTTGTTGCTTGGAGTAGGTGCGAATCTTTTCCTGTTCCCCCTGAACCTCCACTTCCAGCGCGTTTTTGCTCACCTCCAGTTCCATGGATTTTTTATCGGCGGCTGCTTTTGCCTCTTCAGCACTCGCAGAACGTCCGTTCACCTCCGTTCTTTGGTGTTCTAATCCTGCCACTTCCTGCCTGGCATGAGCAATGGAGCGGTCGCGTTCCTGTAAAACCAGAAGTTTTTCAATATCCTCGTGCATGGAGTGCGGACAACCTAGGCCCACGAAGAAGCCAAGTCAACCGCGGGCCGTTGGGAATAAATTTTTGTGGTTTTCACAAGCAGAAGCCGCAGGGTCTGCGTTTTCCCCGGAATGCAGGAACAGATTGTCATTCTCGATTTCGGATCGCAATACACACAGGTGATTGCGCGGCGTATTCGCGAGTGCAAGGTGTATTCAACCATCCTGCCCTATGATACTCCCGCCAGGGAGATCGCAGCCATGAACCCAAAAGGGATCATTCTCTCGGGTGGCCCAAAGAGTGTTTACAGCCGAAAGGCCCCTCTCCCGGAAAAAGAAATCTTCGACTTGAATGTCCCTGTATTGGGAATCTGCTTCGGACTCCAAGTGATGGCCAAGTTTTTGGGAGGCAAAGTTGAGCGCGGTCTTAAGCGCGAATACGGAAAAGGCACCCTTTCAGTGAAAGACGGCCGCTGTTCGCTTTTTGGCAAACTTCCCAAAAGCCTTCAGGTCTGGAATTCACACGGGGACAAACTCACCAAACTACCTGAAGGCTTTAAAACTGTTGCCATCACCGAAAACTCCCCCCATGCGGCCATCGAAAACCGGAAACGGAAACTTTTTGGCATACAGTTTCATCCTGAAGTCGTGCACACGCCCAAGGGCAAAACCATCATCAGCAATTACGTCCATAAAATTTGTGGCTGTGGCCGAAAATGGACCATGCGCAGCTACATTGACCAGGCCGTAGCGGATATCCGCGCGCAGGTAGGCAAGGAGCATGTTATCCTCGGGTTATCGGGCGGAGTCGACTCAAGCGTAGCCGCCGCCCTGATCTATAAAGCCATTGGAAAGCAGTTGACCTGTATCTTTGTCAATAATGGTGTACTGCGAGCCAATGAAGCTGAAGCAGTAAAAAAACTCTTCAAGGACAACTTCAAATGCAACTTCCTCTACGAAGACACCGCCCAGTTATTCCTGAGAAAACTCAAGGGAATCACTGATCCCGAGACCAAGCGAAAGATCATCGGCAACACCTTCATTGACGTATTCCAAAAGGCCACACGTAAGGTTGGCAAAGCAAAATTCCTCGCTCAAGGAACGCTATATCCCGATGTCATCGAATCCGTTCCCATTGCCGGCAACCCGGCTGCCCTCATCAAGAGCCACCACAACGTCGGCGGGCTGCCCGAGAAAATGAAGTTCAAGCTTGTGGAGCCTTTACGTTGTCTTTTTAAGGATGAAGTACGCCTACTAGGCACTGAACTAGGCCTACCGAAGGAAGTCGTCTGGCGCCAACCTTTCCCTGGCCCTGGGCTGGCTGTTCGCCTGCTGGGTGAACTCACCAAAAACCGCCTGGATATTTTAAGGAACGCAGACCGCATCGTGGTTGAAACCATGAAGGATAATAACTGGTACTATAAGGTCTGGCAGAGCTTTGCCGTACTGCTTCCGGTTAAAAGCGTTGGGGTTATGGGTGATGAGCGCACCTACGAATATACCATTGCTGTGCGTATTGTTGAGAGCAAGGATGGCATGACCGCCGATTGGGTAAAGCTACCCCCCGCACTATTAGAAACCATCTCCAGTCGAATCATCAATGAGGTTGATGGGGTAAACCGCGTTGTCTATGACATTACGAGCAAACCACCCGGCACCATCGAGTGGGAGTAATCGATCCCTGAGGATTATTCTTCGGCAATCTTCTCAGTTCCTGCTGAGGGCTCTTCATTAACTTCCTTCGTTTCACCTTCTTCTCTGACAATATCCTCCACAACATCAGACGAATCTGGCTCTAACTGTCCTTCCTCAGCCTTCTCCTCGCCCTTCTCCTCGCTCTTCTCCTCGCTCTTCTCCTCGCTCTTCTCCTCAGCCTTCTCCTCAGCCTTCTCCTCAGCCTTCTCCTCAGCCTTCTCCTCAGCCTTCTCCTCAGCCTTCTCCTCAACCTTCTCCTCAACCTTCTCCTCAACCTTCTCCTCAACCTTCTTGCGAGGCCTTTTGGCTGTCTCAATGAGGCCATTGGAAAACTCCAGGACGTGTCCTTGATGAATAAGCCAGTGCAAATCAGAGATAATGTGTTTTTGCTCTTCTGTTTGCATTGGTATAACAGGCACCCCTTCTCCCCCGTCTTGCACAACAGGTTCCATTCCCCCGAGCTTTTCGAGTATTTGAAGTCGCGAGCATTTCGAAGCAGAATCTATAAACTGCATGATTCCTTTTACCCCTTCGCTCACTGGCTCAGCCTCGATATCCAAAAAATTTGGGCGTGCTACCGACACATGCGTCACCTTCTTATCCTTCTTAAAAAACTGAAGACCCATTCCAGAAAATATTTTGCTCAGATGCGTAGAGAGTTGCATTGGAAAATGTTTTTGCTTATGCCACTGATCCTTAAGGAATTCCGCCAACATTTTCGGATCACGCATTGCTTTAGCTAGCTCTCCGGAAATTGTAAGATGATTCACTTCTTCAACTACATCGGAAAAGTGATGGTCTCGAAAGTGGGCCTCAACATCATCTCGTTCTTCAAAAGTTACTTCAGATTCAGATTTTTTTGTAAGAAACTGAGTCTTCCACCTGGCCTGCTCAATCCAGGCCTGAACAGCTTCCTCTTCTTTTCGAATGCGAATGCGGGATTTAAACTTTTCAAACGGCATCCGGGAAAGCCGTTCGGCATGAAAGCTGATCAAGATATTCTGGTAATTGTGGTGGTTTGGAGCCCCAAGGTACTCTTCAGTTACACCGCATTGTGCAACAAAGGTAAAATTTCCTTTAGGCCCTTCTGTCTCCGTCTTTT
>Ga0208411_1000969_pt1 | contig 20488 bp, 18 predicted proteins | sample ETN01SmetaG_4_FD_185793 | JGI IMG/M metagenome (GOLD analysis project Ga0208411, IMG submission 185793) | Marine microbial and viral communities from oxygen minimum zone, Eastern Pacific Ocean - ETNP2014F12-01SV261 (SPAdes) (version 2) | ecosystem: Environmental > Aquatic > Marine > Oceanic ... | reverse complement strand
TAAATTAAAATATCGGTTTGACCTCGCTGATGGAGTGAATGAAGTAGTTTTATGATGTCTATCGAAAAATCTGAACTTGATGATTTAACTGAAGAAGACCAGTCTATACCTATAGTTACATCTTCAACATAGGCTAGGGCGGCATCTAATTCATTAAATCCTTGTAAATTTCTTAAAGGAAGAATAACCCGGCCTCTATCCAACATCAATAAATCAATAATATCTTCACCCCATGTTAATCCAAAATCTACATATATTTTATTTTCGGGATTTAATTCTAAAAATGAAGGATCAGGTCGATTTCTAAGTATTCCACCCATATCCCAAATTAGTGTTGGCTCTGTATTATTTGGAACTGAAATATCCATATCAGATGATATGAAATTAATTGTTCCTAAATCCCAAATTGGCTTTACTCTCTTACCTTGATTATAAGCCATTGCAGTCCAAACCATTTTTAGGCAGGAACATGTATCGATTTACATCTTTCTAAAGATCTAATATCAACTTAATTTTAGAAGGAGGACCCTCTGAAACATGTAACATATGATAAGAAATAGCCTTGATTTCAACACCATATCCATGTTTTAACTCATCATAAAATTCTCCATATATTTTTCCTCTTAATTTCTTCTTTTTATCAACAAAAAACTCAAGATTGGTAGAACCAACTATAAAATTCTCTGTATCAAAAAGAAAAATTAAATGAGATATATAGCGAATTAATAAATTGTCTAAATTATTACCTTCTAAATCGATAATATAGGAAGATTCGGATTTTGGTAAATTACCCCCTGTAATAACCTCAGTAAATGCTAAACTAACTTCTTGAAAAGCCTCGGATAAATTCTTATCTTCCACTTCAATACCGGCATCAGCTGTGTGTTCAAAGATTTTTCTCAACTTAGGGTTAAAACGCTTTCTTAATAAAAATGGTAGCGGGGGATGGATTTGAACCATCGATCTCCGGGTTATGAGCCCGACGGGATTTCCTAGCTACCCCACCCCGCTATGCTATACTAGGATAAATCTGGCTCCGGAGTATCCCACTCTAAATGGGCTTGATATAAAAACTTGTTAGAGGTAAGTCATAAATATATTACTATGATAAACTTAGTGTGGATAGTGGATTTGTACTTGGAAAAATTAAAAAACAAATAGAAGATTTGGAGAATAATCAAGTTATTTCAATAATCATAATTGCAATAATATTAATCTATTTTTTGCTAACAAAAACGCAGAGAGGTAGGGAAGTAAGAAAGAAATTCAGAATTTTACCTAAATTAATTCCATTAGAAGAAGAATATGAAACTGAAATTGAAGAACCTGAAGAATTAGATGGAAGTAATAGACAATTGAAAGGCGAAATTATTGAAAATGAACATCATATATTAAATGAATTATTAGGAAATAAAGAACCCAAAGAATTAGATGATTTTAACGAAGAAGATGCATTGATTTTTAAAGAACAAGAAGAAACTATGCCGTTGCCTAATCAAAATTTTGGAGATATGAAAGAACATATCAATTCGGCGAGTGAAACTCAGGAATACTGTGCTTCATGTAATAAACCCGTTAAATCTGAATGGAAAGCTTGTCCCTTCTGTGGTGAATTTCTTGAAATATATGAAAATTAAGAATTACTATTCCTTCGACCAGCAATTGTAACTATTACTAGTAAGAAAATTGTTGATAAATAACTAGGTGCTGGCAATAATGAATCTGTATCTCCACTTTCTTTATTATCTGTAGTTTGTTCACTTATTATCAATTGAATGTCAAGAGAATTATCTGATAGAGAATATAGTGATTCTGAAACATCCTTATCCAAATCTACTCTTATTTTCAAAAGATTAATACCTGAAGATGGATCTAACCAAGTCAATACTACAAGTTCATTACCAAAACCACTGATACCTTGTTCTAAAGTGTAAGCATCTAATTCTTTACCGTTTTTATCTAACAATTTAACTATAAAAGGTTCTGTACTTTTACCTCCGTTATTATAAACGGTTAGTCTTATTTGTATTGGTTCTGTTGAACTTAAATCATTTTCAGTTAACAAAGATAACTGTTTACCGTTAATTGAAACATCCTCAATATTAACTGCTAAATCTGAAATGCGGTCTAAAGGTATATCTAATATTATATCTGAAGATAATGTTGCTGAACCATCTCCTGGTGAGATTGAATCCGCTGTTAGAAGAAGGCCAACAGGTTCACCTAAAGTATTTTCATAATTTAATGGTCTCAAAACTAAATCTATTTTTTGTGTTTGTGATTTTTCTAAAGTTATTGCAGAAACTTCAGTATCATCAATTTCTATACGTATAGACCAGTCACTACGTGCTGTTGTAGCATCTAAACGATATGTATCCTTGTCACTTCCTGTATTTCTCAAATTAATACTAAAGTAGTAATAACCATCAATGTCTAAAGCCTCTGGATCAATATTTATTTTATCCGGAGGAGAAAGAAATACAACTCCATACGTCCTAACTGTAGCATCTAACTTAACTGTCTGTGAAACCTCAGAATTACTTGTTGAGGTTACGATTATATTTACATATTCATTACTTCCTCCAGTTGCTGAAACTGGAGCTTCAAGCTTCACTTGAACATAATTGTACAAGTTCATACCAATATCAAGACTAGATTGAGAAGTCAAAGTAGCTTCCCAACTTGCTGGCAATGAAGTATCATCTAACTCAATAGTATAAATATCTCGTGTATTGCCTCGATTGTATACCAAAAATTCAAAATCTACTTTACCTCCTTTGGGCAATTGTCCAGATGAACTAGAATCATCATTAAACTCAATTTCTAAACCATATTCATCAACTACAAGATTATAGTCCAAAGTTGCAGTCCAAATATTCCCATAGGTATCCTTAATAGAAAATTCAATTTCATAAACGCCAGTTACTATATTTTGATCTTCTTGATAATGCCAAGTTCCTTGGATGTATTTAGCATAAGTATGCTTATCTTTAGCTAAAATAGAATTTTTGAAGGTGCCTCCACCAGATATGCCTTGTATTTCAATATTTGCGCTTTCTGAATCTAAATTATCTGCACCTAAAGCATTTGTAACATTTACCTTGATAAATAAACTGTCAGCACCCATTTCTTCCACGCGATCGTTACTAAAATAACCTAAATAATCATCCACAATCTCTACATGCCTAAAATTCATTGTCAACGAGGAATCAAAATCGGCGCTATCAAATTTGACATAAGCTGAATGATTTACTTCGTTGGGATCTCCAACAAAAGTTATTTTTGTCTCAACATTTATTCCAAAGGTAGTATAAGCTGGAACGCCACTTGGAAAATCACTCTTATCTAACGATGATTCTTCAAGTTCAACTGTATAATTTCCGTTTAAAATAGATGGACCGAATGGACCCTCTTCTCCTCTCTTTGTAACTTCATCTACAGATATATTTGTAATTCTGGTTTCTGCAGGATCAACTGAAAAATCAATCCATGATATGAATAATGTTGTTCGTATATTTATTTCTCCAACATTTGATGACTCAACCCAAAGCACATAACTATAAGAGTCACCCAAATCAAAAGGGCCTCCCATATTTCTTTCCCAGGTCCCTAAATAGTAGTATTCATTTTGGGCTGGTGGATCATTAGTGGCAATAAAAGTTCTTGGTTTGGAAGATGATGGTTCTTCGGTACTAAGGCCACAAGTTGGTCCGGAACAAGGTTCTTTAAGATAAAAGTCAATGTCAGCAAAATCATTGTCTTCTGCCTGAGAAGGACTTGCCATAATCAAAAAAGCAAATGCACAAAGCGTGAAAGATTGCCAGAAACGTTGCATTATTGTATAACCTTATTACACATGCTATTAAAGTTTCGTTAAAAAATATATGGTTTAACTAAAAAGATTATGACCATTACTCTTAGTGGTAATTTCTCCATTATCTACAATTAATTCTCCTCTTCGATAAACCTTCGATGGGAAAATTGCTGGCCAACCTTCAAAAGGAGTCCAATTGGCCTTTGAATGTAACTTATCTAATTCTATTGGTTTACTATTTTTCATATCAACCATCATAAAATCTGCAGTCAAACCTTCTGAAATACGCCCTCTGTCTAAACCAAGACGTGAAGCTGGAGATTCGGACATTGCACTAACTAAACGATTCATGTCAAGCCGCCCTTCGGAAACTTCATTCAACATCAATGGTATCATCGTCTCAACACCAGGAAGGCCTGAGGGAGGATTCTTTGATCTCTTTTCACTAATTGTATGTGGTGCATGATCACTAGCAAGAATTGGAATTTTACCTTCACGGAATGCATTATACAAAGCGTTGTTATCGTTACGAGTACGCAAAGGAGGATCTACTTTACAATCTAATGAATGGCAATTTTCTAAATTCAAAAGTAAATGATGTGGACAAACTTCTGATGTAGCTAAGCTAGGCATATTATTCAATCCATCTGTGGTTGACAAATGTGCTACATGCAAATATGGTGATGATGGCATCGAAGACAAACATTTGGATTCGGCATTATTACGATTCTTAGTGTGATCAGCTAATTCAGTAAGAGGCTCATTGTGCATATAGTCGGGATGTTCTCCGTGTATCACTAAAGGTTTGTTAGTTTTTTCTAAAACTTCTCTAGCATTAGAAAAATACTGATCAGATGTAATACCATAAGGATATAATTTCCAAAATGCTGAGGGTATTGTATCAAACCATTCTTTTTGAGTTAAACCTTCTTCAACATTTACACCAATTCCAAAATCAACAAGAGATTGAGAAGAAGCTATTGATTCTTTTTCATTAAAAGTAGTAACGTCTGAAGTGAATGGATTAGTATTAGGCATATCTACAACTGTAGTGACTCCTCCACAAGCTGCCGATTCAGAACCGCTTTTCCAATCTTCTTTATGTGGATAACCTGGATCTCTAAAATGTACATGCATATCTAATGCACTTGGTAGCATTATACCCTGAAACTTTGTTTTTTTATCTCCTTTAAGATTAGGGCCTATTGCCTTGATTTTACCGTTTTCAATACCTATACTGGTTTCAGTTAAACCCTTATTTGATATCCAAATTTTACCTTCAAAAACTTCCATTATGCTTTTTCCTCTATAACTAAATCAAAGGTTCTCGTATAAACATGTTCGGTTCTACTTATTGCTTTTAAATCAAAATTAAATATACCTTCAATCGGTTCTTCAATTGGAGTTATAAGTAATGTTAAGTTTGCATAAGAATTTGATGTCAAATTCAAAGTTACATTTTTACCTGTTGAATCCCACCAAACATAATTTTCAAAATATGGAGAAGAAGAATTGAGTATACTATTACTATCACTAATAAATATGTATTCTACTTCAAAAATAATCGTATAATTAACTATTTGATTAACATTTATAGTAAGGTTGTCCCAACCACCTGATTCTCCAATGTTTTTTATTGTTAGATTAGTCATATTAGAATTTCCAAAATTAGGATTAAATTCAGTAATATCTGATTCAATGCTTAAATCAAATTCTGATTCAACTGTGTAAATGGGAGAGGGGGTGAAAGTTACTACAAGAATTAAAGCAGTCAAAATGCCAATACTCCATCTAGACTTTCCAAGATTAGAGAGTTCTTCTGAAGGTGGAGGATGTGAAGTGCCCAAAAAATAAATTAAAACAGCATAAACTGCCCAACCGTTATATGGTTCAAAACCTGGAACTCCATAAAAAGCCATTAACAATAAAAGTATGATTACTCCAAATGAAAGTCCATTGCCTTTAGGTCCCAATAGAGCTCTTGCAATATGCCCTCCATCTAATTGACCTGCTGGCATTAAGTTAAGGGCCGTAACAAAAAAACCAGTCCATCCTGCTAAAACTACAGGATGTGAAAGATAGTCACCACTAGGTGTGTAGAAATTTCCAGTTAAATAATATAAGAAATCAAAAAATAATGAAGTACCTAAATATAATGAATCTCCTGAATCTATTGGCGTTGGAACTGCATTTTGTTCAGTTAACCAAAAACCAAGAATTGTAATTGGAATCGCAACTAATAATCCTGCAATTGGACCACTGGCTCCAACATCCAGTAAAGCTTTTCGATTTGGTATGGGTTCTCGAATTGAAATAAAGGCACCCATTGTTCCAAAAGGGAAAATCATTGGGGGCATAGGTAGGAAAAAAGGTAAAGATGCATCAAGATTATGCTTTTTAGCATAATAATAATGTCCCATTTCATGAGTTCCCAAAATTATCATTAAAGGTAATGAAAATGTCAGAAAACCCATAAAAAATACATCTGGAGTTATTAGCAATCTGAACCAAAACCAACTCATACCTAATAATTCTGAATCTGAATAAGATGCCCACCACATAGAGCCGGCCCAAGTGGTTGTGAAAATTGTAGCTATTAATAAATATAAATTCATTTTATTTTTAACATAATCAAAAGAAGGTTGTGGAATAACTACTAGGATTAATTCATCACCTGCTCTTCTCAATATTGGAAATGCGCGGTCAGCTCCTAAACTATTAACTTCTTTAAAAGCTAATCTTAATTCTTCAAATTTACTCTCTAAATCTTCTGGTTCTTTAACATAAAATAAATGTGCACTGCCATCCCAAATATAGTTATCAATAGTCCAACCGAACCGTTCCAAAAATTTAGTTATTGTTTTTGACATTTATAGACCAAGAACTTCCTTTGATATTAATGAAATATCATCTTTTAATTTTGAAGGACCATAAACTGAACCTCTCCAATGGTCAAATTGTGCTTCATAAAGACTTGAAACTAATCTAGAGTGATTACGTGCAAAATCTATCTCTCCATTATCCTTTAATATTTTAGTTTTTAATCCTGGCATCACTGAGAATGGAGGTATATCTACATAGATTTCTGAACTATCTATACCTAATTTTGAAGAAATTGAAGACTCATATTCTATTTTTTTAGACTTTTCTAAACCTGAAATCTCAACTTGTTCTTTGGTTATACTAATAGCTCTCTTTGTTATTCTCCTATTTTCAAAATTATTAATAATTTTACTAGAAAGACTACCTACTTTATTTAATTCAGAGATAAATTTATGATCAGTAAATGTAACAAAGTCTTCAATGGAAAAATGACCCGAAGATATGGCATAATTTGCAGCCCTGGCTAACATTAATTCAGCACCTCTTGCAAATGGATGAAAATAGACTGTTGAATACATCGTTGATCTAGCCGTTAAAAGAGCTTCAACGGCAGGTAATCCTTTTTCTTTAACAACTAAATTAGAATCAGACATGCTCATCGTTGTTATTAAACGACCCATATCTACACCTGTACTCACGCCAGTATAATGGGCATCACGAACTAAATAATCTAAGCGATCACCATCTAAATCGCCCGAAACCAAAGGTCCTAATTTGTGATTTCCTAATATTATTTGATTAACTTCCTTAGGGTTAAATCCTTCATTGGAGATTATATCATGTAATTCTGTATTAGATATTATATTTGTTGTTCGAATTGCATGATCTTCAACACCTTCTATTTCATCACCTAAATGTGAAAATGCAGTATGTCCTAAATCATGTAAAAGGCCTGCAACTGAAACTAATTGCTTATCATGAGAATCCAAACCTATAGAATCAGCTATTTTACTAACAACATGACAGGTTCCCATACTATGTTCATGTCTTGTATGATTTGCCCCAGGATAGACCAAATTAGTAGGCCCTAATTGTTTTATCCATCGCAGTCTTTGATAGGCTGGAGTATCTACTAATTTAATTTCCAAGGAAGTTAAATCAATGTAGTCGTGTATTGGGTCTCTTACTCTAACCATCTCTGTCAGACAGCCTGTGTAGGATGATAAATAACTTGCTCAAACAACTGTGTCCCACCTCTTCACTATTTGGTTAATTTAAAGGCTGTGGCCCAAAGCTTATAATGGCTAAATTGTATTGTTTTAAAGCCCTATGAACAACTCCGAAAATACAAAAGAAATAGAAGTAGAAGAGTTGACAGAATGCAGTGAATGTAAATCTGAACATATTGTGAGAGATTATAAGCGTGGAGAAATAACTTGTAGTAATTGTGGATTGGTTGTTGAAGGACAAGTCATAGACCAAGGGCCTGAGTGGAGGGCTTTTGACTCTGAACAAAGTGAGAGAAGAGCAAGAGGTGGAGCTCCAATGAGTGTGATGGTACATGATAAAGGACTTTCAACTGATATCGGTTGGGGAGGTAGGGACATCTATGGCAATAATGTTCCAACCAGAAACCGATCTCAAGTTTATAGAATGAGAAAATGGCAAAGTCGAACTAGGGCGTCAAACTCAGCCGATAGAAATTTAGCTCAAGCATTGAATGAATTAAATAGATTAGCATCTAAAATAGGATTGCATCGACAAGTAAGAGAAGAAGCAGCTATGCTTTACAGAAGAGCTGTCCAAGATAACTTGGTTAGAGGACGTTCTGTAGAAGGTGTTGCAGCTGCGGCACTATATGGTGCTTGCAGAAGATGCGAAGTTCCAAGAACATTAACTGAAATAACTGAAGCTTCAAGAGCATCTAAAAAAGAAGTTGGGAGAACTTATAGATATATTTCTAGAGAATTGAAATTAAATTTGCAACCGGCATCTCCATCTGTTTATATTGTAAGATTTTGTAGAGAATTAGAATTGTCTGGAGATGTAGAAAGTGCAGCAATCAATATACTAAATCAAGCAATTGAAGCTGAATTAACTTCTGGAAGAGGGCCAACTGGTGTTGCTGCTGCTGCAATATATATTGCCTCAGTAGTATACAATAAAAGAAAAACTCAAAAAACCATTGCAGATACAGTGGGCGTCACTGAAGTTACTATTCGAAACCGTTACAAAGAATTGGCTAAAAATCTAGATATTGTAGTATACAAGTGAGGTCCCTTGAAAGTAAAAAAACGTGATAACAATGTTTATCACATAAGATTAGAACATGAAGATGATTTGTATCATTTAAATTTATTATTAGACAAAGATGATATGGTAAGGGCCTTAACCGAAAGAAGAGAAGCGAGTCAAAATGACCGAGTACGTTCGGAAAGAGGTAAAAAACAAAAAATGAGGTTGACTATCAATGTTAATAAAGTTGAATATCAGTCATTCGGACAGAGATTAAGATGTCATGGTGTTATTGCTGTAGGAGAAAGAGATCAAGGTTCACATCACACTTTAATTCTTGAACCTGGGGATGATTTTGATATTGGTAAAAGTAATTGGCTAACACATCATAAGAAAAGACTTAGGGAAGCGGCTCAACCTGTAGTTACTGCACTGGCCATTTGCATAGAAAGTGATAGTATTGTTATTGCAGAATTAAGAACATATGGCCTTCGAGAATTAAAAACGCTTAACCGTGCAGGAAGTGGTAAAGGAACTGGTGGAGAAGAACTCAAAGAATTTTATATTCGTACTGTAAAGCAAATTGTAGATGTCCACATTAAAAATTCTATTATGGTTATCATAGGTCCGGGATTTCTTAAAGATGATTTTGTAACTGTTGCTAAGAAAGAAGCTCCCGATATTTTTTCAGGATGTGTTGTTGAAAATTCAGGACAAGGTGGAATGGCTGGAATTAATGAAGCCATAAGCAGAGGTACTCTTCCAAAAGCTGTATCTCAGATTAAAATGCAAGAAGAAATGAATGCTGTTGAATTATTAAAAGATGCAATCGCAAAAGATTTAGCGACATATGGGAAAAATCATGTGAAAAATGCACTTGAAAATGGAGCTGCTGAGAAATTATTAATACTATCTGAAAAAACAAGAAGTGATGAGGGGAGATTACTACTAAAATTAGCTGAAAAAAATAGAACTGAAATAATAGAAATCTCATCACATCATCATGGCGGTGAAATGCTAAATGGATTAGGCAATATTGCAGTTATTCTTAGATACCGTTTAACATAAATTCTTTTAGAGGGGAGGGTGTAAGAGAGATATGATGCCAGGAATGGGGCGCATGAACCCCCGGATGATGAAGAAGCTACAAAAGCAATTACAAAACTCAACGGAAGAGATAGATGCCACTGAAGTAATAATAAGAACAAAAGATAAGGAAATTTATTTTAGTAATCCATCTGTAAGTGCTATGAATATGATGGGGCAACAATCATACCAGATTGTTGGAGAACCGCAAGAAAGGGGATTGAGTGGAGAAGATAGTACACCGAATATACCTAACGAAGACATTGAATTAGTAGCATCACAAGCTGGAGTTTCGACTGATAAAGCAAGAGAAGCTTTAGAAGAATGTGGGGGAGAACCTGCTGAAGCTATAATCAAATTAATGGGAGGCTAATATGGATTTTTCTGAAACTGATGATCAAACTATGATAAGAGATATGGTCAGAGATTTTGCTGAAACTGTAGCTGGGCCTTCTTGTTACAAAAGAGATAAAGAACAAATACCACCTATTGATGAATTTAAACAATTTGCAGAATTAGGTGTAGCCGGTATGACGATTCCTGAAAAGTATGGAGGCCAAAAGTTAGACGATATTTCAGAAGCCATTGTTGTTGAAGAATTATCAAGAGTGGATCCTTCATTAGGAGTTATGGTAGCTGTACATGTGGGGCTATGTTCAATGACTATTAACCTCAATGCAAATGAAAAACAAAAAGAAAAATATTTACCTAAATTAGCATCTGGTGAATATCTAGGTGCCTATTCATTGAGTGAAGCTGGTTCAGGAACTGATGCTGCTGCAATGGTCGCTCGTGCTACAGAAGAAGATGACTGCTTTGTACTTAATGGTGAAAAAATGTGGGTTACCAATGGCACTACTGCGGACCTCTTTGTTCTTTTTGCTAAGGTAACTAATCATCCTGATTATGGAGTTAAAAAACATGGAGGAGTTACATGTTTTATTATCGAAAAGAATTTTGAAGGCTTTAAGATAGGCAAAAAAGAAGAAAAATTAGGAATAAGGTCTAGTGATACCTCTACTTTAATTCTAGAAAATTGTAAAGTACCAAAAGAAAATGTTTTGGGAGAAGTTGGAAAAGGATTTGCTATTGCAATGAATGCTCTAGATAATTCAAGAATAGGTATTGCTGCACAAGGCTTAGGGATAGCTCAAGGTGCATATGAAGCAGCATTAAAATATTCAAAAGAACGAGAAACTTTTGGAAAGCCAATAGCAGCCCATCAATCTATTAGTAATTATTTAGCAGATATGGCACTTAGAATAGATGCAGCAAGATTACAAGTTTACAAAGCCGCATGGGCAAAACAACAACATTATGAAAATAATGCACCAAGGCATACAATAGAAGCATCATTTGCAAAACTAAATGCTGGTGATACTGCAATGTGGGTCTCTGAAAAAGCTGTTCAAATATTAGGTGGCTATGGTTATACTACTGAATTCCCTGTTGAAAGATTCTTCAGAGATGCTAAAATAACACAAATTTATGAAGGAACCCAAGAAGTTCAAAGATTAGTAATTGCTCGTGAAATCGGAAAATAGGAGCAATACTTTTATCAAACAGTTTGTAAACTGCATTGTAGGTCATTTTGACATTGATAAAAATTGTTGGAGAAAACAATGCGTATAGGAATCCCAAAAGAAACAGCTGAAAATGAAACACGTGTAGCAATTGTACCTATTTCTATCCCTAAATTAAAAAAAATAGGGTTTGAAGTTATTGTTCAAAAAAATGCAGGCGAATTATCAGGATACTCTGACTCTGAATATGAGGAGAAAGGTGCCCAAATAGGAGATATAGATGAAGTGATGTCTGCTGAATTAATTGCAGCAATCAATGTTCCTAATTTTAAAATGATGAAAAAAGGACAAATGCTAACATGCATAGCTGATCCTTTCAGAAACTTAAAACAGACAAAAGAAATTATTGATGCTGGAATCACCTTGTTATCTCTAGAAGTGATACCAAGAAGATTATCAAAAGGGCAATCAATGGATGTTAACTCAAGTCAAGATAACTTATCTGGTTACAGGGCTGCTTTGATAGGATCTCAACACATTAAAAAAATGGTCCCTATGATGATGACATCTGCAGGAACTGTTAGACCTGCAAAATTCATTATTCAAGGTGCTGCCGTAGCTGGCCTTCAAGCAATTGCCACGGCTAAGAGATTGGGCGCTGCAGTTCAGGCTATTGATGTTAGATTAGCTGCAAAACAAGATACAGAGAGTTTAGGAGCAAAATTTATTGATGTCCCAGGATGGAAAGACGCTGAAAGCTCAAGTGGACACGCTTCTTTATTCACAGACAAAGGACTTCAAGAAGCATTTGATAATGCTTTAATGCAATCTGTAAAGGAAGCTGATGTTGTTATTACTACAGCTAGATTATTCGGCAATAATGCACCTAAATTATTCTTTAATAAAGAAAACAATGATAAAATGGCCAAGGAAATGAAAGAAGGTTCAGTAATCGTTGACATGAATACAGATACTGGAGGAAATATTGTTGGGAGTAAAGAAGGAGAAATTATAGAAAAAGATGGAATTACCATTGTGGGAATACCTAATCTTTGTAGAACTATTCCTAATACAGCCTCAATGTTATACTCGAATAATGTCACTAACTTCGTAACTGTGTTAGTTGATGAAGGAAAATTAGCAATAAATCAAGAAGAACAAGTATTAACTGGAGATGAAGGTGGGATTTCGGCAGGATATGGAGGAATTTTGATTGCTGAAAATGGAGAAATACATGGAAATCATACCAAACTAATGGAGGTCATGAAATAATGGAACTAATTACACTTATTGGAGCAATTACAGTATTCGTATTAGCTATTTTCTTAGGTTTTGAACTTATTACAAAAGTACCTGCTACACTACATACACCTCTAATGTCTGGAGCTAATGCCATTTCAGGAATTACAATTGTTGGAGCCTTAATCTTCTCTAATACAGATTTCAATAATGGAGATCCTGGATTTGCAGCATGGCTTGCTTTTTTTGCACTAATTTTAGCTACGATTAATGTAGTTGGTGGGTTTGCTGTAACTAATAGAATGCTGAATATGATTGCTGGAAAAAGAGGTAGAAAATAATGGACTCTGCAGTTTGGGATATTGGATATTTAATCGCTTCAATTTTATTCATTCTCGGGTTAAAAAAATTAGGCCATCCTCGTACAGCTCCTACTGGTAATCTCTATGGAGCCATGGGTATGCTATTAGCTGTAATCATAACGATTGCCCAAATGGATTTTGGATTAACTAATAATTTCATACTAATTGGTGCGGGATTGGCTATTGGGGGATTAATTGGATATGTTATGGCTGTAAGAGTACAAATGACAGGCATGCCGGAAATGGTTGCTTTGTTTAATGGATTTGGAGGTGCTGCAAGCGCGCTTGTTGCTGCTTCAGAAGTTTTTAGACGAATAAATCAAAACGATCTTCCTGAAGATTTAGAACTATATGTTGCTTGGACTGCAATTGGACTCTCTGCTTTAGTCGGATGGGTTACTCTAACTGGAAGCTTACTCGCTATGATGAAATTGAAAGGAGGAGTAGAAATATTTGGAACATGGTACAGAACGCCCACATGGGGTCCAGAATGGTTAAATTATGTTAAAGGATTAATTCTGATTGCAATTGTTGGACTCCTCTATATGACTATAGAAGAACCTGGAAATCAGGATTACGTTATAGCCATTATTGGCCTATCTTGTATTCTTGGAATCCTCTTTGTACTTCCGATAGGAGGTGCCGATATGCCAGTTGTAGTTAGTCTTCTGAACTCATTATCAGGTATTGCTGCGGCATTCACCGGATTTATAATTGGAAACAATGTATTGATTATTGCGGGATCAATGGTTGGAGCTGCAGGTCTAATTTTAACAAATATAATGTGCAAAGCAATGAATAGACAATTAATTGACGTATTATTCAAATCATTTGGCGGTTCGGAGAAAGAACAAGTTACAAGGACTAAGGTTGGTTCGGACCCTGAAGAAGTCGCGATGATTTGTGACGGGATATCAAAATGTGTAATTATTCCTGGATATGGAATGGCAGTATCACAATGTCAACATCAAGTACGTGAATTTGCAGATATTTTAGAAGCAAATGGGTGTGAAGTAAAATATGGAATTCATCCTGTTGCAGGAAGAATGCCAGGGCACATGAATGTCCTCTTGGCAGAAGCTAGTGTTCCATACGAAAAATTAATTGAGATGGATGATATAAATTCAGAAATGGCTGAATGTGATGTGGCATTAGTCGTTGGGGCAAATGATACTGTAAATCCAGTAGCTAGAAGTGATGAAGGACCTTTGGCAGGAATGCCAATAATTGATGCTGATAAAGCAAGAGTTGTCGTCATGGTAAAGAGATCCTTGTCCGTTGGTTATGCTGGTGTTGACAATGACCTTTTCTATGAAGATAAGACTATGATGCTATTTGGCGATGGTAAGAAAATGATGACTGAATTAGTTTCCTCAATGAAAGAACTCTAAAGTTTTTGCTGACCTTCTAGATTATCAATGGAAGTATTCTCCAACTGTCCTGTTAAACCTTCAATTTCATTTATAGGTTTTTCAAGTTGATTTTTACGAGTCGTAACTAATTGTTGGTAATCCTTCTGCACAGTTTCAATACTCCGTCCCATTTTTTCAATAGTACCCGAATATTTCTCCCACTGCTCTTTAAATTTACTTAAAAGTTTCATCACATCTAAAGCTTTTTCTTCAACTGCAAAATTCCTCGTTGCTTGATTTATGAGAGATAAAATTGCATAAAGTGTTAAAGGAGAACAAATTAACACTTTATTAGTAAGTGCATAATCTATAACTGAACTATCTTCTTGATTAATAAATGAATAAATTGACTCATTAGGAATAAACATCAAAACATAATCTAAAGTGCCTGATGAAGTATCAATATAATTCCTATTAGAAATAGCCTTGATATGATTACGTACCGATTTTAAGAATTCTTTTTTCTCATTTTTCATAACAAGTTCATCATCTGTTTCAATATAATTTTCATAATGAGAAAGAGGGAATTTTACATCCATATTGATAATTTTTTCTTTAGGAAGTTTGAAAGTAAAGTCGGGCCTTTCACCTGATTCTATAGTTACTTGTTTTGTATAATTAACATCCTCAATTAATCCAATAAAATTAAGGATATCTTCAACCATTCTTTCACCCCACTGGCCTCTTTTTTGTGATGATGATAGTATTTCTCTTAATTTTGTAGTTGTGTCTCTTAGATTTTGTGTTTCTGTTTTTGAATCTTCTAAATTAGCATTCAACTTAGTTGATTCCTTCTCAATTGATGCTAATTTTTTAGACATCTCTTCTAAGTTTTGATCAATTAGCTTTTTCTTATTTTCAAGATTTGTATCTGATTCTTTACTAAGTGTTTGAAATTTATCATTTGCTTGCTTGATAAATTCATCAGTATTTGATTTAGTTATATCTGATGCTATTGCTTTGAATGTATTTTCAAAATCTTTATCTCTATTAGATGTTTTTTCATGTAAATCTATTAATTTTTGTGAATTGTTATTGGCAATAAAATAACCTAAGGAAAAACCAATGAGTAAACTAATTATTATGTAAATTACTAACATTTCCATGGGAATCTGTAATACTTAACCTAATGGTCTTATTATTATTTTATTATAGAAAGTTATCTAAAACTGCTCCTTTAACTGTTATTGAGAATTGTCCTAGTTGAACCTCAGCATCCGGGAAATGTAGGCGCGGTAGCAAGAGCAATGGCTAATTTTGGAGTAACTGATTTAGCATTAGTAAATGGATGTGAAATAAATGATGATGGATATGCTAGATCCAAATCAGGTAAACCAATTTTAAAGAATTTAAAACGATTTGATACTATGGAAAAAGCACTAGCTGACTGTGATATTGCTATTGGAACTAGTGGAATTAAACCTGAAGGAGATAAAAGATGGTTCAGAGCACCAAAGGATGTAAAAAAGATTAACGAATTAATCAATGAAAGAGAAAATCCTGCATTAGTATTTGGGAGAGAAAATTATGGATTATATAGAGAAGAATTAGCATTATGTGAAACAACGATAACTATTCCTACAAATCCAGATTATCCTATTCTAAATCTGTCACATGCAGTTGGCATTGTACTTTATGAAATTAAACGGAAAGAAAAAATTAAAGGGCCGAAAAAGCGTAAAGCTGTTTCGCAAGAAGATTTTGAAAGATTAGTAGAAAGGATAATGAAAATGTTAGAAGATAGTAGTTATCCTGAAAGACGGTTAGATCGATCGAAAACAACCCTTAGAAGACTTATATCAAGAGGAAATCCTGATGAGGGAGAATATGAAAATTTGATGGGGATATTCAAAGCTATCAAAGAGGGAAAGAGATGAAACATATCATGGTAACGGGTCCAATGGGGGCTGGAAAATCAACATTTATGAGAAGTTTACCTAAACCACAAGGAAATTTCGTAAGTCCAAACAATGTCCCTGATATGATGCTTGATTATTCATGTGAATTGAAAGGAATGATGTTCTATGAAATTGATGCACCTACTGCTACTGGAAAAGTTTGGATTGATTGGATTAAAGCTGCAAACATACAACTTGTTATTGGAAACGGAATCAGAGAACCTGATGAAAACTTTATTGAATTGTGGAATTATTTAGTTAAAAATACTCCAGACATTCAAAGATTAATCATATTAAATCGAACGGATAAAATTACTAAAGAATGGGAAAATTATTCATCTGAGAAAATATTTTGCGTTGGAATGGGAAAGACTATTGATGAAGAAACTGCAATTGCATCGGAAAATGATATCTTGACCATTATAGATTATCTGGAAGAATACTATGAATAATGATAAAAAAATAGAAAGTTTAAGATTTCTTTTAGCGGCTGCAAGCCAAATATATGGTGATAAAAAAATAATTGAAATGCTAACTGATCAAGGGGCGCCTAAACATGAAAATATTGAATTACTAGTGAATGATCCTGAGTTACGATTTACACATCTAACAATGGCTCTAAAAGAATCGGATGATTTTATTTCCCAGTTAGAAATACGGTTAACTGAATTATGTGTAATTGCTGATAGTTTAAAAATTGGAAAACCTGAGAATATTAGAAAATGGTTAAGTGATGATTGTAAACCTTGCTTAGTAGAACATATTATTCAAGGATATGAGGATGTTTACCATATCATGATTGAATTAGATAATCGGCTTATGTGGCAGGGTTGGCCCCTTATTGGAAAATTACATGACCCTATAGAATAAAGAGCAAGAAGATTAATACCACATTCAATACACAAACCTGAGGATACAATGAGTAAAGCACATGTTTATCGATTTGGACCCGGCATGACTGATGGTGATGCTGAGATGAAAAACCTATTGGGTGGAAAGGGTGCTAATCTTGCTGAAATGGCTATTTTAGAAATTCCTGTACCTCCGGGATGTACAATCACTACTGAAATTTGTACATTCTTTAATGAAAATGATAAAAAATATCCTGATGGGTTAGAAGAAGAATTGAAAAATGCTATTAAAGATATTGAAAATAGTGTAGGTACTGTGTTTGGAGATTCAGATAATCCTCTATTACTATCCGTACGTTCTGGAGCAAGAGCTTCAATGCCAGGAATGATGGAAACTGTCCTAAATGTAGGGCTAAACGATTTTACAAGAGAAGGATTAATTGCTAAGAGTGGTGATCCAAGATTTGTATATGATGCACAAAGAAGATTAATTCAAATGTATTCTGATGTAGTTATGGAAAAAGCTTCAGGGATTCAACCTGAAGAAGGAATGGGAATTAGGAATCAGTTAGAACATGAATTAGAAAAAATGAAAGAACAAGCTGGCGTAACTGAAGATACTGAATTATCGGCGATGAATCTGAAAGATTTAGTTGAAATTTATAAAGGAAAAGTTATAGAAGTTCTCAAGAAACCATTTCCAGAGGATCCGTGGGAACAATTATGGGGGGCTATTTCTGCTGTTTTCCACTCATGGGATGGAAAAAGAGCAAAAGCTTACAGAAAAATTGAAAATATACCTGAAGAATGGGGAACTGCTGTTAATGTCCAAGCAATGGTTTTTGGGAATTTAGGAGAAGATAGTGCTACAGGTGTCGCCTTTACCAGAAATCCTGCTACAGGTGAAAATAACTTTTATGGAGAATGGTTAGCAAAAGCTCAGGGAGAAGATGTAGTTGCTGGAATAAGAACTCCAAACCCACTTAATGAAATTTGTAGAACTGAACACAGTGGTAATCTATCTAGTTTAGAACAAGAATATCCACATTTGTATAATGAATTAGATGCTATAAGGCTCAACCTTGAAAAACATTACAATGATATGTTAGACATTGAATTTACCATTCAATCTGGTAAACTATGGATGCTACAGTGTAGGATTGGAAAACGAAACGGACCTGCTGCAATTCGTATGGCTTCTGAAATGGCAATTGAGAAGATGATTGATAGTGAAACGGCAGTAACTAGAGTTACGCCATCTCAATTAGATGAGTTATTGCACCCAATTGTTGATCCAGATGTGGAAAAGGTTACTGAATTACTCGCAAAAGGATTGCCTGCTGGACCTGGAGGTGCGACTGGAAGAGCTGTTTTCACAGCTCAAGATGCAGTTGACTGGGCTGCAAAAGGTGAAAAAATAGTATTAGTTCGTGAAGAAACAAATCCAGAAGATGTTGAAGGAATGAGAGCCTCTGTTGCAATTTTGACTTCAAGAGGAGGAATGACTTCACATGCTGCATTGGTTGCAAGAGGTTGGGGAATGTGCTGTATTGTTGGTGCAGGAGAAATGAAAGTTGATTCTATTAAGAAAGAATTTATGATAAATGGCAACACCATAAAAGAAGGAGATGCAATTACATTAAATGGAACTGCTGGAAAAGTCTATGAAGGTGAATTACCCTTAATTGAGACTGATATTACTAGTGATTATTTGACACATTTCTTAAGTATGTGTGATAAAATTAAGAAGTTAAAGGTTAGAACAAATGCTGAAACTCCATCGGATGCTAAGAGAGCATTGAATTTTGGAGCTGAAGGTATTGGACTCTTCAGAATAGAACATATGTTCTATGGTGAAGGATCTGAAGAACCTCTTTTCCATCTTCAAGAAATGATAATGGCAAATAGTCAAGAAGAAAGAAAAACGGCTTTAGATTCACTATTTCCTTTCATGAAGAATGATATCAAAGAAACATTGAGAGCAATGGAAGGATTACCTGTGACTATTAGGTTAATGGATCCTCCATTACATGAATTTATTCCTCATGATCTAAAAAGGCAAAAGAAACTTGCTGATGCTTTAGGAATTAATGCTGAAGAATTAGAAAGAAGATCTGATGCACTTAAAGAATCGAATCCGATGATGGGCCACAGGGGAGTTAGGCTAGGAATAACTCATCCTGAAATAACTGAAATGCAAGCTAGAGCTATCTTGGAAGCTGCAGCTGAACTTTCAAGTGAAAGTGTAAAAACTTTCCCTGAAATAATGATTCCCCTAACAGGAATGGAAACTGAATACAATCATCAAGAGAGAATTGTCAGAGAAGTAGCTGAAAATACCGATGGATTAGACAATTATATGGTTGGAACAATGATGGAAATCCCAAGAGCAAGTTTTGTTGCAGACCGAATTGCAGAAACTGCTGAATTCTTTTCATTTGGTACTAACGATTTGACACAAATGGCATTTGGATTTAGCCGAGATGATACTGGAGGATTTATGCCAGCATATCTAGAACTGGGATTGTTACCTGAGGATCCTTTTGCAAGTCTTGATGAAGGTGTTTGTGAATTAGTAAAAATGGGAATTGAAAAAGGAAGAAAAACAAAACCTAACCTAAAGATTGGAATATGCGGTGAACATGGTGGAGAACCTAAATCTGTTCATTTTTGTCATAATGTAGGAATGAATTATGTTTCATGCTCGCCATTCAGAGTACCTATAGCTAGATTATCTGCAGCTCAAGCAGTACTAAACAATGAAAAATAGTGCAAAATTATTACTAGAATTGAGTGTTGGTCTAGGATTAGCCACACTAATCACTACATATCTTGTATCAACAACTAGTGGAAGGGTTGCATCTTTTATCCCTATAATTTCTGAAATGCCATTTAATGAACCTGAATCAACTATATTTGGCACTGGGCTTGGGATAAGTATCTTCAGTTTTCTAATTTTAGCTCAAGTCTTTCATAGAATCTTTGAACCTTTGGCAAGAGATATTGGAAACAGTTATGAAAACTGGAATGATATGATTCGTATAATGGCCACTTTAGGTGCCATTTGTGGAATTATAACTGTAAATTTTCATTGGAATAATTATCCTATTTTACATGGATTCACGGCTTTTATTTTATTCACTTCATTTCTGATATGGGGGACTTTTGCATATCTTGTACTTGAAAAATCTGGAAAAAGAAACGATATCCGAAAATATGCGGTCTATGCAGGATGGATATTCTAT
>Ga0208411_1000958_pt1 | contig 20622 bp, 22 predicted proteins | sample ETN01SmetaG_4_FD_185793 | JGI IMG/M metagenome (GOLD analysis project Ga0208411, IMG submission 185793) | Marine microbial and viral communities from oxygen minimum zone, Eastern Pacific Ocean - ETNP2014F12-01SV261 (SPAdes) (version 2) | ecosystem: Environmental > Aquatic > Marine > Oceanic ... | reverse complement strand
TTCTTTGAAACCCTCCGGCACAAGCTCAACTGGAGTGGTTCACACGCGTGATACGGCAGAAAGACATCGCCCAAAGTGCAGGCGTGTCGGTAATGACCGTTTCCAAGGCATTACGTGACGAGCCGGATATTTCCTCAGCGACCAAGCATAGGATTCGAGACATCGCCAAAAAAACCGGGTACGTCCCCAATAATTCTGCACGAGGGCTACGGACACGAAAAACAAATCAATTTGGTCTAATCATTTCAGCTTTGAGCAACCCAATGTATACTCGTACCTTTATGGCCATAGAGGAGCAGGCTCACGAAATGGGCTATGAAATCATCGTTGCGCAAACCCTGAACAATCCAGAACGTGAGGAAACCTGCATCCGAAGACTTCTGGCAAGACAGGTTGACGGACTTTTTATCCGTCCGGTCTATCGGGCTGACTCTAAAGTGGCGATATATGAGGAACTCCGAAAGCTTCAAACCCCGACCGTGATACTCGGCCACAGAGCCCTTTTCTGCAACAGCTTCCCGAACGTGGAAACAGACGACATGGCTGCAGCCAAAGCCATCACAGAACATCTTCTTGATCTGGGTCATCGCCGCATAGCCTGCCTGACTGGCCCCACCTTCGCCCCGTGGGCACAAGAACGCTACGAAGGGTATAGACGAGGGTTAACTGAACGCGGCATCGAGATTAATGATAAGCTCATCTTTCATGCCGGAGCCACAATCGAGGAAGGAGCCAAGGCTGCTCTGGAATACATCCAGGAAACCCCCAATGCAACAGCCATGGTTGCCGCTAACGATCTCGTCGCCTTTGGAGCTGCCAACACCCTGCTCGAGCAAGGAGTACGCATTCCCGAAGATCTTTCCATCACTGGTTTCGGTAACGTGCTTTCGGCAGAATATTTTCGTGTTCCCCTTACCACTGTCCGGCAACCGAAATACCGACGTGGGCTTGCCGCAATAGACGCAATGCAAAAACTGCTGAAAGGTGAGCCTGCAAGCCCCAAGCGCCTGCCAGCTGAATTATTAATCCGCAAGAGCACCGCCGCCCCAAGCGCCTAGCGCGCAATAAATCGTTCTACATACTTGCCAAGCATATCGGCTTCAAGATTGACCGCATCCCCCACCGCTCGCTCCTTTAAAGCAGTTTGATTGAAGGTATGCGGGATTATCCATATCGTGAAACAACTCTTCTCCATGGCCGCAACCGTAAGGCTAATGCCGTCTACTGCAATTGACCCCTTGTGAACAACATAACGCATCACGGGATCTGGAGCCGAAACCTGCAACTGGTAATCTTCCCCTTTTTGCTCCCAGGTCATAATCTTCCCGGTCCCATCAATATGACCGGTGACAAAATGCCCCCCGAGGCGCCCTCCAGCCTCTAGGCTTCGCTCTAAATTAACAGCTGAACCGGCACGGCAATCCTTAAGATTGGTGAGATTCCATGTTTCCTTAAGCAAGTCGAACTGGACCATCTTACTCCGGCCTTTTGAGCCAATCTCAACCACCGTAAGGCAACAGCCATTCACCGATAAACTATCTCCCACGCTTAACCCCAATCCCGTCTTGCGCAGCGAGATCGTCAAACGGACCGATTTGTCACCAGGGTGAATAGATTCAACTGCCCCTGTCTCTTCAATAATCCCAGTAAACATCTGGACGAACTCAATCTCCAGCAAAGCCGGCCGTCAACAATAAATCTGACCCCAGCCGCCGCCATTGCACATCACACAACATCTTCACCCTGTTCAGACTTCTCACGCCAAAACCTGCTGCCGCCACGCGTGATTCCTTCCCTCCCATGATTATTGGCGCATAAAAGAAGGCAATCCTATTGGCTAAATTATTATCGAGGAATGCACCGCCAACTTCGCCTCCTCCTTCCACCAAAAGATTCACGACCTGCTCGCCTCCTAATCGCTTCATCAACCATTTTAAATCAACTCTCCCTTTTCGTTCTGGAGCCTCGATTACCCTCACTTTTTTACGCAAGGCGAGGATTTTCCTGGGTGGCGCATTGCGCAAGGCAACCACAGTGGTTTGGTCTGAGCATCCGTCAGATACCACCTTGGCACTCAAAGGAGTGCGACACCGGGAATCCAAAATTATTCGCCGCAACGGTAAACCTCCACGTTTGCCATGAGCCAACAGGCTCGGGTTATCAGCCAACACTGTATTAATCCCCACCAGAATTGCGTCACTACCCTTCCGGAGACGCAACCCCTCTCTTCTTGAAGGCTCCTGAGTAATCCATTTGGACTCGCCTGTTGCTGTTGCAATTTTTCCATCAAGAGTCATTGCAGATTTGAGCGTTACGTATGGCAACCTCGACGTAACCCAATGATTAAAGGCGGCATTAATGTTACTGGATTCCTTGAGAAAAACCCCTTTGATTACCTCAACTCCTGCCCTCTTTAAAATGCGCAAACCACGGCCAGAATGAACAGGGTTTGGGTCAACTGCCCCAACGACTACACGCCTAATCCCCGCATCAATAATCGCCTGCGTACAGGGAGGAGTTCTTCCTGTCGTGCAACAAGGCTCCAAATTCACGTAAAGCGTGGAGCCTTTCAAATTGTAATCATTGCGCTGCGCCTCCTCAATGGCTGCAACTTCAGCATGAGCTCCTCCTGCCCTGCGGTGCCATCCTTTTGCTATTACTGCCCGCCCCTTCACCAACATCGCCCCGACCATTGGGTTAGGCGAAGTACGACCATAACCCTTTTTCGCCAACTTCAACGCGGCAAGCATGTACTGTTCATCAGTCTCGCTCATCATGAGTTCACTCAACGAAAAGGGCCTCCGCAAATTTATCGGGATCGAATGGTTGTAAATCATCAGCCTGCTCTCCAAGTCCGATGAATTTGATCGGCAGCCCCAATTCATCATGGATGGCCACAACCATTCCGCCTTTACTCGTCCCATCAAGCTTGGTGATCACCAAGCCCGTCAAAGGCACGGCCTTGTGGAATTCACGAGCCTGATTTAACGCATTCATCCCGGTTGTAGCATCCACCACCAGCAATACCTCGTGGGGAGCCCCTTCTGTCTGGCCCCCAATAACCCGGTGTAATTTTTCGAGCTCCTGCATCAAATTACTCTTGGTGTGCAAACGACCTGCAGTATCAATGAATAAATAGTCCGCCTTTCGCGACATAGCAGCGGTAACTGCATCGTGTGCGATGGCAGCGGGGTCCGCACCGTAACCTCCAGCAATAACCGACACATCTAACCGCCCTCCCCACTCCTTCAGCTGTTCAACAGCAGCCGCACGGAACGTGTCGCACGCCGCAAGGATCGGGGTCAATCCGTCCGATTTCACTCTATTGGCCAATTTGGCCGAAGTTGTGGTTTTACCCGTTCCATTTACCCCCACCAAGGATACCACGGTCACCTCATGCTCTTGCTTCAATCCAACAATACCCTCATTAAATGACCCAGAAACCTCCCTTCTGGCAACCTCCAGCACATCCACCCCATCACTCCCCTGGCTCTCGTATTTATCTTTTACTGAAGAAAGAATCCTTTGGGTCATGGACATGCCGAGATCGGCCCCAATAAGAGCAAACTCAATCTCTTCGAGCATATCATCATTCAGCTTGGGCGAGCCGGTGACAATCCTCGAGATCTCATGGGAAAGCTTTTCCTTGGTGCGATGCAGTCCTGATCTAAATTTATCCAGAATACCCATTTCACACGGACACTGCAGATTTCATTCGCTCGACATAGAAATAAGGCAGCTTCACGCCTCCTATCAAAGGTCGACCCTTATTTTCTCCATGACAATCTGACCCACCAGTAACAATCAATCCGTACTGCTCAGCAAGCAACAGATAGTGCTCAGTCATTGCCGTTGAATGACGTGTGTAAAAACATTCAATACCATCCAAGCCAGCCCCCACTAACGGACTGATAACATCATCCCGGTGATACAAGCCCGGATGCGCAATCACCGCCAAACCTCCAGCCTCATGAATCAGCTCTATCGCCTGAGGAGCAGTCATCTTAGCCTTGGGCACCCATGCAGGCTTTCCTTTCTTCAAGTACTTCTGAAAAGACTCATCCAAAGAGCGGCAATGGCCTTTTGCCACCAAAACTCTTCCTATGTGCGGCCTGCCTGGCGAATTGCAATTTGCAACATCAAGAACTTCGTTGCTGGTTATTTCAATTCCCAGCTTGTTAAGTCTGGACACGATTTCATGGATGCGATTTTGACGAACATTCTGATATTTCTCCAGCTGTTCAATCAGCCTTGAACATTCTAGATTCAAAAAATAACCCAGCAAATGTATTTCAAATCCATCGAGTTCAACCGTAAATTCACATCCGGATACAAATTCTATATCTCGCTGGGCACAGGCAAGCGCCATTTGCTTACACCCATCGATCGTATCATGATCGGTAAGCGCCAACACGCCAAGCCCCTGCTCCCGGCCACGCTCTGCCAGCTCCTCAGGCGTATACGTGCCATCAGAATAGTGTGTATGAAGGTGGAGATCCGCGTACATCAGCTTGCCTCTGGCGTAGTGCGGGCCGGCCGATCCAATTGGGCAGCTAATTTATCCAAAATCCCATTTACAAATTTACCGCTGTCATCGGTCGAAAACTTTTTCGCTATATCAACCGCTTCATTTATGATGACCACCGGTGGCACATCATCACGCTGAAGCAGCTCATGGGCTGCCAGTCGCAGAATATTCCGATCTACTCCAGCCATTCTGTGAAGGTCCCAGTTGGCCGCCAATCTCTGAATCTCCGAATCAAGGGCATCTCGATTTTCCAACACACCGCGAACCAAGGGCTCAGCAAAACTTCGCACAGCAAGGTCATCCACTGTCGGCGGGGGGATTTCTTTCTCTACACCCCAATTGCTCCTCCCTTCAATCATGTCAATTACCGCTGGCCTTTGATGCAGCCAGAAATGCTCCAAGGCACCATCCAAATCCCTCTGCGGATTATGATCGTACTGAAACAAAAACTGAACCGCGCGCTCGCGCGCCTGACGACGGGTGCCCATGGCCTAAGAATGCTCAAGAAGTCTATTGAGCAAAAGGAAATTGTTTTTCAAACCTAATATCTCGGCACAGACGAGTCGATTTCATCACTCCAAGCGTTAATTCCCCCCGCCACACTCTTGCAGTACTTGAAACCTTGATTCTTTAATAATTCCACTGCCTTGAGCGACCTTCCTCCCATTTTGCAGTGGATGTAAATCGTCTGATTTGGATCCAGCTCAGTAAAACGTTGAGGCAACTCTCCCAAGGGGATCAATGGCACTCCATCTATCCTGGCAATCTCAACCTCGTCATATTCCCGCACATCAAGGAATGCTACATCGGAATTAGCCTCATCCATCGCGGATTTCATATCCTGAACACTCACCTCATCAGGGTGGGCCTCAGTCCCCTCGGGCTCGACACCAATCCCGCAAAACTCCTGATAATCGATTAACTCGGTTATCGTTGGATTCTCACCACATATCGGACACTTAGGATCGGGGCGCAGTTTCAATTCCCGAAACTTCATATCCAGAGCACTGTAGAGCATAAGTCTGTTAATCAATAGATCCCCTTTACCTAAAGCCAATTTAATTATTTCGGTCGCCTGAATGCATCCAATAATGCCTGGCAAAACGCCCAAAACACCTCCTTCAGCACAACTGGGCACCATTCCTGGGGGTGGGGGTTCCGGATAAAGGCACCGGTAACATGGTCCCCCCAGTTCCGGAGCAAAGACACTAGCCTGTCCTTCAAAACGGAAAATTGAACCGTATACATTGGGTTTCTTTAGCAAAACGCATGCATCGTTGGTCAAATAACGCGTAGGGAAATTGTCTGTCCCATCCACCACGATATCGTAAGGCTCAATAATTTCTATGGCATTCTCTGAATTGAGCATTGTTTCGTGAACAACCACCTCGACCTCAGGGTTGATCGAATTAAGTGTTTCCTTGCCCGACTGGACCTTGGGGCGATCCACATCATCGGTTCCATGGATTATCTGGCGCTGTAAATTGGAGTAATCAACCACATCAAAATCCACTATCCCAATCTTTCCAATGCCTGCAGCGGCTAGATACATTGAAATGGGCGAACCAAGACCTCCGGTTCCAATACATAAAACACTGGCCGCTTTTAATTTTTTCTGCCCTGCCATGCCCACCTCAGGCAAAATCAGGTGTCGAGAATACCGGCTAATTTCTTCGTTACTTAGTTCCACACTCATGGGATCAATAAAACATGGACAGCCGCAGGGCCATCCGGAAAGAATGAATCCGCCTAAAGTGAGCGGTAAAGTCAATCCGAAAACTGCTGCGAACGCGCTGAAACGCGCCTCCGCATTGCGTCCCAAACTAGCCATCATCCTTGGCAGCGGCTTTATTTCCGTAACAAAGGAGGTAAGTCCTGACCGGGAGATCCCTTACCAAAAGCTCGCCGGGTTTACGCCCCCCAGTGTTGCCGGGCATGCTGGCACGGCTATAATTGGCAGGCTTTTCGGTGCTGACATTTTAATATTAAATGGCCGCACTCATTATTACGAAGGCCACTCACTTGCACAAATCACCCATCCAATCCGGGTTATTGCTGAATACGGTATCGAGAACTTGATTATCACCAACGCTGCAGGAGGAATAAATAGAAAGTATAAGCCGGGTGATTACATGCTATTCAAAGACCATATGAATTTTATGGGGGATAATCCATTGAGAGGCCCCTCAACTCCACACAGAGACAGATTCACCGACCTCACCCAAACCTATGACCCGGCAATTGCGAAACAACTCAAGGCGGCCGGACGCAAAACAAAAACAAAACTCCACTGCGGAACTTATTGTGCCGTAAGCGGCCCCAGCTACGAAACTCCAGCTGAAATTAATGCCTACAGGAAACTGGGGGCTGACGCCATCGGCATGAGCACCGTTCCTGAGGCAATCGTTGCCCGTCAGTGCGGTATTCGCGTAGCAGCCATATCATGCATCACCAACGAGGCAGCGGGTTTGAATAAATGTCCCCTATCCCATAATGAGGTCCTCGAAACCGGACTTCTGGCATCCAAAACAAGCAGTAAACTATTAGGTGAATTCGCCCGCAATTATGCCCAAGGATAATCCACTAATCGAAGCGGCCTTGAACGCCCGCCACCAGGCCCGCGCCCCCTATTCCAACTTCAAGGTAGGTGCTGCGATTCTTGATGACACCAAGCAAATCACAATTGGTGCCAATGTGGAAAGTGCCAGCTATGGCCTAAGTTGTTGTGCAGAACGCGTCGCAATCTTCAAAGCACTCACTGAAGGCCTGACTGATTTCAGTGCCTTAGCCATCGCCTCAGAGGGTGGTGTAGCGCCTTGCGGAGCCTGCCGGCAAGTTATCGCAGAATACGCCGCGAACGCCGTAATTACGCTCATTGACTCAAATGACCCTACATTAATCAAACAAACAAAAATTGATGAGCTTCTGCCCTCAGCCTTTACCTCCAAAAACCTTTTCTCCTAATTGACAGTATTAGCAAATCTGATTTACTTCGGGTATGCAAATCGAGAGCCTTAAGGTTTTCTGTGATCTGGCTGAAACTGCCAGTTTCACAAAGGCAGCACAAATAAACGGGGTAACTCAATCAGCAGTCAGTCAGCAAATTTCTGCATTGGAAAATAGGTTCCAAGCGAAATTCATTGAGCGAAGCAAAAAAAAATTCACCCTCACCAAGGAGGGCGAAACTTTGTACAAATCCAGCAAGCAGATTGTCCAGTCTTACGACGAGTTACGACACCGAATCCAAGAGATACAAAATATCGTTACCGGAACCATCAAGGTAGCAACCATATACAGTATCGGACTGCATGAACTGCCGCCTTTCCTAAAGAAATACTTGAAAAAACACCCAACTGTAAACGTTTCGGTTGAATACCGCAGGGCCACCCAACTTTATGACGATATTATAACCGGAATAGCCGATATCGGCCTCGTCGCTTACCCACAGAAAGATCCACGACTTCAAGTGACTTCATTGGACGAGGACCTGCTCGTCCTTATCTGCCATCCAGAACATGAATTGGCACAGGAATCAAAGGTGAAACTATCTGAAATAAGTAAGCACAAATTTATCGCATTTGAACCTGACATACCAACCCGAAGAGCCATTGATAAAATCCTCAGAGACCGCAACGTCGAAGTCGAACATTCCATGGAATTTGACAACATCGAAACAGTTAAACGAGCCGTTGAGATCAATGCAGGCATCTCAATTGTCCCGCGAAGCCCGGTAATCCAAGAAGTAGCAAAAAAAACAATCTCCATGGCGGAGATTGAGGATGAAAAATTCTACCGCCCTCTTGCTGCAGTCCACAAAAAGACCAAGGTGCTTTCGCCAGCAATGAAGGAATTCCTATCTCTGCTCAAAAAAGGTTAAACCTTCTTAAGATTCTTGGGGTTGAGCGGCTTTAGGTCTTTGGGCAGGAACAATCCATCCTTTCGGACCAGTTCCCCGTCAAACCACACCTCGCCCCCACCCCACTCTTTCCTCTGAATCAGCACCATGTCCCAGTGCACTGCCGAACGGTTGCCATTATCACATTCCTCATACGCCTGACCGGGCGTAAAGTGAAGCGAGCCGGCGATCTTTTCATCAAATAAAATATCGCACATCGGATTCATGACAAATGGATTTACCCCTAGTGAGAACTCTCCAATATACCGTGCCCCCGCATCCGTGTTCAAAATCTCATTTAGTCGTTTAGTATTATTACTGGTGGCACGAAACACCTTCCCATCCTTTAGTTCCAATTTTACGTTTTCAAACTTTGTGCCCGCGTATAATGTGGGGGTATTGAACTGAATGGTACCATTGGCTGTGGTCTTTACGGGGCAGGAAAACACTTCTCCATCAGGAATATTCCTATCACCTGCACACGCAATTGCCGGCATGCCCTTAATACTGAAAACCAAATCGGTTCCTGGCCCCTTCAGGTGGACCTTTCTGGCTTTTGTCATGCGTTTTGCAAGCGGTTTCATTGCCTTCGCCATACGTCCATAATTAAACGTGCAAACATCAAAATAAAAATCCTCGAATGATTCTGTACTCATGTTGGCAGCCTGAGCCATGCTGGGAGTCGGCCAACGTAACACTACCCAACGTGTCTTATTGACACGATAATTCAGCAGCGGCCTCATGGTTTTTGAATAAGCCTGCATTACCTTGGGTGGCACGTCGCTCAGTTCACTCGTGTTTTCCGCACCGCGTATCGCAATGTATGCCTGAACCTTTTTCATTCGGTAAAGCTCTACATCGCGCGTCAGTTTTGCGTGGCTGTCTGTTGTCCCTTTAACCAATTCCCTCACCAGCCTTGAATGCCGCGTCTCTACAATGGGATTAGCCCCTACTTTACGTGCTGCGCGAACCAGCTCAATGGCCATAACCTCAGGAATATCGGCCACATCTATGAAAACATTTTCCCCTTTTTTTAATTCACAGGAATATTCTACCAACAACTTGGCCAATTTTGCATAACGCGGATCACTCATAATTAACGAAACATCAAGTTAGGTATGGCAACCCCCTTGTCGAGCCTTCTCCTTATTTCGCAGGATATTTTCCTGCTTTTTCACTTCCTCCCGAAGCAGTTCCTCTGCCTGCCAGCCACTGGATTGAGCGTTTTGCACCAGTTCAAATAGCTCTGCGCCCAAATCAGCCTTAGTGAGGGTCCCTTTCTCTTCGGACAATAGATCATGTTTGCGAGCTTTTTTGACCAATTCAAAAGCCTGCATTAGTGCAGGCAAATGCCGGGGGATTCCATCAAAAGCAGATTTCCGCTCATGAACTGTCCCCTCCTTTTCTTTCTTCTTAATCGCATCCCACTGATTCCAGACTTCAGCCACCCCTTCCACATTGACATCTTCAAAAACATGGGGATGGCGGCGGATCAGTTTTTCGGTTATCACCCGAGCAATATCATCAAAATCAAAAGCTTTTCGCTCCTTAGCCATCTGGGCGTGAAATACCACCTGAAGCAATAGATCCCCTAACTCTTCGAGCATTTCATCATCATCATCACTCTCGATAGCATCAACCAGCTCATAGACCTCCTCGACCGCATTCAGGCGGATACTCATGTGGCTCTGCTCCTGATCCCAGGGACACCCTTCTGGCGCCCGTAAACGAGCCATTACCTCGGTCAATTCATCAATTGCTTTTCTCTTAGACATCAAAGTACAACCAAATGATCGCGATGAACCACCACCTTGCCGGGAGTTGCATTCATTTGTTCAAGAGAATACCTGGTTATTCCGCGAGCAAACTCCGTACCTTCAGTGTCACAAATCCTAATAACATCTCCGGCCGCAAACCCCCCCTCACATCTCACGATCCCAGGGGCAAGCAAACTCATCCCCCTTTCCCGTAATGCCAGTTTCGCACCTTTATCGACAATCATCCTTCCTTCAGGGTGATGAAAAAAGGCAATCCAACGCTTACGCCCCTTTAATTTACCTTCGCCAGGATGAAATAAAGTTCCGACCATGCCCCCTGCCAACATCTTGCTCAAAACCCCACGAGAAGCTCCGTTGCCAATTAGCATTGGAATGCCCGCACGCATTACTATCTCAGCAGCCTTCAGCTTGCTCAACATTCCTCCCACACTGGTACTGCTTTGTGTCCCTCCAGCATGCTTGCGTACTGGCCCATCAATTTTTTTGACCGACGAAACCACCTTTGCATTTGATTTGCCATAATTTCGCACCAACCCTTCAACTGTCGTCAGCAGCACTAGAAGGTCAGCTGGCAATAATGTTGCAACCAAAGCGGCCAGCTTATCATTATCACCTACTGTCAATTCGGTAAAGGAGACCGCATCGTTCTCATTAACTACCGGCACCACTCCTCCAGCCAACAAGGCCATCAGAGTATTCCTGGCGTTCAAGTGACGATCATGATCCTGTAAATCCGAATGTGTCAGCAGAACCTGAGCGGTTTGGACATCATAAGAGGCAAAAAGCTCCTGATATACCGCCATTAACCGTGATTGCCCCACGGCGGCGCAAGCCTGCAACTCCTCCAGTCTGGAGGGCCTTATTTGGTGCCCCAAAACCTCCATGCCGGCTGCCACTGCACCTGAGGAAACCAACACCACTTCCCGGCCTGATCGTCTGGCACGCTCCACTTGACCGACAATTTGCTTAATCCTCTTAGATGCCAATCGATTCCGGTTATCTGTAAGGATACCGGTGCCCAGCTTAACGACTACCAGATTAGCGTTCTTGAGGAGTTTGGCGCGCACAGCCATTTATGTAGCAAAAATGTTACATCACCGTCGAGCATTGACGCGGCGTCACACGAGCTGCAACCTTTGCTCATGCGCAAAGAATCGCTCGCTTTCCTAGAGGAACTGGTTAACACCCCCAGTCCCACCAGTTATGAAACCCGTGGCCAGCGTGTATGGCTTAATTATGTTCAACAGTATGCCGATGAAACATCTCACGATGATTATGGCAACTGTGTTGCCATTTTAAACAAAGGAGGCGGCCCGAGAATAATGCTTGCAGGCCATGCTGATGAGATTGCGCTTTCAGTAAATTATATTGATGAAAATGGCTACATTTGGGTTAAACGCATGGGAGGTGTTGATGCAATTGTAAGCAAAGCACAGCGGGTAACAATCCACAATACCAAGGGCGGTGTGCTTGGCATAATAGGCAACCCGCCTCCGCACATGCAAAAGGTTGACGGGGAGCCAAAAGCTCCAAAAATAACCGATCTTTTCATCGACATCGGCTGCAGCTCAAGAACAGCCGCAGAAAAACGGGTACGCATCGGCGACCCCATTACCGTTAACCAGAACTTCGAAATCCTCCACAAGGACATGGCGGTCGCACGGGCCTTTGACAACCGAATAGGCACATGGGCTGTAGCTGAAACCCTACGCCTGCTTTCAACATCCAGGAAAAAGCTTAATGCTGAGATATGCGCCGTATCCAACACCATGGAAGAAGTCGGTCTTTTTGGAGCCCGACAAATCGCATATTCATTGAAGCCGGATATTGCACTGGTTGTGGATGTCACCCACGCGACCGACTACCCCGGCCTCAACAAGCAGACCCACGGAGATATCAAAATGGGCAAAGGCCCGACCATTACCCACGGCATATGCAACCACCCAGAGGTGGTAAAACGGGTTGAACAGGTTGCCGCAAAAACCAAAATTCCACTACAACATGAGACGGTCAGCGCCACAAGCGGCACCGATACCGATGCTGTCTTTTGGACTCGAGGAGGAATTCCCAGCGCATTAATCAGTCTACCCAACCGCTACATGCATTCGCCAGTGGAAGTAGTCAACCTAAAGGATCTGGAACAAATCCCTAAACTCATGGCCGGTTTTTCTGAAAGCGTCAAAAAGACCGATTCTTTTTCAGTAAAAATATAGCTTAAAGATCTGCTTGATTTTTCGCATTTGCAATCACTCCAATAATCCGCAGAAAAACACCCAATGCGTAACCTTTTGGGTTATTATTTTCCTCAATGACCTGATTCACCTGAACCACTCGGACAGTCCCCTTTTGGCTTAAATCCAGTAAAGCAACCTCTCCTATATTAACAGAGAGACTGTCAACCTCAGGTATTTCCCCCTCTCCTTTCTGTGATTCCATATTTCTGAGTTTCATTTGGAACTGAGAAGCTCCATCGGTAAGCCATTTTCCCTTCATGTTTTTCACCAGATTGATTCTTCCAATCTGGATCTCCACTCTCTTATAGCGTTCCATTGTAATGTCTCCAAAAACAACTTTAAGCTCATTAATTTCAATAAGCGGCCCCCCTCCAAAATCTTCCGGGTTATTTACGATTAGACCCTTAGCAGAAAGTTCCTTGCCCGGAATAATCTTTAGCTTGTCCAGTTTGCCAAATTTTGCCTGAGCCTCAGAAATACTCAGTTCCTTCAAAATATTTTCTTTATTGGCATTAAACTTAACCCGGGCATTCTTAAGCCGAACCTCTCCAAATTGCTTAAGCCGATCCTTATCCGTAGGAACCCCTGCAAAGCCGTATATTTCCACCTCCTTATTCCACAAAGAATAATCGAACCCATCCAGTTTCGCCTGCCAACCATTTTGCGCCAATTCCTTCTCAATACGATCGGCAACCATCTTCCTCATAACCAGATCAAACACAAATACCCCCACCAAAAGCAGAGCCAGTACAGAAACACATCCTACTGCCAACCGCCTTGGCCAGGGCGATCTTGCTTCAGTCTCTAATTCGACAGGTTCACTCACAATGCGATATCCTCTGGTCTAACCTGTAAACATTCATCCTGATCATCCCAAATCACCGCAGGGAAAAACTCCAGTAAGGGAGGCGCCAGTTCCGAACCAAGCTTTGACAACAGCTGTTCACTTTTCTGTGCAGCATCCTCAAAGGCCTGCTCATAATTGTTATGATTCCGTTTCCGTTCCTCATCCCAATGAGCCACTCCATGAATAGCTGCATACTCTTCAGCCCACCCCGCCAAATTCTCTGCCAAAACTTTATCAGGGATGTCATTCGAATCCACTGCACTTCCGTTACAATGAATACAAATCAAACCGCATTCGAGAACCTCGCGGGTTACCATTGGCAGAAGCGGAGCTCGGCAACAATTCGTCAGTGGATAATCCGGAGGTGAGCCAATTAATCGTTGATGCCATATCTGGCGATCGTGCCCAATCATGGCTGCCAAATGATAGGAAGCTACCAACGGATGAGACATCCGCCAGAGACGCCCGTGCAGCTGGCTCAAGGTCTGCGCCAGCCATCGTGCCAATGTCAGATCGTCAAAATCACGAAATATAGCAGCATAATCCCGCCATAAACTTTCCACTGTATCCGGCGTATGTGCCACGGGGCACAGAGTGAAGACAAAGAAGACTTGAGCAAAGTGCAAAAGTTCACCTTGGGTGCGCTTTTGCACTCGTTTATAAAAATCAAGTGCCCGAAGAGATCGCCACAAAAGACCCATTAGAGCAAAGTATTTCCGACTTATCAGGCATAAACGCTGAGCGCACCAGTCAACTGGCACGCCTCAAATGCTTCACCCTGGAAGATCTGCTTCTTCTAAAACCTCGCCGTTACGAAGATCGCAGGAACATACGACCCATTAGTGAACTATCCTCTGAAGATCCAGCTCTGGCTCGTGGGGTAATTATTGCTTGCGGCACTAAACGGCTGAGAGGCGGCAGAAGGCTTTTTGAATTCATACTGGAAGATGATTCTGGAAGCCTCTCCTGCCGCTGGTGGAATATTACTTATATTTCGCGCTATTTCAAAGTCGGTGACGAGGTGTTGATTTTTGGAAAACTATCCAAAGGAAAGACTGCGGCAATTGATCATCCAGAAACCGAGACTATTGAAAATGATGATGATTCCAATATTCATGTTAACCGAATTGTGCCCGTGTATCCGCTCACCGAAGGCCTGTCGCAAAGATGGCTCAGGCAGTTCCTGCATAATCTTGTCCCCTCATCTCTAGGCCTCATCTCAGAGCCCAACTATTCGACTGCCGGATTGCCAAGCCGCCGCGATGCCATAAAATCCCTTCATTTCCCAGATGACCCCCGGCAGATGGACCCTGCCCGGCGCCGGCTAGCACTGGATGAATTCGTTTGCCTACAGAGAGAACTGCGGCGACGACGAAACAATCTCCAATCCAAGGCCGAAGCCCTCCCTTGCCCTGGGGATGGCTCTTTCACGGCCCCGTTCCTAAAGCAACTTGGATTCCAGCTCACGGACTCGCAACGGACTGTTTCAATGGAGATAGACGGAGATCTTAATGGAAAACATCCCATGCGGCGACTCTTGCAAGGTGACGTCGGGTCAGGCAAAACCATTGTGGCAGCCCTAGCGGTTCTTCGAGCCCTGGAAAGCGGCTTTAATGCCCTCGTTATGGCTCCAACTGAAATTCTTGCAGAACAACACTATCGTAATTTTTCCCTTTGGCTTTCCTGTTTGCCGATTCGGGTCCGCCTCCACACAGGTTCGCACAAGGAAACCGATGCACCTCTGTTTTCTTCACAAGAACCTACGGTTGCGATTGGCACCCATGCATTATTCCAAGACTCGTTTTCCATGGGAAAAATTGGGTTGGTCGTAATCGATGAACAGCACAAATTCGGCGTAAAACAGCGGGACCAACTATTACGAAAAGGTCAATTCCCTCACCTGCTTGTGATGACCGCAACCCCCATTCCGCGCACCCTCGGACTAACCCTCTACGGGGATCTTGACTGTTCGGTAATCAGGGAAATGCCATCAGGCCGAGGCGCAATCCGTACTTTTATCAGACCCCCCAAGAGCTGGCCCAAAATTATTTCCTTTATGCGCGAACAGATTTCTGCCGGCCACCAAGCCTACGTTGTTTTCCCCAGAGTTGACAACGAGGATACGATCGCAGGCATCAAGGCTGTGACCACTGAGGCAAAAAAACTGACCAAGGAGCTGAAGCCGCATGAAGTCGGGGTAATACATGGGCAAATGAAACCCGAAGATAAGGAAACGGTTATGAATCGCTTCCATGAAAACCGCATTCAGGTGCTCCTTTCTACCACCGTAATTGAAGTGGGGGTGGACGCTCCCAACGCAACGCTTATGATCATCGAGAACGCTGACCAATTCGGGCTAGCCCAACTCCACCAGTTGCGCGGCCGCATCGGACGCGGAAAGCACGATAGTCATTGTATTTTACTAACCTCTGATAAATCAGAGGAAGCAAAGAGCCGGCTCAAAATTCTTGAAGGAACCCAGGACGGCTTCAAAATTGCCGAAGCGGACCTGCAGTTGCGCGGCCCCGGTGAATTAACCGGCCGAGAGCAAAGCGGACTCCCCGCATTCAAATTCGGTGATTTGCAGCATGATCTCGAACTAATCAAGCTGGCTCGAAATATTGCTTCAGAGATCGAGGCTGGTCGTTAGGGAGAATTCCTGCTAAACTCCGAAAATGTCTGAGTTCGGTGAAGATAATGATTTTTTGGAGGCTCTCCACGACGAGTCCTCCTCTGATCAGGGCTACATCACCGCAATGTCTCACTTCTATCGAGGTGAAATCGGCCGAATTATGGTGTGGCGCCAACGACTCGACACAACCACAACCTGGGGAATCACTACGACAGGAACCATTTTCACAGTCGCCTTTTCCTTTGAAAAAGTACCTCACCTCATCTTCTTCTTCAATCTGGCCATCGTACTGATGATGCTTTGGATTGAAGCCAGGCGATACCGTTTTTATGATGCATTCCGTGCGCGCGTGCGAATGCTTGAGGCGCATTTTATCACCCCCGTTATCCTTCGTGAGAAACCCAAGCTGGAAGGCAACTGGCGCAAGCTTGTCGCTGAGGATTTATTGGTGCCGGCGTTTAAAATAAGCATGTTTGAATCCATTGGACGCCGCCTCCAGCGTAACTATGCTTTTATTACAACCATTATTCTCACCGCCTGGATTACCAAGATTTTCATCCACCCGCCCGCCGGACAGGAAATCAATTCGCTTAGCTCCCTATACTCTGCCCTTTCTGTCGGAGCTTTTCCAAGTTGGTTTATCGCCACAATCATGCTGGGAACCTTCCTCGCAGTGACTAGTGTCACAATATATATTGCCAAGAACTCTACCGGCGAAATTACCGAAGTCGGGAAAAGCAGTCGTACCAATTGGATGGGGTAATGCAGCTCAATCAGCAACTGGCCACTCTGCCGGTATACCAACCAGGGCGCCCATTGGAAGAGGTCGCTCGCGAGCTCGGGCTGCCGCTTGGAAGCCTGATAAAACTCGCCTCTAATGAAAACCCCTTGGGACCTTCTCCTAAGGCTGTTGAGGCAATGAAAAAAACAGCAGGTCAGGCACACCTATATCCTGATGGAAGTGCTTACTATCTCCGCAAAGCATTGGCACAAAAACTTAACATCCCCCCAGAGCAACTCATATTTGGCAATGGTTCCAATGAGATAATCGAATTCGTCGCACACGCCTTGCTTGGCCCGGGCACAAACATTGTCGTTTCAGAATATTGTTTCGCGATCTACCCTCTTGTCGCGCACCTTGCTGGAGCTGATTGCATCACGGTTCCAGCAAAAAATTACGGCCACGATCTAACGGCAATGAGGAAAGCGATTACAAATGAGACAAAAATACTATTTGTAGCAAACCCCAATAACCCAACCGGAACCCTTGCAGGAAAAAATGAAATCATAGATCTGATCACCCAAACACCTAACCACCTATTAATCGTTATAGATGAGGCCTATTTCGAATTCCTAGATGACCCAGCAGACCTCCTGCCGATGATCAAACAACACCCCAATCTGTTGCTGATGAGGACCTTTTCAAAGATTTATGGACTGGCGGGTCTAAGGATTGGTTACGGCGTTGGTCACGCTGAATTGATTGGCTCCTTAGACAAGGTAAGACAGCCTTTCAACCTCAATGTCATGGCACAATCTGCCGCATTAGCTGCACTTAATGACGAAGACCACTTGGAATCAACCCGCCAGAACAACACTTTGGGAATTGAATTTTTCACCGAGCAACTCGCAAAACTGGGACTGGAAACAGTCCCGTCTCACGCCAACTTCATTCTCGTTAAAGCAGGAGATGGAGACGCCATATTTGAACAGCTACAAAAAGAGGGTATTATAACCAGACCCATGATGGGTTATGGGCTCCCTGAATGGATTCGGGTTTCCATAGGCACTCCAGATGAAAACATGCGTTGCCTTGAGGCGCTTCGAGAATTGTGTTCAACAAACAGTGTCAACTCGTGATACAGGGTGTATGGAATCGAAAATGAAACCAACCGACCTCAGGGGAATACTGCAATATATTCCGCGTTTTCGTGGGAGTACATTCGTTATTGCAGCAGACGGGGCGGTTGTTTCTCACGCAAATTTTGCAAATCTTTTGCTAGATATTGCCGTTCTCAATTCACTGAATATTAGAGTTGTCCTTGTGCACGGTGCTGCCGAGCAGATAGCAGAATTAGCTGATGAGCAATCACTTAAGCCAAGCAATCTGGATGGAAACGGAATCACTGATGACACCACACTTAAGCTCGTTCTCGCTGCAGCAAACGGCCTTACCCACGAAATCCTTGAGGGTTTCACCAAGAATGATTTACGCGCTGCGAACGCCAATGCCGTAACCGCACAACCCTTAGGTATAATCAATGGGGTTGACCATCAAAACACAGGTCAAGTTGAACGAGTTGACACCGAGTTACTCCAAACACTTCTTTCTCAAGACATAACACCCGTAATCCCACCTCTCGGATTTGATGGCGAAGGAAACACGTTTCACCTTAACAGTGACTCTGTGGCGCACTTTACCGCCGAATCATTGCAAGCAACTAAACTTATTTTCATTTCCACAGAGGACGGACTACAGAAAGAGGGGAAAATCATAAGACAAATACTGTCCACCGAATTAAAAAGCCTGTTAACAAGTCATCCCGACAAAATTTCATCAGCCCAAAGATCAAAGGCACAACACGCAGCGGAGGCTTGCGAGAGCGGCGTTCCGAGAGTGCACTTGATAAACGGGCTTGTAACCGAAGGCCTACTGGCTGAAGTTTTTTCTAATGAAGGGATAGGCACCCTGGTTTACGCAAATGAATACAGACAAATCCGGCCAGCCAGAAAAACCGACGTTGCCAACATCATACGACTGTCTTATGAATCTATGAGGCAGAACCGGCTGGTGGTGCGCACTGAAGAGCTAATCGAAAACCATCTGGATGACTATTTTCTGTATGAGATTGATGACAACCCCATAGGTTGTGTGGCACTCCACAAATTTCCCGATCACAAAACAGCGGAACTCGCGCACCTTTATGTAAAAACATCACACACCAATCAAGGAATCGGACAGAAGCTCGTTGAGTTCGCTCAGAAACATGCCCAGGAACAAGGCCTCACAAAACTGGTCACACTTTCAACCCAGTCCTTTGCTTATTTTGAAAACAAATTTGACTTTAAGGAAGGCACAAGTGAAGACCTGCCCCCAGCTCGACGAGAGCTATACAAATCTCAAAGTCGAAACTCAAAGATACTAATTAAGAATCTGCCATAATGGAGCTGCCAAAAAAAATGCCTGAATTTGTGCTCGTTGCATTGGTATGCCTCGTAATTGGATATGGAACCGGCGCCGTCCTCACTGAGCGAAAGAAAATGGTTACATTAGAAAATAGCATCACCCTCAAATGGAGTGATGGAGTATTTGACGACCCTCCCCTTGGGGCCCATGTATATCTGGAACCTCATATGGATGGCAAATCGGTTAGGTTACGGGTATACCACGGTCGAAATCAGCCATTATTTTACATGCCGGGTCCGATTGGAGAGATCGATGTGGTCAGGACAGCCAAGAGGGCCGCAAGTAAATGGACCAAAGTAGAGTGGCGGAAGGACGGACTCCATGTGGGCATTGACGGCAACCGTACCCTTTTGCAGATACCCCGCAACGAGATCAACCCTGCCCAATCGACAGCGGGACAGTAAAAAAGGTGGTTGGAGTCTTTATAAGTTATGCCCTCATGATCTCACCCTGCAAAAGACAGCAAAACTGCTAATTTGGAATAGCCGCCACGAACCTGTTTCAATGAAATTACCCCCAGTATTTACTGAAGCGTGCGAGCGCCACCTCATCACACCTACAAGTCACTGCTTCCTTATCAACGTAGCACTACAACAACTCACTCATTATTCCGGACAAAACACAAAAATCTTCACCGTGTCCACATCCATTAATGGCACAGGTCAAAAACCCGGTTCGTTCCAAACCCCTCTTGGCCTTCATAAGATACACGATAAATTCGGAGCCGGTGAACCCATCGGCACAGTATTCAAAGCGCGCAAACCTATACGCCGAGACGGAAAAGGAGATCCAACGGCCTTGATAACAGACCGTATTCTTTGGCTTGAAGGCCTGGAACCCGGCATTAACCTCGGCGATTCAGTAGATAGCAGAAAGCGGTATATATACATTCATGGAGTAGGCGATGAGTCTTCACTGGGCAAACCCAATTCTCAGGGATGCATTCATCTTGCAGCATCAGATCTTTTACCTCTCTTTGAAGTAACACCAACAGGAACCTTGGTTTATATCAGCAAAAACTGACTTTTTCTATACCAACAGATTAAGTAAACTATTCACCTCGATGAATTTTAAAGAAGAAATGACTGCATTAGCACTGCGTGCAAAAAATGCATCCCGGCAAATGAACCGCCTGAGTGCAGCCGAGAAAAGGGACTGCCTCAAAGCCATGGCCGACTCAATAGAGGCTAACTCGGGCATCATCTGTGAGGCGAATTCAGAGGATATTAAATTTGGCCAATCAATGAATTTATCCCAGTCAAAGCTCGACCGATTGATGCTCGATCAAGGCCGGATTATGGGCATGACGCAGGGCCTGCGTGATGTAGCAGAACTGGAAGACCCAACCGGAAAGATTCTGAATAAACGGAAGCGTCCCAGCGGCCTAACCCTCAAAAAAGTATCGTGCCCCATTGGGGTGATAGTAATGATTTATGAATCCCGTCCCAATGTAACGGCTGATTCAGCTGGACTCTGTTTTAAATCGGGTAATGCAATTATTCTCCGGGGCGGCAAAGAAGC
>Ga0208411_1000950_pt1 | contig 20756 bp, 19 predicted proteins | sample ETN01SmetaG_4_FD_185793 | JGI IMG/M metagenome (GOLD analysis project Ga0208411, IMG submission 185793) | Marine microbial and viral communities from oxygen minimum zone, Eastern Pacific Ocean - ETNP2014F12-01SV261 (SPAdes) (version 2) | ecosystem: Environmental > Aquatic > Marine > Oceanic ... | reverse complement strand
AATGGTGCTCCCACCGTGACTCGAACACGGAGCTAGGGTTTAGGAAACCCCTGTTTTATCCAGTTAAACTATGGGAGCAGCCTGAGTTTGCAGAGGAAATAACTAAAGCTGTTCAGGCTTGTGATTGTTTGAAGTTATGCTACTATTAAGCCCTGATTTACAGGTATTAATCAAGACAACATTTTGCATTATTGATTAAGCAATAAAAGTTCTAATTTAGTGTCAATTTGATTGATGTGTCCCTGAAAAGTACAGCAGAATGATGTTAATACTGTAAATTAAAATACCTCTCTTGTTTCACTCGAAACAACACTGTTTCAGTATTTTTTAAGGGTTCATCATAAGTAACTAATAATATGTTAGAAAAACATAAAACAATTGCAAAAGATATTATTGATCTGGCACAGAAATATGGTGCAGAACAGGTATCAGTCTCACTGGCGAAGTCAACCTCATTTCAGGTAGATGTGCGTGAACAGAAAATTGAATCACTTCAGGAATCAGGTTCTTCCGGAATTCACCTCACAGTTTCAAAAAACAAACGGCGCTCAACTGTGTCCTCAAATGATTTTAGAACAGAGACTTTAGCACCATTAATTCGTTCTACTCTGGGGGCATTGCCTTATATGGGCGAAGACGAATTTTACAGCCTTCCTGATCCTAAATTACAGGGCCGTGCACCTGGAGATCTGGAATTTCTTGATCCTGATTATGACAAGTTAAGTTCTGCAGAAAAAGTAAACATTCCGCTTGAAATGGAAGAGTTGAGTCTTGATGCTGACCAAAGATTAAAAACAGAACAGTCATTTTATTCAGACAGCATCTCTTACATGGTTCATGCAGATTCGAATGGTTTTTTGGAAGGAGAGACAAAAACTATTTACAGCATGGGAATTTCTATGATTGCAGAAGATATTGAATCAACTGCAAACGGAACCAGTGAATCAACTAATGTAGGACGTAAGCAAACTGACGGTTGGTACAGTGCCGTTCGTTTTCACCGGAATTTAACTCCATCAAAGGAAATTATTGAAAAAGCCTGCCAGAGGACACTGCGAAAATTAGGTGCGGTGAAACCGGTAAGTCAGGAAGTGCCAGTTGTCTTCAGTTCAGAAATGGCTCAAAGTTTTTTGGGTAAAATCGCTTCCGCACTGATGGGTGAAAATTTGTTTCGCAAGCAGTCTTTCCTACTGAACAAACTTAATGAGTCAATTGCGGATGCAAAAATCAATTTGATTGATAACCCTTTGCTCCCAGGCAAACTTGGAAGCCGTCACTTTGACAGCGAAGGTGTTGAGGCAAAACCGTTGGTTTTGATTGAAAATGGAGTGCTGAAAAATTATATGCTCTCAACATATTCTGCTAACAAACTTGGCATGGTTTCCAATGGTCACTCAGGCGGAATTTCAAACCTTATCCTTAAACTTGGTGACTATACTGAGGAGGAACTGATTGCAAGTGTCAAAAACGGCTTGTATTTAACCTCAATGTCCGGTCAGGGGGCAAACATCGTAACCGGCGACTTTTCTCGGGGAGCACAAGGGATATGGATTAGAGACGGTAAATTAGCGGAGCCTGTAAGTGAATTTACAATTGCTGGAACTTTTGCTGAAATGCTGAATAATTTAAAAATGATCGGCAGTGAAATAGACGAACGCAGTTCAATTCTAACTCCGGCATTTAAAATTGACAAAATGTCGGTCAGTGGAACTTGAAAATCAGGAAGAACTGACTAGATCACGCACAGTTGTAACAGAATGTTCAAGCAGTGTGCTTCTGAACTGATCTCCGGAAATACCCTGCTGGCGTAGTTCTCTGGCTGTCAATTTAAGTCCTTCCAGATATTCGAGCACAGCAAATTCTGAGACATCCTGATTGAGCAGTTTTTCGGTTCCTTCGTACATTGCAACCATCATGGTTTGATGCTGGTCATCTCCCAGAACTGAGCGTAAAGGAGATGTACCCTGTTCAAAATGCTGTCGAAGTACGCGAATATTCTCAAATGAAAGTCTTTGAACATTTGAGTATGCAGAACTCTTATCATTTTCGGAAATGGAATTTTTCTGCTGAATTGTGGAACTTGTTTGAAGTATATTCATTGTAATGGTTTGAATTATCCTGTTCTAACTTTTATTAGTTTGAGCAAACTGATGCAAACTCCATGAAATTACGGCTATTTTGTTAAAGGTTATTTGTTTAATCCCCGGAAAATACTCATTATTCGTTTCAGTGCTTTAGGTGATTTGGTGCTGACAAGCCCTATTTTTCGTGAATTGAAGCGTGTTTATCCCCAAGCAGAATTGACACTGCTGAGCTCTTCTGGAATGGGCTCAGTGCTGGCAAACAATCCTCACATTGATCATTACATTAGTCACAGCAGAAAAGAATCTGTCGCAGAGCTGACTGATTTGATACGTAAATTAAGCGAGGAAAAGTTTGAGTTGATTTACGATGCTCACCGTTCACTCAGAAGTATATGGATTGTCTGGAATCTTTCAGGCTTTGGACTGTTTAAAAGTCCGCAAGTTTGGTCCATCAACAAACGCAGTTGGCGTCGTAGTTTGCTGATCCGTTTCAAAATCAATTTACTCAAAAAATCTCCACCGCAGCGTCAGCACCTGCTGAGTCCTCTGCAGGAGAGGACTCAACTGGAACTGCAGAATCACACAGAATTATTTCCGAACAAAGATGCTGTTTTAGCTGTAAAGGAATTTATGGAGATAAACAGACTTCTGCCGAATCGTTTTATTGCAATCGGAGCTTCTGCTTCATATCCGCTCAAGTGCTGGCCGATGCAAAATTATCATGCACTGATTTCGAATTTAATTGCGAGTCGCTGGCCTGTTGTGCTGGTGGGTGGGGCAAATGAAAAAGAGACTTCTCAACTTGAAAAAGGATTTCGTGGAGAAATCCACAACACGGCAGGTGATATTTCTCCGTTGGAATCAGCAGAATTACTCAAGCATGCAAAATTAGTAGTGACAAACGATACTTCTGTCAGTCATTTGGCGGAAGCGGTCAGTACTCCAGTAATTGTCCTCTTTGGTTCAACTGTCAGAGAATTTGGCTATGCACCGTTTCTGCAGGAAAGTCAACTAGTGGAAACAAATGAAGTGCTCAACTGTCGTCCCTGCAGCAGAGACGGACGCGGGAAATGCCGGAATCCTAACTATCTGCGCTGCTTGACTACAATAACTCCGGAAACGGTTATGCAGTTAATTCCGGACCCAGAGAATAAATATACAGATTTATATGATGATTAACACAGTAGCATTGAGTGTTGCGGATTCGGTTTTTCTAAGCAGCAACTTCAGCAGGGCTGTTACGCTGTGCAAATTTTGAATTTACGTCTTTCAAGTCGAGTCTTCCTGCATCAGCCATATCTCGCATAGATACTGTAAATAATTTGCGTGCTTCCCGGATTTCTTCTGTATCCGGAGTTTTTGTTTTTAGTGAAGAAACCAAAGCAGCGCGGCTTTTTTCAGGAAAACACATAATTGCTGCTTCTTTTATTATTGTGGTAGAACCAGAAATCGCAGTAATTACCGAATCAGGCTGTAATTTGCGGACAACTTCCAACAAAATATCTTTTGGTACATCCGGAAGTGATTCAAAAATAAAACAGTTACTCTCAATATTTTCACTCATTTTAATATCTGATGTTCGCAAACCGTTAATCAATTCTTCCCTGGTTGTGTTGTCTAAGTCACTGAGCACATCCGCGACGAATTTCACTCCGTCAACTCCTACTGTACCTTCATCCGGCACATGTCTCGCTTTTTCGGCAAGGTTGTAGCCAATCTTTTCAACCAGTTCAAGCGGTAGTTCATGTAATTTCCCCATTTCCAACGCTACTTTGGTGCGTTCATCTGTCGACAGCTCTCGTAGTAATTCAGCAGCTTCCTCACTTTCCATCCGTACGATGACGAATGCTTTTATTTTTGCAGGCTCTTCCTTGATCAAAAAACCGATTTGTGATGTTGTTAATTGATCCATGAATCCAAATGGATTTGTTTTGTTTTGTTCAGGTTCAGTCAACTGTTTGGTGAGTAAAAATTTCTGAACATCTTTTAAAACAGCATTTGCATCTTCAGGAGACAGCACGGCTTCTTCTGCCAGCTTCTCTAGTTCCAAATATGTTTTCTGAGGAATAGTTCCGGCAAAGAGTGTTCTCGATGCACTCATTCCCAATGTTGAAATAAGCTGGGTCAGCATTTCCATTGACTGCTTGTCACGTGACATCTCATGTACAAGTTCCTGTTTCCAGTCATCACGTCCTACGAGCTGCTTGATGACTTCCTGAACCAGACGTTCATTTTCCTCATTCACCATAGTACCGTTCACCTTATATTCCGGATGTCCGTTACTTTCAACCAGTTTGTCCAGTGGATCAGGAATTGAAACAAAACCCTGCTGAGGTGCTGCAGGAAGCTGTGGAGTCTGCATATTAGGGGGCATTAGAGCAGGATATCCATTTTGTACTGGTTGGACTTCTTTGACCTTTTTCAGTTTCCACAGAACCCAGAAAAACAAAAGTATAAGAAAAAGCAGCATTCCGGCGAGTATTTTTTCAATCTCACTCATTCTCAACCAGAACGGTTCTTCTTCGATCAACTTATCATCTTCTTCCGCAGCAGGATCAGCTCCCGGTTTTTCTTCACCCTCTTTTGCTTTTTCATCTTCCGTAACAGCTTTTGCCATTGGATCAGGCAAATCCTCACTTCCTGCAGGTTTATCGAGTTGTTCAGGAAAAGGTTCACTTGGCAGGATAGGCACAAAAATCAGTTCATCACCGCGTTCATAATCGAGTCCACTGAGGATAGGTACAATTTCGCCGATGTAGGAATTGACTGAAGGTGAAACTTCTTTGTGCATTACCAAATCCACTCTCATCCGAATAATCTGCCAATATTTCGCCCCGCTTGTTATGGAAGGGGTATTCAGTTGCCCAAATCCGGGAAGGGTTTCGTTAGCCATACTAACCGCGCGTTCCTCTCCAAAAAGTTTTACACGCAGTACATAATCCTTCGGCTCAAGATAATACTTGAGTCCATTGCGGATTGCCTCTTCTATTTCAAATTGACGAATACTGAGCGACTTTACACGTTCCTGTGCTTCGAGAGAAAATGCAGGAGCAAGCAAAATTAAGCTTAAACTGGAAACTAAAACCGGCAGAAAAAATCCACGCTTAATTTTGAAAATTCGCATTTTTGGTTTTGATGTTGTTTTTATGATCATATTCACCGGGACAAACGCATGAGATATTTTTTCAGACCCTCATTTGTTGGATCAAGTTTAAGAGCATGCTGCCAGTTCTCTAATGCCATTCTATTCCAGCCCAGCCGGTAATAGATGGAACCAAGCATAGCAAAAGCCTGTGAGGAAAAAGGATTTAACTCAATTGCTCTGCGGAGCGCGGTTATAGCAGAATCATAATTCTCGCTCATGTAAGCCTTTCTGGCTTGCAGTAAATAGCGTGTAGTTTCAACCTTGGCCTTCATGTCTATGCGCCTTGGTTCAGGATCGGGTTCCAAAATTGCTTCAGGTTTTTCTTCCCCTGCCGCGAGGTTTTCCTGTTCACCAGTTACTCCGGGTTCTTCATCAATTATTGAACCGTTATCAGATTCAGTATCAGTATCGGCATCGGCTTCATTATTATCTGTCTCAGCATTATCTGCCTCAGCAAATTCAACTGCAGCATTATCGAGAGTAGTTACAGAAGATATTGCAGGTGTAGTAAAAGGCACATGCACCATTTTAAGCACATCTCTACCGGTCAGGTTGAGAAACTTAACACGATCATCCAATGTTTGTCGCAGCACTTCCACATTGAAAAGTGAAATAGAAGTATTCACAACAGCAAAAATTGTCGTGTACGGCCTCACCTGATTCACAATACCAACAATCTTTTTTGTTTGTGTCGGCACCCAGACATTATTTTCGAATCCTGGTAATTTTATTTTTGAGATACTCTTATCACGTTTAGTGACAGGTACAGTTTCCAGGATATAACGAATACTGACGGAAACACCGACATACTCTTTAGGTAATTTTTCACGGAAAATAACATCTAATTGTTTTTCGATATCTCTTTCAACTCTTCTCTGCTCCGGTGGCGGAGGCAGTTTTACATCACCTTTATTTGAGCCACTTAGTTTTTCAGCAACACTTCCGTCTCCTGAAAGTTCTAATTCTTCTTCCTGTTCTTTCTTTATTTGATTAAAAGGTACAGCTAGCAGTTCTTCCAGAGTCTGTTTTTTTTCTGCTGATTCAGCGGCTTTTTCCGGCGACGGATCTTCCACCTGTGCCTGATCTGAAGTAGCAGGACTCTCCTGAGCGTTTAATTTGTCGATAAACAAAAAGCTCAGCAGACAGATAATCAGCAGAGAATAAAGAGAAACTTCTGCGCCAAAAAATTTATTATTTTTCATTACCTACTCCAGATTATCCAGCATTTGACGTACCTCTTCATCCTTTGGATCTAAACGTTGAACATGCTGCCACATTTCGAGAGCTTCCTCTTTTTCTTCAAGGAGAAAATGTAATGAACCTTTCATTTTCAGGATAAATATTTTGTCTGAACGTTTCACTGCGACTTTCAAACCTTTTGCAGCCCATTCTAAACCGGCAACGTAGTCACCAGTCTGGAATGCTTCAAGTATTTTTGCACGATAATCTTTAAGCGCACCGCGTTGTTCCGGTGAAAGTGAACTGTCTGAACGTTCCGGAAAATCCTTGCGGATAATTGCCAGCGTGTCTCCACGTTTCTGATCAAAATTTATCGCCAGAGGGATTGCTTCTTTCAGAAAAGTATCAACAGTAGGAAGAACAGTTTCATCAAGTAGCAAATTTATTTCCATTTTGATGTTACTGGCAGATGGTGGTGCGTTTGTAGTTTCTTCGTTGCTTTCAATTAATGAAAATTTTACATTCACCACAAAGTCTGTTTTTGCTACATATTTCAACAATAACTCAGTCAGTTTCCTTCTGACAATCTGTTCTTCATAAGGTGCAATACTGTCTGAGAAAGGTTTTGGAAAAGAAGTTCTTTCTACTGTTACAGTATCTCCACGGTCAGCAAGATAAAATTCCTGAGCAGGAATCAGTCTCTTTAAAAACTGCTCTTGAGTTTCAGGTAATGTGTTATCCAACAAAACACTGACCTGTACTGATTTTAAAGCTTCTTTCAGTTCATGGTTGCGTTTCGTGCTTTCAGAAAGATCAGTATCGTCATCGCTTGTATCATCTTTTGTGACATCAGCCTCAAGTGGCAGGTTTTTGAGTTGAACCTCCTGCAGCAGCTTTTGGTCCCAATTAATTATTACTGAAACGTTAAAACGTTCCGGTGACAGATAACGTGAGAGTAATTGATCAAGATCGAGTTTAAGACTTTGTTCAAATGCAGCGGTTTTAAGACTCAAACGCTTACTGGTTGCATCCTGTAGTGGTACTGCAATGACAAAATTAGGGCTGTCAATCGGATGGATTAAGTTTGACTGCAGGCCTCCACGCTGCAAAACAATACGTAGAATTCTTTTGTTGCCCTGTGTCTCTTCTATTACAGTAACGGAATTTTTTCCGCCATCAGTCCTTTGATTGAAAAGCACTTTTTTCTTCACCGGAAGTTCTGCGACAGGTTCGACTGTTTCTTCCGTCGTCGTGCAACTGCTGAGAACAAACACGAAGAAAATGCTTACAAAAAAAGTAAGTTTATAAAATAAACGTATTAAGCTGAAATTATAAAATTGTTTCATGATAAGCGTAGATCTTTGAAATACGTAATTAAAAAATTAAAATTTCCAGCCTATAGAAATAATTGATGCTCCGGAAGCTGTGGCACTTTCGTCGGTTGTCAGCATTGCCATGTAATGGTAATTAAGTGTCAATTGTTCTGCTACAGAAAAGCTAAATCCTGTTTTGAAATATGACGGATTATTGAAAGGTGTCACTGTCATCATACCTAAACCTCCAAGAAGAGAAAATGATACCTGCTCTCCACCAAAGTTAAAAACGTCATAACTTATTGTGCCATCTATCAAAAAACCAGTGATGGATGACTCATATTTATCTGTCAAGTTGGAGTTGTCATCACTCAACATTGCACCGCCGCCGGTAAAACTCCAGTCATCCGTAAGCCGTACCATTTTTTCTCCGCCGAGTACACGCGACTGATGTTCAACCGTGACAACGCTCCCTGAAGTTGAACTGGTGAAGGTAATAGGTACACTCATCTTGCCGTAAAACACGTGTATGTAAGATCCACTCTTAGGCGGTGTTCCTGTAACTATTTTAGAAAAAACAATTTCTCCACCTTTTGCCTCATATGCGTTAAGTGAAATGGATAGCTGGTCGCCTTCACTGGTAAACACAGCAATATCAAGAAAGCCATCTACTTCCAGTTCTTTAGCAATCTCTCTACGGTATTTGTCGTCAGCGATACCGCGGCTGATTTTTAGAAAACTGCCTGAAATATCGGTACGTATTTGACTGCATGATTCGCAGACACTGACTTTTAACTTGATCAGACTCGTTAGTGTCTGCTGTAAACGTGCAGTTGCAACTTTGCGAAAACTGCTTGGCAGGGCATCTCCATATGAAATACTTGAAATTGCGACTGAACTTATTTTTTTCTGCATACTTTGCACGGATTCCACCAGACTTGGAGTAAGCTGTTCCAATTGGGAAATCTGTCGATCTTTCCAAAAAATCGCTTCTTCTTCAGCCGCAGCAGTTGTCAAACATAAGGCAAAAACAAACTGCACCAAAAGTAATTTACATGTAAAATTTATCATTTGAAAATTGTCAAAAACTTGGTGTGTTTTTTGCTGATTCTCATACTGAGAAAAAATTATAGAGGCTTACTTAACTTCTGCAACCTTCCTGCCAATATCATCAAAGTACAATGTTGAACCGAATAGTTCTTACAGAAAAAGATCAAATTACGACTTTGAAAGTAATTGATGAGTTAAGGCGGGTAGAAATCCAGCCTGAAATGCAAGCTATTGAAAAAAGTTTAGCTTCAGCTAACACGCGAAAGGTTACGCTTGATTTGGATAATTTGCAAGTCTTTAGCAGGGACACGCATGAGCTTTTGGGGTTGATTATCAGGCATGTCCGACTGAAAAACATTCCTATCACAATAAGCGGAAGTTCTCAGTTGGATCCAGCAATTCTGCTGGCAATCTCAGAAGGTAGGCCTCAAATAATTGAACAGCAGAAACCAAAAAAAGCAGCTTTTACGATAAAGCCCAAATATTTTTCTCGTTTTTCAACCCCCTACTTTTCCAGTGATGAAGATAACGTTGTGTTAAAGCGATTAATTCCTGAAACTGTTAATCCGGAAAAGTATGCAGCGGAAAAACCTTTTTTAAATGATAAACCGGAAGATGTTGAGATTGTCCTGCCGAATGATGTTTCTGATAAATATTCACCCTGGTTCAGGCTTGGATGGCTGCTGTTTTTATGCTTCACCGCAGTTGCTTTGAGTTTGTTGTATTTGCTCTGGCCGGATTATCAGTCAGGTAAAATACAGCAAGTGTTTTTAGCAGACAACAAGACACAAGTAGTGCTTAACACTGAACCGGTAGAAAACATTAGCGTTCCGGAAACCCCCATGGTTTCCCTGATAATGGCGGTCAAAAGCGGGAATAAGCCTGCTGTAGAGCAATTACTGCTTTCCGGAGCTGAGTTGGAATTAAAAGATCAACAGGGTTATACTGCATTTATGCATGCAGTAAAAACAGAAAATGCAGAACTTGTGACATTACTGGCGGAACACGGCGCGGTGGTAGACTTGAAGGATGAGTTTGATGACACACCGCTTATTTGGGCTTCTTCCATGAAAAATAAGGCAATTGTTAAATTATTGTTGGAGCACGGTGCAGATCCGGATATAGGAGATTTTACACCTCTTATGTGGGCTGCTTTTCATGGCGAGTTAGTGATGTTAAATTTATTTTTGGAGTCAAGGGCGAACCTGAACGCACGTACTCAAGCAGGTTGGACCGCACTGATGTGGGCTGCAGAAAAAGGGAATACGCAAGCCATGTGGGAATTGCTGAGACGTGGTGCCAGAGTAAACATGCAGAATAACAATGGAAAAACGGCTCTTATCCTGGCAGCCCGTAAAGGGAATATCGGAACAATAGGATTATTGCTCAATAAAGGTGGTGATCCCGCGGTGGTTGATTTTGACAAAAAAACTGCTTTGGATTACGCCAAAAATTTCCAGCATAAGGATGTAATTCGTTTACTGGAAAAAGAATTTGAATAAATAATTCTAAATTATGAAAAATGTTTCTCTTGAAGACTTTATAAATGTGAGACCAACAGATTAACGGCCTCCCTATTGCTCCAACTCTCTGGAATAAGTACATCTGCGTAAATTTTGCTGGGCTCAACATACTCCTCATGCATTGTACGTATAGTAGCAAGGTATTGCTTGGTTACGGATTCAACAGACCGTCCGTGTTCAGATAAATCTCGTTTTAAACGTCTGATGAACCTCAAATCCGGGGGTACGTCTATAAATACTTTCAAATTCATCAAATCCCTGAGTTCTTTATCATTTAATACCAGAATGCCTTCCACAATCAGGATAGGTCGTGATTCCACTTTTTTCGTACTCGAATCTCTTAAATATTTAGTAAAATGATGAAATACAGGGATTTCCACATTTTTTCCTGAAATCAGAAGATTGAGGTGCTCTACCAGCAGGTTTGTCTCCAAAGAATCAGGATGATCAAAATTGATTTTGGTTCGTTCCTCAAATGATAATTCAGGGCGATTTTTGTAATAGGAATCGTGTTGGATAACAGAAACTTTTTCCGTACCTAACTGTTTTAAAATCTCTTTTACAATCGTTGATTTTCCGGAACCGGAGCCGCCACCGATTCCCATCACGAAAGGTTTGGCTGTAGCCATAGGAAGGAAACCAGTCAAATATAAACTTTGTAAAACATACGCAGGGACATAACCATCAGGAAAAGTGCAAACCAGCGTTTGAGTTTGTCTTTGTCAAGTCTGTGAGCCAGCTTTGCTCCCTGTGGTGCCATGAACATGGTTATTGGAAAAATGAAAAGAAAGCTCATCAAATTGAAATATCCGAAGCTTAACAGAGGAAGATTTGGATTATACCAACCGCTGAAAATATAACCGATTGCTCCAGGCAGTGAAATCATCAATCCTAAACTTGCTGATGTCCCAACTGCTCTCAGCATGGGTAAACTGTAGGCAGTAAAGTAAGAGGTGAAAAAAACACCTCCACCGATTCCCATTATTGCTGAAAGCAGACCGATCAGTCCTGTTGCACTCCACTGCTTTGAATCTGTAGGTAGTTCTTTGCCCAGTACGAAATGGTTTTTCCGTAATAAATTTAGTGCAATCAACATTGTCAGCGTGGCGAAAACTGCTTTGAGCGAATCACCACTCAAACTGCCGCCAAGCCATGAACCAAGCAAAGCGCCGGACATCACTGGAATTGCCAGTTTGCGGAATAAAATAATGTTTCCTGAACCACGTTTGTAATGAGACCAGGCGGAAGTGATTGAGGTGGGTACAATAATCGCCAGTGATGTCCCTATTGCCATGTGTGCGGTGACTTCGGATGAATAACCCAGTTCATCAAATGCATACAGTAAGGCAGGTACTAAAATGATTCCACCTCCGACGCCGAAAAGACCTGCTAACAATCCCGCAAATGCACCTGAGACAAACAACAAACTCAGCAGTGAAATGAATTCAGGATTGTTAAAAATGGATTGCATGTAATGTCAATTTATTTTTTTGCAGATTCCTTTTTACTTGTTCCTTTCAAATTTGGAAAACAAATAGGCAGCACATCCTCAAAAGTTTTCACAAAATGCGGTTTGATGCCTCTAGTTATTATTTCATCCAAATCTTCAAAATCTTTTTGATTTTCTGCAGGAAAAATTAATTGAGAAATACCGGTACGTCTGGCAGCAATTGTTTTTTCTTTTACTCCACCAATAGGCATAACCAAACCAGTAAGAGTTAACTCTCCGGTCATGGCTATATTAGCAATAACAGCTTGATTTGCAACCATTGAGTAAAGTGCACAAGCCATTGTAATACCAGCAGAAGGGCCATCTTTAGGAGTAGCCCCTGCCGGTACATGCATGTGTACAAAGTTTTCTGCAAAGAATTTTTTAATTCTTTCATCACTGCTGCCTTTTGAACGGATATATGTGTAAGCGATCTCCGTTGATTCTATCATCACGTCACCAAGTTGGCCTGTCTGCTTGAATCCCGGAGTCTTAGCTTCCACAAAAGATGCTTCTATGAACAAAGTTGCTCCGCCGACACTTGTGTATGCCAGACCGGTTATGACTCCAACTTTAGGTTTTTTGTAACGTGTTTCTTCTGCGAAAGCCTTGCGCCCCAACATTTCAGGCAGATCTTCTTTAGTAATCTTAACATTCTCAATTTCTTCCTCTACAATCTTACGTGCAGATTTTCTCATTATTTTTTTAAGATTGTTTTCCAGACTTCTTACACCTGCTTCTCTGGCATAACCATCAATTATTTCACGTAGAACAACTTTCGGCAGAGAAAACTGTGATTTATTAAGTCCATGTATTTTGAGTTGTTTTTGTAAAAGATGTTTACGGGCAATTTGCAGTTTTTCTTCCAGGATATAACCTGAAAGCCGGATGACTTCCATCCGGTCGAGTAATGCCGGTGGAATTGTGTCCGTTTGGTTTGCAGTACAAATAAAAAGGACTTTTGAAAGATCAAAACGGACATCAAGATAATGATCAAGGAAATCTTTGTTCTGTTCAGGGTCTAAAACCTCTAGCAATGCAGATGCAGGATCTCCCTGAAAACTCGCGCCGATTTTGTCTATTTCATCCAGCATGATTACCGGATTTGCCGTTTTGCTGGTTTTGATCGCATTAATAAATTTTCCAGGCAGTGCCCCGATATATGTACGCCGATGTCCTTTTATTTCCGCTTCATCACGCATGCCGCCTAGAGAAAAACGGTAAAATTTACGTCCAATTGCTTTGGCAATAGACTGACCCACAGAGGTTTTTCCAGTTCCCGGGGGACCAACCAGTAAAACAATAGAACCCGCGAGGTCTCCGTTTATGATGCCCACAGAGATCAGTTCGAGGATACGATCTTTGACATCTTTTAAACCATAGTGGTCACGATTTAGAATTCTAGCTGCACGCTGGATATTGAAGACATCTTTACTGTAGATACCCCACGGTAATATTGTCAGCCAGTCCAGATAAGTTCTGGTAACATGATATTCTGGCGATGCAGGTTCGATTAAACGCATTTTCTCTAATTCTTCTTCAATACGCTCTTTGGCTTCTTCACTAAGTTTTAGTTTCTTTATGCGTGCTTCATATTTTTCTGTCTCACTTTCTGAACCTTCTTTGGTGATGCCTAACTCTTTTTTAATTTCCTTGAGTTGTTCCCGAAGGAAAAATTCACGCTGTTGCTGAGACATCCGATCTTCTACACGCTGGGAAATTTTTACCTGAAGTTTAGCAACTTCCAGTTCATGTCTTAGCAAATTTAAGGCTTTTTCAATACGTTCCTTGATGCTCATTGTTTCCAATATTTCCTGCAACTCCTTTCCGGATGCAGTTGTCATGGATGCCGCAAAGTCAGCAAGCGTTGCAGGATCTTTGAGGTTAATACGTCCCATCAAAAGACCTAACTCTTCCTTGAACAATGGATTTAGCTGAACCAGTTCTTTAATAAAATTGATAATTGAAACAGAAAAGGCTTTTAATTCATACTCAGATTTTTGATCGTCTGTACCCTGTAGATATTCAACTTTTGCTCTGAAGACAGGATCTTCGGCAATTATTTCAAGAATTTCAAATCGCTCCATGACCTGCACGATTATATGCATCGGGTCATTTCCATGCTTTGATGCCTGTACGATCCTTCCAACTGCTCCTATATTTGCCAGTCTGTCAGGAATGTTTCCTGTTTCAGTCTCGTCATTCTGCACCTCAGGTTCATAACTGTAAACCAGACCGACATATTTTAAAGGACCTTTTAATTCATCCTCTAAAACATTTTCAAGTTTTTCATCGGAAATGATAACCGGCAGCAGCATTTTCGGAAAGAGCGGGCGATCGTAGAGTGGTACGATGAGCAGGGAGTCCGGGAAAATATCTTCACTGATGACGAGGGATTTTTCTTCAGTGATTGCCTCTAAGCTGTCTCCCTCTATTTCTATAATTTCCTCTTGAGGATTATCATCGGTTTCCAATTCAGGATCAGAAGTTTTACTCATAGTTTTTTTAAATTAACTTTATTGAATTATTGTTGTTTTGGAATAGTTCAACTATCTGAACACCATTATCCAATATCGGAGCAGGATGGTCTAGCCAGAAATTACTTGAGACAAATTATTTGGGTCTTGCTGAATGAATTAAGAGCAGATTTATCTATTAGCTTTTATCCGCCAATATACCGTGGAATGTTGGTGAAAATACCGGACATGTAGGTCGTTGCCTGTGAGAGAAACCAGGGGAACAGGATTGCTAAAACAGCCATCATTGCACCCATTTTAGGAATAATGGCCAATGTCTGCTCCTGAATCTGCGTTACTGCCTGGAAAATGGAGACCAGTAGACCCACAACAAGTGCACCAATCAGCATAGGTGCCGCAAGCAGGGTGGCCATTCGCATGGCTTCAATCATGATTGAGACAACAAGAGCTTCTGTCATAAATTTATCTCAAATAGAGGATTAAAAAATGAATTAGAAATCTACAAAACTTTTAACCATTGAACCTAGAATCAAATGCCAACCGTCAACCAGCACAAAAAGCATCAGCTTGAAAGGTAATGAAATCATTACTGGCGGCATCATCATCATACCCATTGCCATCAAGATAGAGGCAATAACCATGTCAATTACAAGAAACGGGACATACAATAAAAATCCGATTTGAAACGCGGCTTTCAGTTCACTAATTACAAAAGCAGGTATCATAACCCAGATTGGGACATCATTAAGATTATTTGGACGTTCTATTTTAGCAATACGAACAAACAAAGCTAGATCTTTTTCACGTGTAAACTTTCCCATAAATCGTTTAATTGGTAAAACCGCACGATCCATGAATTCTTCCTGGGAAATTGATTCATCCAAATAAGGCTCTAGTGCAGTAGTATTGACTTCTTCCCAGACAGGCATCATCACAAACAAAGAAAGAAACAGCGCCAGACCAATCACGATTTGGTTTGAAGGTGCCTGTGGTGTGCCGATAGCCTGACGCAAAAATGACAGTACAATCACAAAACGTGTGAAAGATGTAGTCATAATCAAAATGGCCGGAGCCATTGTCAGGACTGTCAGTAAAAATACAATCTGTAAAGTCGTAGCTACCTGCTGCGGTGAACTTGCTGAATCAACAGAAATGTTGATTCCCGGAATCGGTGATTGTGCATAAAGAGGCATGCCAACACAGAATATGGTCAGCAGGAAAAAACTGCGTAGCATGAATCTCAAACCGTCGGAACAGGAAACAGCTTTCGAGCAAGTTGAGAAATTACTTTTGCTGAACTCTGTGCCGACTTCCTCTTTAATTTTTGACGCTAAACGAGGCATGTGACTTATTTGATGGGCTTTAAGAATTTTAAACGATGGGAAAGCTTATTTGCAAAATCCTGCATCATTTTATTACCATGTAACAATTTTTCAGAATTTTCTGCAGCTTTTGATAAACGTGTTCTTTTCGGCATCGCAGATCCATTTTTTTTATTGTTTGATTCAGCATCACTGCTATCTTCTACAGAATTTGGTTTTAGAAAAACACCATTATCCTGTCCTTCCAACTCTATGCTAACAGCTAGATCTTCTTCCTTTGTCTCAGGCAGAGCATCCTCAGAATTATTTAATTTAGCTTCCTGCTCCAGAGTTTTTAAAAAATCAGCCTGCATATGATCCATATTTATTTCATTTGTTTTCTCATCAGTCTGCGCTGAGTAGAGAAACTCCTGATCAGTCTCATCATGTAATTCTGCAATCAGGTTAATGGAGGTAGGTGTGATTCCGCACGCAAACAAGCGCCCGTTCATGTCAAAAACTACTATCTTCTGTTTGGGGCCAACATGGTAGCTTGAGACCTGGTGAATCCGGATGTTGCCCTGCATTGCTGAAAATCTTCCGCTGAAAAATCGGTTATAAATATATGCAATTAAATAAATTAGCAACAAAACGAACAGTAGTGCAAAAACCAGTGTCAGTATAGTCTCTACCCAATCCTGTGCAGGCATCGGAAAAATATCTCCTGCCAGATCAGAACTGGAGTCTGCAGTTGTTACTTTAGTAAAAGTTGAAGGAAAAGAAGAATCTGCTTTGACTCGCTGTCCAATTTCATCCGTCAGTACTTCAGTGTTTGAAAGTGCCGGATTAGCAGATATTTTGCCAGGCAAAATCACCAGTAAACTGTTGCCTGCATGATTTATTTCTGGATGACCTAATGTCACACGAGAGGAACTTGGAAGAATATCTAAATGAACAAAATTTGTATTGGGAAGCTGAACCGCGCGGACTGCCTTGATAAAATAGTCAGCTTTTGCGATTGTCAGCAAAGCTAAGGAGGAATCTAATTTGGCTGAGTCAAGTCTTAGACTCATTGAGCCGGACTCAAAATTAATTAAAGGGTCTCCGCTAAATTCTCCATCAAACTCTAAACGGAGCTGTGAGGAATTTTCAAGGGAAATGACTTCAATGTTTTTAAGCGTGCGTACTTCGGATGCGGCAGCAGGTAAAATCAAACCTGCCCATAATACCAGCGAAATTCCTGCTTTGAGCCAGGCTGGTCTCACGAAACTCATGCTTGTTTTCCTCAGAGTGCTGCAAAGCGATTATCCGGACTGATGATGTCCGTTATACGTACCGCAAATTTTTCATTGACTACAATTACTTCTCCCCTTGCAACCAATAAATCATTGGCGCGAATGTCCAGAGGCTGCCCTACCATGCTGTCAAGTTCGATTATTGATTCCTCGTCCAAATCTAAGAGGTCGCTGATCAACATCTGTACACGTCCTACTTCAACTATGATTGAAAGCTGTACATCAAACAGAAAATTGATATCGATATCTCCAGCCGCAACAGGAGCCTTTGCTGTTCCTGTTTCAACACCTGCCTCTCCGGAAACGTCGGCCTCTTTCCCTTCCTGTTGATCTCCTGCTCCATCACTCTTAACTTCGGAGAGGATCTGGTCTTTGTTTGCTTTAAGTTCACTTTCAACGTCTGACCAATCCAAGTCGTCCAGATTTTCGAAAGATTCTTCTTCTTCTGCCATCGGTCAATGTTTCTAGGTCAAAGTTTAAAATTTCATCATTCAGGTTACAAGTTTAAAGACAACTCTACAACCAAAATCCCTGATTATCTGTGCATAATCAGCTTTGAGCTCTTCTCACTTGCCTGCAGACCGTGTTTTACGCTACTGTCTATAAAATTCCAGAAAAAGTATTCTACGTACAGGCAGTGTATCTTCCCAGATTGTCTTATTGGGAAAGAGGGAATTCAGGCGATTTTGCAAATCATTTTTGATCACCGCACGATTTTTAGTATCATCAAATTGCTCAACCGTAATCGAATTAAGATGAGTAATCACCAGATCTTTAACTATAGGCATTCTTGCCAGCATCCACTCTTTGGCCGCACCATTTTCAAAAGCAAGTTGGATACTGCTTTTAAGGAAATATTTGTCTCCGGGCATATTCACTACAAAAGTACCAAGATCCAAATATTGCGGATCCTCAAGTGGTGGTGGCCCTTCCCGGATGACTTTAATTTCCTCAACCTCTTTTTCTTGGGCGTGCAGTATTGTCGTAAAGAAAAATAAACCTGAGAGAATCAGCAGCAAACCGGAGGTATTTTTTACAATACTGCCAGCCCATCGGCTACTGTTCCGCTTACTGAAGTTATCCAGTGACTTTACGTCCATCTCTGTACCTCGTCTGCTAAACAGTTGAGGTAATACAGGCAGATTATAATGCTTTAAGTTCCAAGTGACTTTTGACACAACATCTTCCTGATTCAGCTTTTTAGTGACAGTGGTCACTGGATTACAAATTCTTCAAACAATACTTTTTTAATCGGTTCAGGATCTTCCCATTCAGGCTTGCTGGGGAAGACCTGGCTGATCACACTGATCAACCTTTGTTTCAGGGCGTCTCTGGCGTCTGATTGTTTAACATCCTCTACCGATAGATCCTGCAGTTCTCCCAGCACAAGGTCTTTGACCTCAACCAGCCGGACTGTTAAATACGCCGCCGCGCCGGGTTCGCTGAGCATCAGTTGAATGGTTGTTTTTAAAAAACGCCGTCCGTCTTTGAGATTTACCACAAAGCTTTCAAGGGGTAGAAAAATAGGTTCTGCGAGTGGCTCAGCCACGTTTGTCACCTGCTGTTCTTCTTCCGGTAATTCTTCTTCTTCCCCTCCGGACATCAGTAAAAAAACGACGATACCGATAACAAGCAACAACACAACCGCGACGATGATAATGATCATCTTCTTTTTGCCGCCTCCGCCTCCGCTGCCTCCGCCGCTTTCGCCACCTTCTTCATCTGCCATAGCATCTCCTTTTGTAAACTGTGATTATTAATAATTTATTTGGCGAATACCGCTCTATAAAATAATTTTTAGAAATATCTCTTTATGCATTCGCAACAAGCCCTCATTTTACTACATGCTTTAACATTTTATCCGGATCTGGCCCAGGCTCGCGGTGATCCCTGATAATAAAGTTCGGGATATCTACTACGGGCTACTTTGAGCATTGCCAGAAATTTTGGCACGTATTCATGCGTTTCTTTACGCAGCTTTAATTTCCAGAAATTTCGTGTACCCTGAGATTTTATTTGACGAGCCATATAATTAGGGCCGCCGTTGTATCCAGCCAATGCTAATTCCCAGTTGTTGTCAAATTTTTTGCCGAGAATTTTCAGATAACGTGCTGCTGAGTGAGTTGATTTACGCCAGTTCAGTCGATCATCTGATAACCAATCCACCTCTAATCCATAATCACTAGCAGTTGCTTTGGTGAACTGCCACATACCCTTCGCATGCCCTGAGTCAGCTTTGGTGTCAAAACAAGATTCCAGAATTGGCAAATGCGCAAGTTCAGGAGGCAGCTGGTATTGATAAAAAACCCTATGTATATAATAAAGATACCTGCTGGAGGTTGCGCGGTCCAGACATGTTTTAACGTGTTTGTTTTTCGAGTAAACGTTTACGTATTTATTTATACGTGAATTGGATTGTTTCCAGACCCCGCTTTTATTGTACTGTCTACTCCCGATTAACCCTGATGATTTAGTACTGCAGCCTGCAAAAATTAGTATTGAAACCAGCAGCAGCCATTGATACTTAATATTTATAGGTTTTCTAAACTGCTGATTCAATAATAACGATGCGTAGTCAAAGTTTCGCAAGAAAATATTTCGCCCGGGTAAAGACATGACAAGTTTTTAAACGCATGTTTTTGCAGTTCTTTTTTGTTGAATATTCCAAAAACGGCAGAGCCGCTCCCTGAGACTAATGCACCAAATGCACCATTTTGAAGCAATAAAGATTTCAGCTCAGACAAGAGCGGATATTGAGAAAGCAAAGAAGTTTCAAACTGATTGTTCAAGTGACTTTTTAAGTCCGCAAAAGACTTAACTTGTGGAAAGCCTGTACGTTCTTCCGGAATACAATTATTGTATGCAGCAGGAGTAGAAATTGATAGATCAGGTTTAATTATCACCAGCAGGAATTCAGGATATTCAATCAAAGGATTTAACTTTTCACCACGTCCACGGATTTCGCAAGGCGCAGGTTCCAGAAAAAAAGGTACGTCAGAGCCAAGTTCCAACGCAAGCTCAAAAAGCGTTTCCGGTGGCAAAAGACCTGCTGGCGTGGAAGGTAGACGAAAAATATGGTTCAGCGCCTGAAGAGTACCGGCCGCATTTCCGCTGCCTCCCCCAAGTCCCGCGCCGGAGGGGATATGTTTTTCCAGAATAATATCGAGGTCCGCAGTAACACCGGCAGCTTTTTCAAATAATCTTACTGCACGTACCACCAAATTATCTTCCGGAGATGCAGAAAAAGTCGCGCCGTTCATCCGGAAATTCAGCCCCTTTTTATTATTTTTGCTGAAACTCAATGTGTCAAACAAACTGACCGGCAGCATATGCATGTACAACTCGTGAAAGCCGTCCTCACGTTTGCTTAAAATATAAAGCAGCGGATTTATTTTTGCGGGTGTTAGAATTTTCATTTATGCCAAATCACAGGCCCAGGACAGCCACTGTAGATCTTCCGGATTATCCAGCAGAGGCGAAATTTCAGTAAAAACACGTTGATGATATTCATCCAGCCATTTTAACTCATCAACCGAGAGTATGTCTCTGTCAATCAACCTGCGTTCAAATGGAATCAGAGTCAGAGTTTCAAAAGTGAGCCAGCCCTTCCCACCGGGATGTTGTGGAAGTCCTTCGGCTTTCTTGACAACGTAAAGATTTTCCAGACGAATTCCGCCCCAGTTTTGTTCATAATATCCGGGTTCATTTGAAAGCACCATTCCTGCCTGAAGAGCGATATCATTTGCAACAGGTGAGATACGCTGGGGGCCTTCATGTACATTCAGGAAAGCGCCCACTCCATGCCCGGTTCCGTGACCATAATCCAAACCTGCATTCCAGAGTTCGGAACGAGTAATGGAATCCAGAGAGGCTCCCGTTGTTCCTTCAGGAAACACCTGT
>Ga0208411_1000943_pt1 | contig 20908 bp, 24 predicted proteins | sample ETN01SmetaG_4_FD_185793 | JGI IMG/M metagenome (GOLD analysis project Ga0208411, IMG submission 185793) | Marine microbial and viral communities from oxygen minimum zone, Eastern Pacific Ocean - ETNP2014F12-01SV261 (SPAdes) (version 2) | ecosystem: Environmental > Aquatic > Marine > Oceanic ... | reverse complement strand
ATAAACCAAATTAAAAATTTTGGGCTTTTTCTTCCTTCTATCAATAACCAAAGACATATTACCGAAAGAACCACCAATCCAAAAACTAAACTCTCTATCATCTTGCAGGACCTCCATCTTCCTCTTCATAAGCTTCTGCACCCCCACCTTGATAATTGCCCATGGCCATCAATGGAGTTACAAATTTCTTCTCTTCAAATGTAAATGGCGGGATGACATTTCCATCCTTATCTAATCGAAATCGGACAAATGTTTCTTCCTGTCCTTTGTAACTAAATGTTTTCTCTCCTGCCCATAATATTGAATATGGATTGACCTTATGCAATTCCACCTTTATTGTTAAATTTCGTCTATTTTTCACTTCAAGTTGTGTATAGGTTCTTTCAGAATAATAATGGGAATTAATAATATATTCTCCTTCAATAATTCCACGAATAGTTACAACTTCCCTATTGATTTTAACGGTTGATGTAGTTCCATCTGCATTAACTATAGTATCATTCATTGCTCCTAAATCATCTTTATCAAGATGCATATAGTTTAAATTCTGATGTCTAAAACTAACCTGTTTACCTGTGGGATCTTCAACATAAAGATCTATATCTCCATTGGCATCATGATCCCATTCCATAACAACAACGAATTCTGCTCTCCGTTCAAAATCTTCTTTTTTCGATTCCGGCTTTATTAAAAGGAACGCTACTATGAAGAGAAATGCAAAACCGACCAAAATATTGAAAAGGATATCAATGAAACCGATAGTAGATTTATATTTTTCATTCGATTGCATTTTTGTCCTGCAGTTGAGTTTCCGTTGTTTCGTAATTAACCAACTGCACTTTTATAATTAACGAACTCATTAAACCTATCAAGGTTGTATACAAAGCCGTGGACATCCCTCTTGCCATTGCGGCGAGGGCATCTTGTAGGGTCCGGGTATTTGTAACATCTATATTTTCAAATGCGGTTCCAAGCATAAATAAAAATCCAGTTACGGTACCTACCATTCCCAAAGCTAAGCAACTTTCAGCAATAAACCACCCAACATCCAACTTTTTACGATTTTTATTGATATCTAAATCGTAAGTATTTCTTCCAACCCAAATTGATGTGAAGACAAAAATTAACAAAATTAAAAAGCTTAATTTAGTAATGTCAGCTTGATATAATATAGTATGCATATCAAAATAACTTGCTACAGCAAATCCCAATGTGGTTAAACAAAATATTAACCACCATTTTAATAATTTGATTGGTCTTGCCATTAAGATTTCCCCCTATTTTAAGTTTTCCTTATCTGTATATTTATCTTCCTCATCGACTTCGTCCCACTCTTCTGCCTCTTCAATGGATCTAATTTGTTTGGCATCTTGGTTTACCCGTCTTTCTTTCTTCTTGTTTTTTTTGGTTTTTCTTACTTTGAAAAACTCTTCGAATGATTTAGCCGCTGCTACTGCCATTTTTATTTTTCTTTCTATTCCATAGTTTTTGTTTTCGCCTAGCATTTCTTAATATGTAATTACTAGCATATTCAAGATATAATTTTCCCAACATGTGGTCATATTCATGCTGAAATACTTTTGCGGATACTTCAGTAAAAGATGCATTCATAACTTCCCCCTCAAACGTAGCATAGGTGCAATTTATTCCATATGCCCTCGTTACTGGAAAAAATAATCCAGGGAAAGATAAACATCCTTCTGAAATATAAGTTGTCTGTTCTGTACTGTGTGTTATTCGGGGATTAAAACATGCAATTGCACTCCCGTTAAATCTCATCGCAAATACTTTTAAATCTACTCCTATTTGACATGCAGATATTCCCATACCCTCATATTTTACCAATGCATCTAATAATTCTTCTTTTAACTTTTTAGGGTCTTCCTGGGGATTATCAAAATCAAATGACTTTGCCCGTTTTTCCAAAAGAGGATCACCTTCTAATATTAATTCCATTTTATATTATCCTTGAAAAATTCTTCACCTTCTCGAATTTAATTGTATTATTAAATTTGTCATTCATTGTATCGCCCTTGTGACTAATAATAAATACGTTTTGTTTTCCTTGAAGATTATTAATTATTGTTAAAAATTCTTCTGTTCCGTTTGCGTCCAATGAACTATCAAATACCTCATCCAGAATTAGAAGATTAGTATTTACGCTATTTTTCATCTTTGCGATAGTTCTCCAAGTGAAAAGAAGAGATAAGTCGATTCTCATTTTTTCACCCTCACTAAACGAATCATACGTAAATTCATCCCTGTGTCGTGACTTAATCGTTTCATTAAAGTTTTCATCTAAATTGAAAGATGCATAAAAATCCATTGAAGCGAGATACTTATTAATCAATTTATTCATTATGGGCAAATATTGTTTAATAATGCGTGTCTTAATTCCTGTATCTTTCAATAATACATAAGCAGTTTCATATAGTTGTTTTGTAAATGATAATTGTTCTAATCTTTTATTGGAGATTTTTAGTTCTTCGTTAAGTTCTTTTAACTTACTGGATTTCTCCTCAACATCATCTTCTCTATTTTCTATTTCTTTAATTTGTCCCTGTAGTTTTGAAATATAACTATTGATTGCTTGAATTTGATTTTGTTGGTGAGCAATTGTGGTTTGTATTTTGGTAATCTTGTCTAATTGAGATTTTGCATCATCAATTTTATGACCGATTGACAACAATGCGGTGCCAGATTCGTGCATTTTTCCATGATGTTCTGATATCATCTTGGTTTTATGTTCTTCACTTAATTCTTGATTACAGGTTGAACACGTATCATTTTGTTCGTAAAATTCAATTTCATCTTCACACTTCATCATTGTCCGTTCAATACCGGACTGAAACTTCTCCAAAGTGTTTAATCTTTTTTGTGATTCATCATTCTCTATTGTTTTTATTAATTCATTGTTCAACTTATTTAATTTAGCAATCTCCTCTTCATTCTTTTTAATATCTTCCTGGTTGTTCTCTATCTGGTCTTTTTTAGTTTTCTTCAGGCCATCAATTAATTCTTGGGTAGATTTAATATGACCATCTGCCAGTTCAATTTTGATATTAGTATTTGATGATTCTTCTTTATTTTCAGATATTCGGTTTTTCAGCAATCCGTTCATTACAGAAAAAATCTGAATATCTAAAAGGTCCTCAATGATTGCTCGTCTGTCAGTTAATTTCAACTGCATGAATGGAGTAAACGAGGCCGAACCAAGAACAACGATTTGGGTAAAGGATTTATAATTTAATTTGAGAATTGTATTCTCTAAATATTCTTGTTGATCCGCTATCTTCGCATCTTGGTTCAGCCGTTTGCCGTCTACATAGATTTCGAAAAAGTTCTTTTTAATCCCTCTACAAATTCTATATTCTTTACTGCCAATAGTGAATTCAATTTCGGCTGCAGTTCCTCCATTGTTGACAGAATTTATCAACTGGGGTTTATTTACTTTCCTGAATGGTTTCCCAAACAAAGCAAATGTAAGTGCGTCTAATATCGTTGATTTACCAGATCCGTTTTCACCAATAATCAACGTTGTCGGGTTTTTATCGAGTTGAATTTCTGTAAACTGATTCCCGGTACTCAGTAGATTTTTCCACCGAATGCTATTAAAATGTATCAAAACTTAATCGCTGCCTCACTTAAATAATATATAAATTCTTTAGATGTTTCCACTACTTTCTTTTCTGCTTGGTATACTCTTGCTCCAAGAATATCTAACTCTCTTCTCATTTTCGCATTTTTTTTTGCATTATCAGCATCAGTTTTTTTCTCTTCAAGAATTGCAATAGCATTTCGCAGTTCATTATGAGCCTGTGCTATGGTTTTCATTAGTACTCTTTTAATACTTGGGGTTTAGATTCGTGTTCGAACTTGTAATTGAGGTCTTTAAGGCTATTCTTTAAAACAATACCACATAATTTATTCAATGTGATATCTCTTTCATGGGCTTGTAGTGCTAATTTTAACACTATACTATCTGGAAGTTCTAGGGTTACTGCCGCTTCTGGTTCTTCTGAATTTTTCATAACTTTTTTCCTATGTTCTTCTTGCTCAATTCGTATTGCTTCTTCTTCTTCTGCATAATGGCTTGGCATTTCTTTCTCCTTTATGATGTTTCTACCGTAAGCGCTTCATTATATAATGATCTCATTAATCCATCTAATTCTACTTTATTTTCCACATTTAAGGATTCTACATATCCACTTAAAATCGTAAGTGTGTCCTCTGCTTGGTCTACAATATCATCATCACTGATATCAAAATCAGAAAAATTTTCAACTACAACTAAATCTGCGACATTAACTTCTTCTAATTTATCCAATACGGAATCAAACCAAAATGGATTGGTTTTCTTTTCCACTACTACCTTGACATAAGTTCCTTCATATTCACTATAATCTTTTTTTGATAATGACTCAAACGTTTCTGCAGAATCATCATAAAAGAGTTTGTGAAACATTCTATACGGATTCACGATAAAATTTAATTCTCGCGTTTCTGTATCAAAAATGTGAAATCCTCTGGGGTCTTTATAATCACTCCATGTTATTTCATAAGGATTCCCCAAATAGTAAACCGTTCCATTGTCTGATTTGTGATGAAAATGACCACTCATCACCATATCAAACTTGTCGAAAATATGTGATTCCAGCCCCTCATTATTCCATGAACCAATATGTTGCTCGAATCCACTGACTTGAAGATGTCCCATAAGAATTTGACATTGTGTATTTTGAATCATTTTCATACACTCGCCATAATTTTCTTCACACACCCAAGGAATCATTGCTATACCAAGTCCACCAAAATCTACTTCTTTTGGACTTGAATACATCCAAGGTTCTACTTTTCCTTCAGAGGATGTAAATATTTCTTCTATGGAATTTAATTCATTGGTGTTCTTGTGAAAAGTATCATGATTGCCGATAATAATATGCGTATCAACTCCCATTTTCCACAAACGTTCAATAAAGTTCGTCCGTAAATCATTCAATATCTTAAAGTTAATATATTTTCTCCGGTCCACTACATCACCTAAATGAATAAGTGTTTTGATATTATGTTCTTCTAGGTAAGGAAAAAACACATTATCATAAAATTTTCTAAAATATTTAAGAAAAGTTGACGAATCTCCACGTGCACCCCAGTGAGTGTCCGTTATAAGTGCTATCTTCATGTAGTAACACCCATAAAAAGTTCTAAAGTAGTTGGTTCTGTTTTCTTTGCAGCTTTCTTTTTCTTGCTTTTTTCAAAATTGTCTACAAATTCATCTACCACTACTCTAAAATCAGAATTCTTAAAATCGGTTGATGTTTTGAAATCCTCATCATAATTCATGTATTCTACATATTCTGGGCTGATTTCATAATTCTGCATACTTTTATATTTTATATATAATTGTTTCTTCTCTTTTTGAATTCTTCGAATGAAGGCATAATAAATGATCTGAGTAAAATATGCAAATGGGTTGGATGATTTCTCTGGATTAAAATTGTGAATATAATGTAAACAATTTTCTATTCCATCTGATATCATATCATTTTTAAATGCATAATTTATAAAATTGGGGCGGAAGGACAGTCGTTGAGCTATTTTTAAAAATACAGACCCCAAATATTCTGAAATAATCGGCAGTTCTTCATCATTATCTTTCGATATCTGCCATTGCTTTTTATATTCAATCATTGCTTCCAAAAACAATGCATTATCTACATAATGAGCTTTCGCTACCTTTTTTCGTTTTGCCATGATAATTTCCTTTAGTTATTAACGTGATACTCTTATTATATCACATAATACCTGTTTGTCAAGGTATCTTGACATTTTGAAATAGTATGTTATAATGAGGTGTGGAGCCGAAAAGTGAATGAGTTAGTTCATTAGGCCAGTAGGATTAAAATCCGATAATATTTTAGACATTTTATTCATTTCCTCTTCCATTGATTCTGTACTAGATTCCTTTATTGTTTCTATATAGAATTTCTTGTAATCTCTTCCTAATTCTGAAACAGACATTATGCATCTAGCTGCTAATGGTACAGATGTTACATCCGTAAATGGCAACCATTTTAATAATGCAACATGAGTGGATTTCTGTTCTTCATCATATCTAACTAATACTTTCATTGGCCAATGTAATTCTAAATATCCACTATTTTTAGATTTATCAGACACTACCACTTTTGAAAAGAGAATTTCCCCATTATCCAATCTTATTACTTTTAAATCTTCTTCATTGAGAACCGGTTCCATTTATTCCTTGAGTGCAATGTGATATTTTTTATATGGAAATCTTTCTTCATCATATATTTTAATTCTTTCTTCATGATGTTGAAAAGCATAGTTTTTTCTATTTCTCCAACATAAATCATCGGTAATATCGTATAATATGGTTTCTTCTTTTGTTTCAGATAACCGTAATCCTCTACCTATCGATTGAAGATTTCTGATACGTGATTTAGAAGGAGAAGCGAACACAATGTTATGAAGATTCCTAATGTTGATGCCGGTACTGAATACCCCATAACTTGCCACGATGATGGCATCTTGTTCTGTTTCTGTAATTGCTCGGATCTGTTCTCTGGTTTCAGTATCAGTTCCACCAAAGACGAAAAAAACTTTTCTATTGTTAACATCTGCCTGCTCCTTTATCATGTCATATAAAATGCGTCCATGCTTTTTCACTAATCGAAAAAGTAACAGCGTATTTGTCTCTAAAGACAATACTAGGTTTCTAATATATTTATTCCTTTTATCATGTGATACCAGATATTCTAATTCATCTGCATATTTGTAATTTTTTATTGCATGACATATTTCATCTGGATATTTTAATATTAATATTTTCACACTAAATGGGGATAATTGTTTTCTATCAATTAATTTTTTAGTTGTTGTAGCCTTGTAGATTTTCCCAAACAACCCCTCCAGTACTAATTTATGAGTCTGAGTTCCATCTAGTGTTCCTGTGGTGCCTATTCTATATTCAGCATTTACACATTTAGTCATTAATGTGGTGAGGGATTTGGATTTGAACCCGTGAGCTTCATCACCAATTACCAATTTATATGGTTCAAAAGTTTTCTTGCTGAGTTTGTATATCGATTGCCATGTTGAAATAACCACCTGTTTATCTGAAATTTTATCTTGGCCAGCATAAACTTGATGGCAATGTTTGTCAGAATCCCACCCGTATTCTCTAAAATCTCCAAACATTTGTGACACTAGGGAAGTAGTAGGCACAATTATTAGAGTCTTTACGTTCAATGCTCTTACAATTAAATAAATTATTAAGGATTTACCACTAGCAGTAGGAGATACTACTAAACTTTTTTTGTATGAGAGGGCATGATAAAATGTCGCAAGTTGATAATCTCTAGGAACGAATGGAAGTTTTAGATCTTTAATAAAGGATTCATTATGTTCAATTTTGACAGGTTTCCACCAATCGCCATCGAGAACCATTTTATAGTTTCTATTTTTTGCAAATTTAAAAACATATGCTATTAATCCACCATATAAGAGTTTATTGTAAATATTGAATAATCTAATTTTGCCGTCCCATAACTTCATTCGGTATGAGGGCATAAATGTGTATCCAGGTACTGTGAATGTAAAATAATCGCACAATTCCTGAGCTATAGAAGGTTCACAATTGATTTTTAAATATACTTCATCTATCTTGGAAAGATAAATTGAATCAGTGTCCTTCAGTGAATCTTTTCCAATCGATTGCATTTTTAATTAAATATCCCCTTGTAGTTAGACTTTTTACTATGGCTTCAAGGTAATCTACTTTTTCTTCGTGTAATGCCATTTTCTGTTTGGATTCTATTACATCTTCATCCGCATCAATATAGGCATCAATATCTTGTTTAAGTAATCTGTGCTGAAAAGGTTCCCAATCCAGGGCTTCCAGTTCTTCACCACTCAACTTCCCCCCATAATATTCTTTTTTCAGTTTCACAAGTTTACTATATTCATAACGCATAGTTTTGAGTCTTAACTTTTCATTAGAATAGAGAATTAAGTACTTGTTGTGTAACTGGGGAATTTTAACAGATTCTTTTGCTAATTCAGTATCATCAATACTGCAATCACCTGTCCATGATTTCTGTATGTCTTCAAACTTCATAATCTTTCAATTTTTTAAGGGCAACCATCGTTTGCACTTGTTCTATTATTTCGGCATAACCTTCTTCGACCCATTCATCTATAAATTTGGTTACTCCTTCACAGGTTGGATCAGTATAATCATGAGCTAAACAAGGACCATTCAAATAATTCCAATGATGAATAAAATCTTTTTTAACTCCTTCGTATGAATGATCACCATCAACAAATAGCATAGACAATGGTACATTTTCCATTGCATGGGAATTACCTACTTTAATATCTATTCGTTCTTTTTCTTCGTAATCATTTAACCAATCATCTACATCTGGATCATGACATCCTTCAATTCCATCAATAGAAATAATTTTTACTTTAGAATCATGAGTCGCGATTGCAAGTAACATTAATGTTCCTGCCCAATATCGACCAATTTCTAATATAATATTACCCGATTGTTGCGAAGCATATTTGTATAATAATCCAGCTTCATGTAAATTTAATCGTATAATATCTCTTGTTTCACGCGGAGAAGCAAACATCCATAACAAGAGAGAAAAATCTCTTTTCATTAATCATTTATCAAACTATTAATTGTATAATTTCGGTAACTCATTGTCAAATTAGCTACCTTATATTCTGGTTCTACTGAAGTGGAATCAAATAAAAGTTCCGATAGACCAATCGGGAAAACAGCATTAAAATTTATTTCTAGAAAAGGATTCATTTGACTAGATAAAAGAGTTAATACTGCACTTGTATCAGATGCGTCTTTATTCATCATCCATTCCCAAATTCTTGTATAATTTTTTAAATACTCATCAACAAGAAATTGTATACTGAGCATTTCAAATTCTATAACACCCAGATTCTTTTGAATTCCGGGTTGTCGAGGGAAAGGCATTTGTGCCGCTTGCATCGATAGCCCAGGTAAATTAACACCCTGAATAAAAAAATTAAGTTCTGGGTACCCTACAAGTTCAAATTTAAACTGTACACTTGATAGATAATTTATATTTTTTGGTTGTTCTGCTAAACTCGCCATATCTCCGTTTCATCTTTTGAAAATAAATTTGGTAGTTTTGGAAAATCATCTCCACGATAATTAACCCATATAAACTGTATACAGGGATGATTGTGAATAGTATTGATAATTTGTTTATTCCATTTATAATATTCATCCCGCATTTCTCTATCTTTACTGAAATAATGGTCTGTATCAGCATAGATATTATCATAATGGTCATTATCGTGGTCAAACCCTAATAAGTAGACCTTTTCATAATCATCCCAAGTATAATCTCTACATGCAATATGTAATGCGGAAGTTCCTGTTGACCACCCATAAACTTCTTTACCTATATTTTTTATCTTATCTTCCATACTTGGAGAAACCCAGAAAATATAGCTTTGGGGATTTTCTACATTACTATCAAGTCCAGAAATATATACAAAATATTTTGCATCAAATCTTCGATATGTTTCACGTTCTTTACCCGTCTTTAATGCGACATACGATGCATCGGGGAGAAGCTTCCATGAATTATGTGTAAAATAACACTTTCCATCATATCCAGAGTCAATGATATCACTCATTATTCCCGCATCAGTAGCACAAATCACATCAGGTGTAAAGTCTCTATAACAAGCATTACATCCTATAACTGTTCCATTTAATTTTGTGGGATCAATATTTTTTCTACTTGGGCCGTTTCCTAGTACAAAAATAGAATCTATACCCTGAGCATCAGGTCCTTCATACATTTCACTATCTCCATATTATACTAATATTTAGTAAGCATAAAAAAAGGGGTCACAAATCTGTGACCCCTCTTAATCTCCACCTTCGTAAAAGATGTTTTACATAAGGTTGGCAACAATAACGTGGCGATAGTATCGGTTAGCGTTAGCTGTAAGCGAACCGTCACCAGCTCCGTTATTAGCGGAACTTGTATCGTTAGCAAACGGATTAGAAACCAGACCGTAACGGGTCTTGAATCCGATCTTAGGTTGGAAAGAATTCTCACCGACCGCACGAACCATTTGTAATGGAACGTATGGGCAATAGAACAGACCAGCATCATAAGCACTTGATCCTTTGTAACCAACTGTGAAATAGTTAGTTGCTGCGGAAGGTGCATATGGATCAACATAAACCTTGAATCGACCATTCAGAGTACCGACCATTGTGGCACCTGTGTCATCAACATTAAGGTTGTTACCCATATCAGGTTGTGAAAGTTGACCAGCCATTGCCAGAGCAGAAGCTACATCAGACGATGTGATAAGGATATTTCCTTTTCCACGCCGTGTGTCTTTTGCAATGAAGTTAGCTTCACGTTCAATCTGGAACATCAAACCTTTGAACTTCTCAACTGACCAACGTCCGTTTGAGTCTGTATCAAGGTCAAAAGTTCCTGCAGCTGTAGTGTTATGAGCTGCACCAGTTTTAGCATTGGTATAAATGGTTCTCAGAACTTCCCTGTTAATTTCAGCCAAGATCTCACTTGACAGAATATTTGACAATTCTGTTTCAGCATCCAAACCGTGAACGGCTTTAAGATCCTGTGCCAATTCCATTGTGTACTCAGCTTTGAGTGCACGTGACTTAGCAGTAACAGTTACTTTGTCAATGGCGAATGCCATCTGTGGGAAATTTTCATAATTTGAAGTACTTCCGTCACCAATTAATTCTGCGTTGGCGGTAGTCATACCAGTACCGGTTGTCATGCTGGCATCTGCTGGGTTACTGTTAGCAGAGTGTGTTCCCGCAATACCGGAAAAGTCAGTGTTGGCTTCGTCATGGCCGCCTTCAACTCCTGCCTGAGATGTATAGTGAGCTTTCATCGCGAAGATAAGTCCGGTTGGACCTGTCATCGGCTGAACACCACAAACATCATAGGCAATAAGATTAGGCATAGCCCTACGAACCAACGAAATCAGAACAGGATCGACATAATCGATATTTCCACCTGTCTTATTTGCGTGAGCTGCTTCTTGCAAGTTTCCAAAGATTCCGCCTTCTTGATTAGCCTGTTCTCGCATTGCTTTCTCTTGGTTTTCCAACAGAACTGCGGTTACAGCCTTCCGATAATTATCTTTAATCGGGGCGAGATCTTCATGTCCAAGCACCGGAGCCCACTTCTTTTGAAGGTCTTCAGCTAGGTACATATTTTCTCCTATAGGTTAATATTAAAAATTAAAAATTATTATGAATTATAACGTTTTATCGCTGATGTATAATGTTGCATGTCTTCATTAAGCTTCTCTTCCGTCCGTTCATCAGAAACTTCAATTGTTTCATCCGCTTCTGTGATCTCTGAGGTAACTGCATCAGATTTAGGAAAATAACTTTCTTTAAGTACATTTAATTTTTCAATGTATTGCTCTTCGTTCTCATATTCAATACCTTCTGCTAACTTAGAGATTTTTTCCGTTTCAGTATCGGCCAAATCTTTAGTAGCACCTCTGAGGGCATCGTCTTTTTTGAACTGAGACAATTCTTTTTGGAGTTCTACTCCACGATTGATTTCCTCGTCAAGTTGTCCTTCAAGGTCTTCGACTTTTGTGAATAAGTCATCAACCATGTCAACTTTTTCTTCTGGAAGATCAATGTAATGTTCTGTGAAAAGAGTCTTTAATCCAGACATGAAATCTTCAACCAACTCAGTACGGATACCGCGTTCGATTGCCAATTCATTTTCCTTCATCCACTCTTCTACAATATAGGTCAGATATCCATCGACCTTTTCTGTAAGTTCTTTTGCAAATTCTTCAGATTCGGAACTTGCGTCTGATTTCAGTTGAGCTTCAAGTTCTTCCATTTTGGAATTAACTTCTTCAACAACTTTTGCTTGAACTGCAGCTTCGAAAATTGTTGAGGCTTTTTCTTTAAAATCTTCAGTAAGACCTTCTTCGCCTTGTACTAATGCATCAACATCATCTTTGACATCTATTTTAATGTCTTCCGTTTTTACTGCTGCTTTAGTACGAACTTTTTCTTCTTTTTCTTCTTCTTCTTCTTCTTTAACTATTGAAAGATCAGTAGCAGCCATGATATCTTCATACTTGGTAGCTAAATCACCTTTTAACATTCCATTAATTTGATCATAAATGTTTTTCAACATTTGATTCTTAGTTTTTGGAACGCTTACTGCTTCTTTTTTCACTTCTTCTTCCTCTTCTTCAGAATCTTCATCTTCTTCTTTTTTAACAGAAGCTTCTGGGGTTTTACCTTCTTCTACTTCTTCAGTTTCTTCTATTAAATCATCTGAAGAATCTTGTTCTGAGGATTCAATAATTTCTTCCTCTGCGGTTTCTTCAGACTCTTGAGCCAAAATTTCTTCAGACATTTAAATCTCCTATATCTAATTTAAATTAGTATTTACTGTTATTATTTAGTAATTTTATAAGCTTGACATAAAACTTTCAAAGGCTTTTAGTTGAACTTCATCTAATTGCTTTTGATTAGTAATTTTCATCTCTTTTTCGATTCGGGCAACTACTCGTTCATCGAGAATTCCGTTATCCCATACCCATTCTTTTCCTTCCATAATACCATTAACAAATGCTGCTGGAGCGGAAGGATCAGCAACAATATCTGCCGCAGTTGCAAGATAAAAATCATCTTGAACTTGTTGAACGTTGCGGCCCATGGGTTTTAATGAACCCATTCCCCTAGATGAAACGCCTAAACGAGCACCTTCATCTATTAAATTCTGTACAATTTTACCATAAGGTGTATCCATAATCTTCGCACGACCTACGAAATTGTCTCCATCCTCGTTAAGTTCCTGTATCATGTGTGATACTCTTTCGAGATTAACGGTTGGTCCGTCAGGATGGCCAAGTTCACCAAATGCTCTGTTTTGTTTGATATAATTTTGCTCGTACCTTTTTGTTTCTTTTTGCAGAATTTCTTTTGGATAAACTCGGCCATTTCTATTCTTTACATTGGCCTGCATGAATACGCCTTCAATAAAATAATTCTTCTTCCCTGCTTTGGAAGTTTCACATATAAATTCTACATCCTCTAATTGTTCGCATATAAGTTTCATATCTCTCCTATTATGTGAAATTTCCTAGTAAGTAATCAACCGGATAACCAAGTATATTATTTTGTTCGTATGCTGGAATATCATAACCCGATTGTTTCTTCAATTCCATTATGATTGTATATGAATCGCCCGATCCATGTCCTGTTGTGGAAAATTGGATATCCCCTAAAACATTGCCAGAATCACCGGATGCGTTTATTCCTATTCCCGGCCATTCATTTCCAGGCATAGACCAACTTCCATTACCTGATAATTCTGCAATATATGCTTCTGATCCACTTCCATCCCATTCAATTGCAACTTGTAGACCATTTGTAATCCACATTATTTTAGTAACTAAAACGTTGAAATCTTGTTCAGCGATACTTGAATACGTTCTTGTATTACTTCCAGAAACTCCACCCGAAACGGCATCACCATTAGATGAACTTGCATCAATAGCGGTTGCTTTTTTATTCGTATTATCCCATCCAACTACTTCTACCGTTGATGCACCTGCAGTAAATCCCGTGACCAGATATTTCTCTGCTCCGACTGATAATACTTCACCAATTTTAAAATTTGGACTTGCAGCACCAGAAAGTGTGATTGTATGTTTTGCCCAAGAAAGGGTTGATATATCAACTTTCTTAACATCCGATTCTGATGCATCGGAAAAGAATTTCGCGATATATTTTTTTTCGTTATCTACTAGTACTTGTGTTTCTGCTGCCATTTGTTATTTCCTCAGAACTTTCCGGCCCTTTCGGGTCTGTCTACGTTTTGTTTAAAAAAGTTTAACTTGTTTCTACTTCCTGTTCGTTTGTTTCTGTTGAAGTTTCAACTGCGTCTGTTGCAACAACTTCTGAATTCTCGCGTGTTTTTGTTAAAAAAGAACTTGCAACATCCTTTTTCTTATTTTCTAATGCGACCATTATCTTTTGTTGGAGTACATCATTGATTGCTGACTTTACTCCTGCACCATCTCCACCAACGGACATGGATATAATATCACTAACTGTAGCTGTTGTTTCAGACATTTTTATCCTCTAATTATAGATATCTATTATATTTATACTATTTATAAATTTTAACCACTTATGATTTTCAAATCTGGTTTATCTTTCTTGGGATCATGTTCTTCTGACCCTATAGCCCAATCTAATTTACCAGTTCCACCTTGTGTCCCCTTTTCTCTTTCAATTTCTTTTTCCATCTCATCAATTTGTTCTTGAGACAACTTGAGAATATTTTTTCTTACAAAATTAAGAGAGAAGAATTTACCAATGATATCTTCACTGAATCCCATATCATTTGATACCATTTCCAAACGTTCTTTAAACATTTGAGCATCTTTTAGTTCTTTAAAATGAGAATCTGATTCCCATTCATAAGTGATACGGTCTGTTATTGTTAACCAATCTTGAGTAGAAATAATCCCCTTCAATATTAGTTGTTTCTCTAAGATATCATCAAATAAAATTTGAAATCTCGAACGCAATCTTTCAATATATCGGGTAAATTTAACTTCGTCCCTGGAAATTTCCTCTGCTCGTCCTAGTATGAATCCAGAATCTTGTTCTAAACGAGAAGGGGGTACATTGAGTGCTTTGTAAAGTTTTGTTTTAAAGTATTCAACATCAGCTAATTCCCCAAGATTTTCACCTGCAGGTAGGGTTGTAATTTCTGTACCTCTACCACCTTCTCTACGTGGAAGCCAGTAATCCTCTAACATACTCATGTGCTTACGGTCATCTTTGATTTCACCGGATTGGGAATCATAGACTAACTTGTTCTTGTACTTGTTCATAATGTCGCGAAGATATTGTTCTGCCTTGATCTTGGGTAAATTTCCAACATCAATATAGAAAATTCTTCGTTCAGGTGCACGTGAGATACGATAGATGACCACCGCATCTTCGATCATACGTAATTGATTGAGGGGTTTGATTGCTTTGTGTAGATGACTTAGGACTGTTTTCCTATTTGCATCCAGTACTCCGGAATGAGCATAAGAAACAGAATCTTCGGAAATTTGAATTGTGCTTCCACCAACTCTATCCGTGATTCCTCTTTCATTAAATAGATAATACTCTTGGAATCCAGAAGTATCAAGTATTTTTCCTTGAGGACCATCGGTAAGTTTTGGTTGACGAATTTTCTTTATTTTTAGGGGGTCTATTGGGCGTAGTTCAAGAATACCACGTTTGGGGTTCTTGTTATCTATGATAATATGAAAATATATTCTACCATCGACATACCATTTCCTGAAAATCTCATATCCGATTTTTCGGAAATCAAGCAAACGCATTATTTCAGAAAATTCTTTCTTTATGCTTGCTTTGATGTTGTCAGATAGATTTGATTTTTCTAAATTGATCGTGACAGGTTGATTTTCCCTATTCGTAACAACAGACTCATTGATAATATCATCAATAGCTTGGTCACATTCAGGATATTGAGACATATCCCGATATTTTTTAATCAATTCTATTTCATTTTTAGCGACACCTTCCAGGTCTACATATGTTCCATATGCTCCGCCTGCAGGTCCGACTTCAAGTGCGCCGTCTTCTGGCTCGGGAAGTGCAAAAGATTTTTTATTCTTTTCGTCCTTATCAACTCTTCCTATAGAAAATCCAAATAATTCAATTGCCATACATTTTTCCTAATAAGTTGAATGGGAGCAGTTTTCACCACTCCCATATAAAATTGTAATCTTCATTAATATATATTAATCCATTCCAACAGCAGAATTATCAGACTTCCAATAAGCAAATTCCCATGTTATGTCATAGGTTTGAATATCGTTGGTTTCCCAATCAACTGCGATTTCACTAATAGCAGAAGGCCAGGCATTCATAAAAACATAATCTTTTGTTTCTGTAGCTGAATCCATTTTAGAAAGTTGAGAAACACTTAATTGTCCTGTATAATCAAGAATTCTCTGCATTCCAGCAGCTCTCTTATTACTTCTATGAGAATTGAGTTGTTCCATCCAATTCTCAACATGGTTTCTAGTTGCCATATATTCGTCATTATAAATGGTTGTTGTCCACTGAGTTGCGGCACGATTACTAGGGATGTTTATACCTCTTCCCATATATGTAATTGTAGCGACATCGATTGTATCTCCCGGTAAAGTAGTAGCTTTACAAAGAAATTCGAAATCACCAATCGTTGATCCAGAACCTTTAGCGGATTCCCACCTTGCTCTAAATAGACTGGCTAAAGCTCCACCTTGTTGAAATTTAGAGGTGAAGGTATCTATTGAAAATGACATTATTTCTCCTTTTAGCCCCCATAGGGGCCCGATTGTTTAAAAAAAGATGTGGGAGTCTTTTTTACAAGTGCGCCCTTCAGCAACAATCGTCTTCCCACATCTCTAGTATTTATATTACTATTTATACGTTATTATCCAATAATTTCACTAAATTCCACACCAGAACGTACTGCTACGAATTGAAGTTGAATAAAGTTAATTGAACGTGAAGGTTTAACGTAAATATCACCACGAAATTCGTTACGATCAACAACTTCTGAAGTATTATTACTATCGTCACAAACGACTGCAAAATCCTGAAGTCCACCTCTTCCCTGAACATCTCGTAGGAAAGGTTCAACGGTTGCTGTAAATCTTGAACGAGTAAATGAATCATTAAATTCAAACAAGAAAGCTTTTGCCATATTAGCAATTGATTTTTCCAAAAGAATAAACAATCTTCGTACATTGATTCTATCAAATGCACTTGGTTTTGCTAATAGAGTTTTATCTCCATAAAGAAGAATTCCACTACCAGGCATTGCTGTAACAGGATTAACACCTATTTTATAGATGGAATCCCTTTGCGTTTTGTTTGGATTAAATGGAAGTTTGATTGCATTTCGGATATTTCCACGATCCAGACCCGCAGGCGACCAAAAAGGATCACGTGCTCCGTCTGTATATGCGCAACATCCAGCAATATCACCATTCAATGGAACATAACGATATAAATCATTATACTTATCATACATATATTTCCATCCAGAATCCATCATAGCATAGGATGTACTCGGCATGTTGTTTCTGTCAGTTGTGATAGAATCAACTTCACTTCCAGAATTATTAACAACACTTGCCTCTTGTGGTGAAATAAATGCAACACAATCTTTACGATATTCAGCAATATTGTTAATTGCATGAATCTGTGTCGCGGCTGATGCATTGGCTGTCATCAGAAGCGTGACATCCACTTCTTCTGCATTTTTGAATTTATCCATCGCTGTCTGTATGTTTCCAGCGGTTGATGCTGTTCCAGCAGTTCCACCAGTTAGACTTCCAGAAACGATAATTCCTTTACCGTTAAATGTTCCAGATGCGACTCCACCCCAAGCGGTTGTTCCACCATCAAGTAGTGCGTCAACATCACCATTTGCGTGATGATCCATCCAGCGAAGATAACTTGATTTTCTATTTACTAGGTCTTTGTAGAAAATACTTTGACCGTCTTCACCCTTTGCTCCAGCGGCAACTGAACCAGTATACGTTTCAAGAACTGTATTATTTGCTCCGGTAACATCTCCATCTTCATCAACGACAACAACGTGAATTTCATCATAGTTTCCGCTATTTCGTTTGGCGTGTGCTGAAGTAACAGGCTCACTATCAAAAGCTGATGCATATTCCCATGTACGTGAATGAGTATTAGCAGAAGCGGCTTTGACAAATGGTTCTGTAACTATCATTGAAGTTGAATTAGTAACTGAGGAAACTTTACGTTCTTCATTATTTCCAACAAGTTTAACAATGTCACCTGCTGTATATTGAACAGCAAGGTTAGTGTTTGTTCCAGTTAATGTAGTTCCATTAGCTGAACATGCAAGTGTTCCAACCATCTGACCGGCGGGTGTTGAATAACCAGACCGTGCTTTACGTGTATACGCTCCAGTATTTGCAACTGTTGATTCTGCACAAATTGCTACACAAACTGTATTGGATGTAATAGAAGTAATCGAAATAACTTTATCATTAATTAGGATTGTATCACCAGCAGTCAAATCATTCGAAAAGGTTGTTCCCACTCCTACAAGAGTAGTATTAGCTTGTGTATAGACTGCGGAAGTACAAGTAGGTGAAACATCTGAATTACTGTTAAGTGTTCCGTCTGAATTTGTGTTTCCTCTTGTTGCACCACACATGGAAACTCTCAGACTGTTTCCAAGATCTCCTGGATATTTTGCAATGAATGATCCCGCAGAAGTAACTGGTGTACCTCCAAAAGCATCATCGTATGTATTCTCATAGGCTTCATCATTATTCACCTGCAGTGCAGTGGTCATAGCCGCATTATTTGCGTCTGTTCCGACTGAACGAACTATTTTCAGTGACCCCGAATATGCGAGATAACTTGCTGCAGTAAACCACGTTTTGTACGTAGCAGCGTTTGGTTTCCCAAAGATTCCGGCCATTTCTGTTTCATTTGATACTTGTATAATATCAAGTGCAGGTCCCCATTTAAAAGGTCCGGCAATCGCACCTTCTGTCATAGAGATTTCAGGAACAACAGCGGTAAGGTCAATTTCTTTGGTTACAACGCCTGGGCTAATTGTAAAAGGCATCTTAACTCTCCTATAAAATTAAATTGTAAGTTATTGTTCAACAAAAAATGAACAATAGTGTGCCATGTTTAAAGTATTTATCTTTTTCCAATTCTCTAAAACCATAAATATAAAGTAATATCATAAATATAGCAAAGTCCCAACTATGATTAAAGATAAATTAACAGATAATAAAAAAGTAAAAGAACGATTTCTTAAAAAGATTGATCGTACTGAAAAACATACCGAATGTCATATCTGGCTTGCTTCAAAAAACAAGACAGGACACGGAATGTTTTCTGTCTTTGGAAAAACTATACCTTCCAGTAGACTTGCTTTTATGATGTTTCGGGGTAATGTGTCCGACCATGAAGTAGTAACGCAAAATTGTTTCAATCCTTCTTGTGTAAACCCTAAACATCTAGAAGTGTCCAACAAAAGAAAGATAGGGAAAAGATTAACTATTCATCCGGACCAATTGATTACGGGTTCCATTAACTTTCTAAACAGACTCAAAAAAGAAAGGCCCGACCTGTCCAACAAAATTGAAAGTTTAATAAACGAAATAAACAACCCCCCTACAGAAGTCAACTTTGGGGATATAGATCCCTTTAATAATATAATCTCCTAGTATCATCCACTTCCCACGTTTGACCTTCATTATCTACAAAAGTTTCGGATTCTAGTCCATCATCTATAAGACCAAAAGGAAGCATGTCCTGTTCTAGAGTTTCCATTTGTTCTTCCCACATCTTTTTCCGTATATCCATGTTGGTCATCTCTTTGAAATATCTTTGCTGGACCAACCATCCGAATATTACTAATGTCATTGCCAAATCATCATGTGCACCTTCTTCTGCTTGATACGAATTGTTCCGCAAAGCAAAAGTTGTGAGTTCCTTAATAGTTTCAAAATCTGGAATAATTAATTGTTCTTGTTCAACCAGATCCTTCAGGGTAGCACATCCAATCCTTTTGATTTGTTTACTTGTTCTGAGCCCCAACTGAATATTTTTTGCGAATCCTCCACCAATTTGTTGTCCCGCTCTTCCCCTCATTGTAATAATCATAATATTTTCGTATTCCAGATCATAATGAAGAGAATCGGCAACTTGACTTCCAATATCATTCACCTCAACTAAAACATGTGCACAATTATATTTGTTCCCTACATTGTAAATCACATTTGGATACAGCATGGGGGAAATGGTATTGTCTCTATATTTTGCTACTTGCTTGTAGGGCATTTCAGAAACATCAAAGACCGAAAAAGCAGAATAATCGACACCTTTTCCCTGTGCAGTATCGGCAATGAGGGCATAAGTATGACTTTTTATTGGTTGTTCATATACATCTAAATTATTACTGCTGTGAATAGGGCTCTTGAATACCATCGTTCTAAGTTTCGATGGAGCAATCAGTGTATACGTTGACCCCACGAACTCACACTCAAATTCTTGTGTAAACTGTACTTCACTGGTGTTTCTTATAGTTTCTTCTTTCCACTTTCCGTCCCTGCCCGGCATCTCTGACCAATGTACCTCAATCGGAACATAATCATTTCTACCTTCTTCAGCTTCTATCCACATCTTGTAGAACATATTGAGTCCGAGTGGAGTTGAAACAATCAGAACTTTGGTAGATTCACCAGCAGAAATAGTGGGATATACAGAAGTAAAGAATTGTTCAGCAATATTTTGAGGAACGTGTGCAAACTCATCAAGAAAAATAATGTTGAAAGAAGAACCACGAACTGCAGAACTAGAAGTCGCCGCGGCAATAACTTTAGATCCATTCTCTACTTCAATGTTCCCTTTGTTCCATGTGAGTACACCTTGCTGTAAATATTTGGGTAGATGTTCGTAGGCAAGTTGTAATCTAGCAAGTAATTCCCTTGCTACCATTCCTTTGTTCGCTAAAATAGCAACATTAACACTTTCGTTAAATAAAATGTACCAAAGAAGAAAGGATATAATAGTAGTAGATTTACCTGTCTGTCGAGGCATTTTACAGATCACAAAACGATTATCATTAAACTTATTAATCATGTCTTTCTGATAATCATACATGTCAAATGGAACTAAACCTTTATCTACATGAACAATACGGACATGATTCTCTATAAAGTGTTGAGGGTCTTCCTTGCAAAGCACGTACTCTTTAAGGTTTTTCTC
>Ga0208411_1000940_pt1 | contig 20915 bp, 21 predicted proteins | sample ETN01SmetaG_4_FD_185793 | JGI IMG/M metagenome (GOLD analysis project Ga0208411, IMG submission 185793) | Marine microbial and viral communities from oxygen minimum zone, Eastern Pacific Ocean - ETNP2014F12-01SV261 (SPAdes) (version 2) | ecosystem: Environmental > Aquatic > Marine > Oceanic ... | reverse complement strand
CTGGACGAAATGAACAAAAAGTATATAAAGGTAGTTCAGGAAAAAACGAGCGCGGAAGCTTAGGAAGTTCATCAAGCCCTGATGTAAGGAAGCAAAAAAAATTCCACCCCCTCAATCGAGGAAGTGGAATTTATTCTCAAATCTGAATCCGAAAAATCTCACGGCGACAAACCGTCACCCAACATGGGAGAACCATACCGCTAATTTTTGTATTTATCTCAAAGACCGAAAATCAAAAATTAGTTTCTCTTGTCATAAGTTTCTGCCACACCAATTTTCTTAAAATCGGCATCGCTCAGTTTAGCTCCAGATCCGCCGGAAGAAGAGGAACCTCCTCCTGTCGTAGTACACCCGACAAAAGCGATCATTACTACTAAAGCAAGCAATCGAACAACTATTTTCATAATGGCACCTTCACAAATAAGTTAATAAAATAAACCTCTCTCTAACTTGGATACGTCTATTAAGTCGAGCGGCAGAAAAACCCGCCTTTCACACAATGAATTACTCCCTTACATAAAATCTGATTATGACCCAAAATTTATTTAAAATCAATCCCCTCTAGTAATTTCCCAGCGCGGAACACTCTGGAGGCCCGACCTGCCTTTATTCCAGAAGGTCTACCTGCATGCCCCTTAAAAACAGTAAATCTTTAGACTTTCCGGTCCCTTTAACTGTTTAAAGAAACTTCAGTCCATCCATATCAGGCATAAGCCCGTTCGAAACCATGAGGTCAATTGTCTCCTTCGCCAAAACTCGCAAAATACCATTCGTTTGCAAAGGCGCTTGATGATCACAACCCTTGTAAGTCATTAGAGTTCCGGCATATGGGAAAATCTCTTGATAACCCTATTCAAGAAAGATAGTCTTTAAATTGCACTTAAGGCCACCCTTTTGATAGCTACGATTAGATACGAAAATTATTATATTTGCCAATGTGCAGGACTTCACCCAGAATACGGTTTTTGGGACAGACAACTGAACCGGAGATTGTTCGATGCCACGGTTAATGCTCACATTTCTTTTGGCGGGAATTTTTATCCATTCAACCCCTTCCCTCATAGATGCAGAAAGCAACACTGCAAATAGGTGGTTGTCTCTGGAAGCAGGTCTGGACATAGGCACTTTTAAGTCACCTCAAAAATCCATTGTCGGCGACTCCACCATACATATCCTGCGAATCAATCCCAGAAACTTTAAGTTTAATCTTCTTACAGCTCGTTCCAGTAAAAAAGGGAAACGTTTGTCAGCTAAAAAATGGGCCAAAACAAATAATATGATCGCCACCATTAACGCGAGCATGTATCAAGCCGACAAAATGACCAGCGTCTCTTATATGCGTACCAAGGGTCATGTGAATAATACCTGGGTTTCTGAAGATAAAACACTTCTGGCTTTTGACTCAACTACCCCGTCAGTTCCTTCCATCCAGATCATTGACCGGGATTGTCAGGACTTTAAAAAAATGCGCAAGCTTTATGAAACTCTGATCCAGAGCATTCGCATGGTATCCTGCCGTGGCGAAAACGTTTGGCAACAACAATCGAAGAAATGGAGTACCGCCGCGATTGGCACCGATAACCAAGGACGAGTATTATTCATACACGCCCGGTCTCCTTATACAACTCACGATCTAATCAGTATCCTGCTGAATCTTCCCATAGAACTGAAACAGGCAATGTATGTGGAAGGCGGGCCCGACGCACAACTTTATATCAATACAGGTAAAAAGGAATTTGAATTTTTGGGAAGTTACTCATCAGGATCTTTCGAGCATGACGAAAACAATGTGGCCTGGCCCCTGCCCAATGTGCTGGGAATCCAAAGAACAACCCGTGAAGATTAAATCCTTTTCCATTCGAGGTTCCCGTTGGCAACCAGAAAAAAAATCAAGCTGACCTGTAGGCCACGCATACGTGTGGTCGCCGGGGATCAAATTGCCCTTGGCCCAGGAAAGGTTGACCTGCTGGAAGCGATCGACCTTTGGGGTTCCATTTCAAAAGCGGCCCGGGAGTCAGGCCTGAGTTATCGCCGGGCGTGGTCACTCGTTGACACCATGAACAAAAGTTTCAAGTCTGTCCTGGTAGAAGGTTCTGCAGGAGGAAAAAAAGGGGGCGGCACGCACCTGACGCCTCTGGGAAAGAAAATGATAAAAACTTATCGCGCTATGGAATCGAAAGCGGAAACAGCCATGCAACCCAATTGGAAAATAATTCAACGCTCCCTGAAACTCCCTGAATAGATTCGCAGGAAAAACGTATCCTTAACAATCAGGCTCCTGGTTTTTCCGCCGCAATTTCCAACCCCGAAAACTTAAGCGACAGATTATCGCCTGGGTTTTGACTGAACGCATCTGTCTCATCGTGGTATTCCCTGCACTCAAAATGGGTGATACGAAATCCGGTCGACGCAACATCGCTTTTTAAATTATCAGCAAAACAATCTTCTATCTCGACCAATGTTTCCTGATAGCCCGCCGTCAACTTTCCTCCAAACTCAGGCTGTTTGGACTGCTCCAGAATTTCATGCTCCAGATCCGTATCCATGATCGCCAACATACCATTAGGTTCCAGAGCATCCATGGACCATTCAAGAAACTTTATCCTATCTGGCCTCGTTAAATGATGCAAAAATTTAGTTGCTATAATGAGTCCAAATTTCATTCCTGCCGGAGGACTTACCGGAAATCTCGCTTCTACGAGGGCCACATTTCTTTTACCCGTCAGTTCCAGATAATGGGATAAAGCACATACGATGAAAGGTTCATTATCAGACAAAACCAGCTTTGGGAAATTTTCGGGCCACTCGTGAATCATGCTGAACCCTGCCAACCCCGTCGCGGTATCCAACACAGGTTGATGCGAGTTCAAAGGTCTGGCCTGAACAGGGTTGTCCCATGGAAAATTTTCAGTCTGATACAAATAATAACTATAGCTTTCACTGAGCAAACGGATAATTTCTGAATCCTGCCTCAGTGCAGGGTTCTCAATAATTGTTCTTGCCAGCTGGTAAAACAACTGGCCCATTTTTTTATTAATTGCTTCGAAAGACCCGCAATTTTCCCCCATCTCCTTTTTTAAATTGACGTTGATGTGATCGAAACTTAAAAAAACGGCGAGGCGCTCATGCTGAGCGTATACCAGGTCCGCCAGATCAATCATCACTTCTGGATACACCGACCTGAGCAATGTATTAAAACATTCCTGATTTTCCCTACCCTCGGTAGAATCGGGAAAGCCCAAACGCTCATTCAAATATTCAAACAAGGATTTTACGCGCTCGACCAACTCCGCAGAACTGGAGTTTTTGAGTCCGTTAAAAGCGCGTCCATGATCAGTTAACAAAGGCAGGCGGGATAACCCGCCAACAAAAACCGGAGTTGTATTATCGTTCATAGGGAATGAAATCTCAAAGTCAGCAAGTTATAACAGTTCGCCACAGACACGTTCGACAGAATGCAAAATATCATCATCGCCCATAAGTTTTGCGACCTTTTCTATATCGGGAGCAAGCTCTCTGTCACGTTCCATATGGGTCACATTCTTGCGTAATATTTTATAAGCGGCAAGGGTTCCTTTTCCCGGCTTCAGATTGGTGAACAAGTCCATCGCCTGCGCCCCGCACAATAACTCGATTGCGATCACATATTGAAGATTTTCCAGAATCATTTTAGTTTTGCGCGCGGCAATAGTTCCCATACTGACATGATCTTCCTTGTTAGCCGAGGTCGGTATTGAATCTACCGAAGCAGGATGAGAAAGCGCTTTATTCTCGGACACCAAAGCGGCGGCCGTGTATTGGGCGATCATGAATCCGGAATTCAGCCCCCCTTCCTGAATTAAAAAGGAGGGAAGTCCGCTTAAAGTCGGATTGACCATTCTTTCAATGCGGCGCTCTGAAATATTCGCCCACTCCGCCAATGCAACAGCTAAATGGTCCATCGCCAATGCAACCGGTTGACCGTGAAAATTTCCACCCGATAAAATCTGCCCATCAGGAAATATCAATGGGTTTTCTGTCGCTGAATTTATTTCCGTTTCTATCGTCTGCCACGCAAAGCGAAGTGTGTCTCGACTCGCTCCATGAACCTGTGGTGAGCAACGCAGGGAATATGCATCCTGAACATGGTCACAATCCTTGTGCGATGAGATAATCTCACTACCTGCTGTCAGGTTTCTCATATTGGCGGCTGAATCGATTTGCCCCTTATGCGGACGAATACGATGAATCTGTTTATGAAACAGTGTATTGGTTCCCAGCAACACTTCGAGACTCATCGCCCCCGCGATATCAGCCAGCTTAGACAAACGCTTTGCTTTAAGCGTCACCCAGGCCCCAATCGCTGTCATCACTTGTGTTCCATTGGTTAATCCCAGGCCTTCTCCCTCAGCAAGAGTGACTGGTTTGAGTTTTGCCTTTTTAAGAATCTGCTTTCCGGTGAGCCACCCACTCTTTATGCGTGCTTTTCCCCTGCCTATAAGAACCAACGCTAAATGTGACAGCGGTGCAAGGTCGCCACTTGCCCCCACCGAACCCCTGGCAGGAACATAGGGAATCACTCCGGCATTAAACATGTCACACAATGCTTGAAGAGTCGTCCAGCGAATTCCCGAATATCCTTTGGCCTTGCTGTTGATCACTAACAAAAAAATGACCCGCACCAGTTCGTCAGGCAAAGGCTCACCAACCCCGGCGGCGTGACTCATTAAAATATTTTTCTGTAACTGTCTACACTTGGCCCGGGAAATAATTACATTGCTCAAAGCCCCAAATCCTGTTGTTACTCCATAGACAATTTTTTTATCGCGGATAGCGGCTTCAATAACCCGTCGAGACTTTTGTACCTTGTTCTTCGCGGAAGAGGATACAGCTATCTTCACTCCCCCTGTCGCCACCTGGGCGATTTGGTCCAGAGTCAGACTTTCTCCATCGACAATGATTTTTTTCATTTAAATCCACAGAAAGTAGTAACGAACTACCTCGCTACAAATAGGCGAGGCATCTTAACAAAGTGTTATTTTAATCGCCATGGCTCCGGGAAAGAAAACCCACTTGTGGGTTTAAGGCCAATCCCAGGCCGCCCTGCCTAACAGGTAAAAGGTGAGAATTACGCAGGGCAATAAAAAGGGAACCCCCGGAAAGGCTCCACCCTCTACCAGTGAATATATTGACAAGGCTGATCGTATGCCATAGATGCCTGCCAGTATTTGCACCAGCAATTTTTTTCCGCGAATGATAAAAGGGGTGAGAATCAGGGCAATAGCAATAAAGGCCAGCAGACCCGAGTAAACCTTCTTTTTCATCATCGGGTCGACCGGGGGCATCTTCCACAAAGCAATCAGAATGTACAACACATTGAGGGCCAGAAAACCAAATCCGGCCAGTCGGTATTTTTTTAAATCCGGACTGACCGGTTCTATTTCTCCGGAAAAATCTTCAGCCATTCTCAGGAAGGAGTTCTTTCGCTTTCAAAGTTTTATTAATTAAGCATCCTAAATCATTCTGCCAAACTTTTTCAGGGTTTGTATCTCACAAACTGACCGGGACCTTTCAAGTCCTGAATTGAATCGATAACCACAGCCGATGATGTTTTCGCCTGAGTTGCATTCACCTGCAATTCACCAATGACCAGAGGATTCAGTGCTAGGGATCCAACAGAAGTCCCTTTTAGGAAGTATGAACCCGGCACGGAGTACCTGATGTCAGACTTCCTGCCAGCAGGCCCATAAAAATCAATAAAACCAACTGGCTCCACGAACCTGCCCTGGTTTCTCCACTCCTACCAAAACGAGCAAAACTAAACCCGCACGATGAGTTACTCTGCCTTGAAGCACTCATAACGCCCCCTAAAAAAATATTACTCATTGAATTTAAATATGTTACAACAAGACCGTGCCAATACACAACACAAAATCACTTCCCCCTGCCCCCCTTCGCGTTTGGCGGTAAAATGGGAAACTCTTTAAAAGACTGGGATTTCTCCCTTGACAAAGGAGCCGTAGCGATGAAATAATTGGGAGATATTCTCAAATGCGAAGATCTATAAAATCCGACAACCTTTTGCTTATCAATAAGTTATAAAATATTATCAATTTATGAAAGTCAGGTATAGCCATGAAAATGACGTTTCAACCTAAAAATACCAAGCGAAAGCGGACCCACGGGTTCCGCAAACGAAGCTCCACTGTCGGGGGTCGCAGAATTCTGGCCAACCGCAGACGTAAAGGACGCAAACGCTTGACTGTTTAAATTTATGAGTGAATTCTCGTTTGGAAAAAGGGAACGCCTTGCCAAGCGGCCTCAATTTGAACTTGTGATGAACCGGGGTCATAAACGCAGGATAGAGACTTATTGCACTGTTTTTTTTCTACCGAACGGCCTCGACAGGAAACGACTGGGAATCATCGCATCGAGAAAAATAGGAAATGCAGTGGTCCGCAATCGGGCTAAACGAAGAATCCGGGAAGTTTTTCGCCACATCAAAAAACACATCGAACCGGCTATGGATATCGTTATCATATCCGGAAGGGATCTGGTTTCCCTGCCCGGCTCTGTCCTTGAGAAAAAAATTTCTCAATCCCTTCCTGTTAAAAGGTAATTCATATCACAATAAAATTTTTCCTTTTAACCGATCTGACTCGCTCCCATAAACATCATGTTATTTAGAACTATGATTAACGGATTCCTAATCAAATTCATCCGGCTGTACCAGCGAGCGCTGTCTCCTTTTCTACCCGCAGGTTGCAGATTTTATCCAACCTGTTCTGAGTATTCAGCACAAGCGCTTGAACGATACAACATATTTAAAGCCCTGGGGCTTTCCCTGGTTCGCTTACTTAAATGCCACCCCTATCACAGTGGCGGCTCTGATCCTGTAAAATAACGCGGAGGTTTTTCGATTGGAAAACAGGTTACTGCTCGCCTTTGTTTTGTCTATTGGAGTTTTCATCGGTTGGGGATATGTCATGTCCGTGATCGAAGGACCGCCTCCTGCTCAAATTCAATCGGAAAAAGAAGTCGCGGAGATACCTCCCGCAACTCCCCCATCAACAGCACTGCAACCTCAACCCAGCGCCAACCCGGAAACTCCTTCTGAACAAACCGCACCTAACATTCCGGCTCCCGCTGTCAGTCAGGCAGAATTCCCGGGAGAAGAGACCACTGTACAAATTTCCGTCGGAAAAGTTACCTATGTCATCACCAATAAAGGAGCAATGGTTAGAAACATATTGCTCTCTCGACATAAAACAGCTCAGGGAGAACCTATCGATCTGGTTGAACATAAAAACGATGGAGTCCTTCCGCTGGCACTTGAGTCCAACAATGCACAAGTCACAAATATTCTGCAAAACGCGTACTATAAACCTTCAACCACATTCATTGAACTCTCTGAGTCGCAACCCACTGGGAAATTGACCATGACGCTGGAACATTCTTCCGGCGTGAACGTGATCCGCGAATTCACTTTCAATCACAATGACTTCATGGTTGACGTGAAAACTCAAATAAGCGCGCCAAGCTTTGCGTCACAAAACTTGAGTTATAACGTACTATTCGGCCCCGGCATGGGTGGAAAAACTGACTCACAGACAAATTATATCGTTTTCGTTGGTCCAACAACTTTTGTGAATAATGAAAGAGAGGAAACCCCGCCCGAAGATATCGTCAATGAAGTGGTTTATTCTGGCAACCTCGCATGGACTTCTTTTCAGAATAAATATTTCGCGGCGGCGCTCATTCCCAAAAAAGGGATCAAATCAGCTGTCGTTAATAAATCGGGGGAGAATGTTTACGTTGGATTAAAAATGGAGAGCGTCCAGTCCTCCGCGTCTGCCTCACATATCTTGTATGCAGGAACCAAAGAATTACAGGTTCTGGAAAAGTCGGGGCACAAATTATTTCGGCTTCTAGATTACGGATGGTTCGGGAACAAATTCGCGTTTCTGGTAAAACCCATGCTCAAAGTTCTTAAATATTTCTATGGAGTGTTTAACAACTATGGCTGGGCTATCATCTTTTTGACCCTCGTCATCAAAATCATTTTCGCCCCCCTCACGCATAAAAGTTTTAAGTCGATGAAGGGAATGCAGAAAGTTCAGCCCTACGTCAAGGTCATTCAAGAGCGTAACAAGGATGACCGCCAGAAAATGAACGAAGAAATGCTGGAGCTTTACAAAAAACACAAGGTGAATCCGCTCGGCGGTTGTCTCCCCATGCTCCTTCAGATTCCTGTATTCATCGCGCTTTACCACGCCCTGTTCTTTTCCATAGAGTTGCGCGGAGCGCCGTTTATAGGTTGGATCCATGATCTTTCCGTACAGGACCCTTATTACGTCTGGCCCGTGATCATGGGCGCGACCATGTTTCTCCAGCAAAAGCTCAATCCATCAATTGGCGACCCGACCCAACAAAAGATCATGATGATGTTGCCTATCGTCTTTACGTTTCTCTTCATGTCTTTTCCCGCAGGGCTGGTTCTCTATTGGACGATCAATAATATACTGACCATATCTCAACAAGCTTACATCTACAAATTCGCCAAAGAATAACGCCCATCGGGTGATGTATCCTCTGCGTTTTCCTGCTATCCTGTCCCAACCTGAAGTGATCTATCTATTGAATGCTTATTGAGCAGAACTGTGAACGATACCATTACAGCTATAGCCACACCGACCGGTGAAGGCGGCGTGAGTATAATCCGCATCAGCGGAACCGATGCGTCAGCGATTGCGCAAAAACTGTTCCGCACACCCGCAGGGAAGCCGGCAAAGGAATTCATAGCTCACAAAACCCATTTTGGCTCCATCCATGATCCGGCCACCGGTGACTGCATTGATGAAGTTGTCCTCACGTGGTTTCAAGCGCCCAAAAGCTACACCGGTGAAGATGTCATAGAAATCTGCGCTCATGGTGGAGTGTTTGTTTCATCCCGAATACTGGGACTCGCCCTCGACCATGGCGCACACCCTGCTGAACCCGGGGAGTTCACTCGTCGCGCGTTTATAAATGGTCGCATCGATCTGTCCCAGGCCGAAGCGGTGGCTGATCTCATATCCGCCGCATCCGATAAAGCCCTGCAATCGGCAATGGCACAACTGAAGGGACACCTATCCAAGAAACTGAATACACTCTATGACCGCCTGCTGTCTGTGCTCAGCCAGATAGAAGCCGCAATCGACTTCCCGGAGGAAGGACTGGATTTTCAAAAACGGGAAACATCCATCGATGAAGTACAGCGAGTACGTGATGAGATAGATCTTTTAACCAGCACCTATCGGCAGGGGAAAATATTTCGCGAAGGTGCGTCCGTTGCACTCGTTGGAAAACCCAACGTTGGTAAATCGAGCCTGCTCAATGCACTGCTCCAGGAAAACCGAGCTATCGTAACCCCTTATCCTGGAACCACCCGCGATACCCTTGAGGAACGAGTTCGCATCCGCGACACCCATATCAACATCGTTGACTCCGCCGGACTCCGCAAACACCCTGAAACCATTGAGGAGGAAGGCATACGAAGAACCCGCTCAGCTATTGAACGCGCGGACCTTATTCTGGTTATTTTTGACGGCTCGCAGTCGCTGGATGAAAATGATGAACTCATCTGCGGTGCAGTGGGCGACAAACCGCGACTGGTCATCATCAACAAATGTGACCTGCCTGAAATGTGGTCTGCCGATGACTTAAAATTAAAAATGAACATGGAAAATCTCATCTTCATTTCAGTGAAAGAGAAAATCGGACTCAACACGCTTATTGACGCTATCTACAATCATATTATCGGCGAAAAAAAATTCGGCGAAACTATTTTCATAACCCGCGAGCGGCACCGCGCCCATCTGGCTGAGGCATCTGCCGCGCTGAGCAAAACCCTTGACTCACTCGAACAGAAACTGTCAGAAGAATTTGTCGCCACTGATCTTGGTATCGCCATGAACCACCTTGCCGCCATACTGGGAAAAGCGGTCGAAAATGATCTGCTCGACCAGATATTCAATTCATTCTGTATCGGCAAGTGACCGGGGTAAGCCAAGAGTATATAACTGGATCTTTTTTTCTTGCAACATGTATCGGGAGCAATTGATACCTTTTCCTTTCGCTCCCACACTGGAGCATGAGAACGAGAAAAACTTCACCCCATAAATGGGGCAACTACACTTTTTCAGGACCTTTTCGGGAACCACGAACTAAATCGTCGGCCAATTTTGTAGACGGCCTTCTTAATCTGTATCTATCTGTGTTCATCCGTGGCTAATAGGACTTATTATCCCTCAATCGTTTTCACAACAACATCACGCATGGAATCGGCAGGGGCTTTTTGCTGAGTCCACAACTCGAATTGTCCGACCGCCTGATTGATAAACAATTCAATCCCTGAAATGGCAGTGCATCCCGCCGCCCGGGCCTCACGGATCAACCGGGTTTCCGGTGGATTGTATACGGAATCGAAAACGACCATTCCCTTCCGCAGATGTCTGGAAGAAATTGGTGTCGTTTCCACATCCGGATTCATCCCAACCGGCGAACAGTTGATGAGAACGTCTACCTCTTCTTCACCCGCACCCTGAACATTCACAACTTCTGCTCCCAACTCCTTTGCCAGTTGGAATCCACGTTCCTTATTGCGGTTATAGGTGACGGTGATTTTCGCACCTTTCTCACGCACCCCATGACCGATCGCCTTGGCAGTGCCCCCCGCTCCTATAATGAGCACCTTTTTCCCATCAAGATCAATGTGTTTTTCCAGAGCCTTTACTGCCCCGGTGCAATCGGTATTGTAACCCTTCCATCCATCCCCATCGCGCACCACAGTATTGACCGCTCCTATCTTACTGGCAGTTTCGTCAATTTCATCCATCACCGCCATAATATCTTCCTTGAACGGCATGGTGACACTCAGCCCTGAAAAATAAGAGCTGAATCCTTTAACAAACTTTTCCACATTATCGACAAGAAAGGGAACGTAAATATCGGACGATTCGATTTCTTTAAAAGCCCGGTTATGAATCAGGTAACCCATACTTTTTGAAATAGGGTTTCCAATGACACCATAAATTTTGAACGAATCACGATTATCATTCACACGATAAATATCTTTCAACTTTACGGCGGTGATCTGTCCGGGAGCGCTCTCCTTTCCTGTTTCCAGCGACCCAAAAGTGAGGAACCCACCCAATAGTGGTGAAAGAATCCGGCTGATCTCTCCCCGCTCGCCCATGCACAGACCGATGAGTTTTTTGTTCTCTTTTTTCGCACGCTCAATGAGCCTGAATACCGCCAGATTGTTGGTGATATCACGCGCATAAGTGACGATCTTGATCACATCAGCAGGCATCTCGCACATTATCTCGTAGAGATGATCCAATTCCTCGGGGGTGTCGGTGAAATTGTGATAAGACAGAATAACTTTTGATTTGCGATCAGACTCCAGAAACGGTTTCAACAATTCCCTGGGCGTGGAAGTTTCTATATCAACATATTCCGCACCAGCCTCCATAGCCTTCTTCAGTATATTCACCCGTTCTTCCTCCGTCCCCTGAAACTGCCCTCCCTCAAGCTTGGTGCGATTGGTAACGATACAGGGTTTTGCTGATGCCGTGAGGAGAATGTCCAGATCGTAATCCACCATAAGGTCAAGACGCAGTTCCAGAAAATCTGCCAGTGGCTCAGCCGAGGCGATATCTTCCAGCGATTTGTTCTGAGTGGGCCCAACAATAGGAATGCAAATCATAGAGACGTTTTATACGAAATATTTAAACCACGCAAGTATTGAGAGAAATTTAATCGGAAACGCCAAGACATCTGAGCCAGCTATCAAGACTCTGGGAATTGAGATCAAAAATCTGACAGCCTCTGAATCGACATTGGCCGATACCGACCTCGCTGCAGAAATAACTACACTCCAGCATGGCCTGCTCAGACTCCAGACTTCCATCCAGTCCCTCGCTAACCAGCTCCAATTTGAAAATCAGGCCCAGGGTCGTTTGCTGGACATATTGGGCTAAGACTACCCCGACACCGGGAAATCAAGCTTGACCCTTCCCTCCTGAAATGATAAAAAATGAGACCTTGAATCCCTAATAAAATAACAGTCAAGTGATCTGGAGAAGAATCAATGGAAGTCAATGAACTCAAGATAGAGATAAGAAAACATCATGTAACACCCGGCGTGAATGTGCTGGATCTGGTGATAGATGCCGATGGTGAAAAAGTCAAAGTACAAACCCAGCATAAAGATACTGATCGCGCGTTTCAGGAATTCGTAAAAGACGCTATCAAGTTAGGCAAAGGACTTTCAGAAGCCCCCATCGAATAGAAAAAGTATCCCTGCTGGAAACAAAAATTTCAATCCCCTCCCAGGGGAACTGAATGAAAGTGAACCAACAGGTTTCGGGAAAATATAAAAACCTATCTGGGGGAGCCAGATAGGTTTAAAAGAGGCAATCACTTAACAAGCCAATCCACAGGATTCTCCCCCTTGCCTCAAATTCTTCCAGCCCGCGCTTGATTATTTTAAACAGGTTTAAATATCAAGAGAGATTTTCATCCTCTGGCTTATCCTCCTGACCCTTGCTTGGAGTTGGAAACTTGTCAGAGGAGTTAATTTCTGAACTTGCTTTGATCAAAGTACGGGCCAACACAATAACAACCATTGCAATCACGACTAAAATTAAATCATTGGACGCAAAATCCATGCAAAGAGATTCCTTTTTGGGTGTCGTGCTGGGCCTGTGACATTCGACCATTGCTTCATGCCCCAAAGGGGTATGTCGAAACATAAATCCTATTTAACCGGGTTTATCACCCTTCGACAAGTTCAGGGCCACAATTCAATTTTTCTCAATTAGAAAGCGCACGCCTGTTGGAATTATTATAACGCAATTCAAACGCCGCAACCAAGATCCTTGCACACTTAAAAAAATTCTTCTTCGGAGTAAGACGATTGGAAACGCAACGTAGAAGAGGAGGGAGTTTCGGCCGTTATCGGGTAATTTTCATTTTTTTCAGTTTCTCAACCAATGTGGTTCGGTTGAGTTGTAGCAAGCCTGCGGCTTTATTCTTTACCCAGTTGGTTTTTTCGAGAGCTTCGAGGATGAGTCCGCGTTCGAAATCTTCCACAACACTTTTCAGATTGATTCCATCCTCGGGCAAACCCATAAAAAAGGATTGATTTAGTCCGTTCTGAAGCATTTCGGAAGGGCTTTGTTCGTAGTCAGGTTCTGTTATCTTAGACAGGCTCTCTCTGGGCACCTCACCGCAAACTTTTTCCGGCAGGTCTCTCGGTGTAATGGTGCTTCCCACGCTCAACACCACCATGCGTTCAATAAAGTTTCCCAACTCGCGAATGTTTCCCGGCCAGGAATAGTCGACGAGTTTCCGCATGGCCTCCTCGTTGATCGTCTTGGACTCTTTCCCCTGATTCTCACTGCACTTGTTCAGAAAGTGCCGGGCCAGCAGGGGAATATCGCCCTTGCGGTCACGCAACGGGGGTATGACAAGTGGAATGATATTGAGCCGGTAATAAAGATCTTCGCGAAACTTTCCTTCCTTTATAGAGTCTTCCAGATTGCGGTGGGTGGCGGTGATAAACCTCACATCAATCTGAACGGGTTTGGTTCCGCCCAGGCGGTCGATCTCGCGTTCAGCCAGAACGCGCAGAAGTTTCACCTGAAGCGCGGCTGGCATGTCGCCTATTTCATCGAGAAAAATGGTTCCTTCATTCGCTAACTCCACCCGACCAATACGTGTGGTCGCCGCTCCGGTGAAGGCTCCTTTCTCGTAGCCGAACAACTCGCTTTCCAGCAATTCGTGAGGAATCGCTCCACAGTTGACGGCGATGAAGGGTTTGTCTCTACGCGGACTGTTCTCGTGCAGAGCACGGGCGATGAGTTCCTTACCCGTCCCACTCTCGCCAAAAACCATCACCGTACTGTCGGACCCAGCCGCCTTGCCGACAATGTCGAACACGCTTTGGATTCCCTGGCTCTCGCCGATGATGCTGTAATTGGCTGTCTGTTTTACGATACCCATAAGCTACTGATTCTATAACATTAACAATAGGGATGTCAAATAGTTGACGCTAGAAAACAGGAAAGAGATATTTGTACTGGTTCCCGGTACAGGCGTAAGTGAGGTTTTTTGTTTTTGTAGCGGCCCAATTCATTGGGCGCCTTTATAACCGCCTGGTGCTCGTCCAGCCTACCCTCGCTACTTTCAATCATAGTTAGCCCGCATACTACCCCTCGGTCAATGATGAAGATTATTATTGCCTAGTGATACCCGATCATTGGCCAGTAGAGGCACAACAAGACAGCGAACGCAACCATGCCAAGCAGGCTGAGGATGGATCCGGTCCGTATCATTTCGCCGACACTGATGAGGCGTGATGAATAAGCTATCGCCGATGCGGGGGTACCGATGGGCAACATGAAAGCGAAGTTGCTCGGCAGTATGACCGCCATTGCCGCCATAGACGAGCTTATTCCGTAGGTGTCGCACATGCTCAGCGCAGGTGGGAGCAGAACGGCAATCACCGCCGAATTACTCATAAAGGTGGTGAACACTGTAGCAAAGGCCGCGACGATCAGCAAAAATACCGGCGCGCTGTGAGCGGTGCCTTCAAAGATTCGCTTAGCCAGCCAAAGTGCGGCACCCGACTGGGACATGACTTCGCCCAGGCAGATGGCGCCTCCATACATAAGAATGATGCCCCAGTTCACATGCTCTTCAACCATTTTCCAATTGATCAGGTTGAGCGCAAACAACATAACAATAGCGATCAACGCGATATTGGCAATGCCAAGTTTATCGCCCAGCCACAGCCATGCTACTAGTGTCAGGATCATCACACTGGCGATCCCTTTTTCTTTTATGGTCACGTCTCCCATCGCTTCCAATTTTTTATTGAGCACCTGATGCGCGGGACCTATATCATCTATATCGGGCGGGAACATGAGCTTGAGCACAATCCAGCCGCAAGCGAAAAGGATGAGGACCATCGGAAAACTCAATCTGGTGTATTCCAGAATGCCGATGCTCGCGTCATGTGTCGTTTTTTCGAGAATCTCCACGCCGAGCAAGACACGTCCGCCACCGAAAACAGTTGCCGTGCCGCCAATGATGCACCCCCAGGCCAGCGCGAAAAACATTCCTTTCCCGAAAACCGAGTTTTCTTTTTTCAAGTTGAGGGCGCTGACTATTTCCATGACGATAGGAAACATCATAGCCGCCACCGCATGCTCGGACATGAAACATGAACTGATCGCACCAAAACAATATATCGCCATCAGTAAGCGGGACGGATTTTCACCCCAGTTGTCGATCACCCACATTGAAAGACGCGCACTGAGCCCACACGCGATCATCGCCGCAGAAATAATAAACACGCCCAGAATAAAAAATACCGCCTTGTTGCCAAAAAAGGAATAAACCTCGGAAGCGTCCATAATCCCCATTATCGGAATCGCGGCAATAGCAAGCAGGCTGGTGACCGAAAGTGGAATCAGATTAGTCGCCCACAGGCTGACGCAAATAAAGAACACGCATAAAACCTTGTAACCTTCGGGTGATAAGTCGGCAGGACCTTCCAAGGAAACCAGAACGAAAAACACGGCGAAAAAAAACACGAGCAGAATTTCCCGGCGCAGACGATCAAGAATCACGATCGGCATAGGCCGCCGGTCAACTATGATATCGGATATATTTTCTGGTACTTTCATCGGGTCAGAGTAAGGGTGAATGGTAAATCAGGATGATCCGACTCATCTAAAAACGTGTAAGCTACAATAAATGAATTGTCTGCAGGTTGCAACTGCTGGAGAAAGCTGGAAACCGGAAACTGGAGACCGGAGGCCTGAAAACAGGAAACTGAAGACTGGCATCAGGATGGTAGCGCAATCTTTTAAATGTCTCCGGAGCAAGTTTCAGCATGCTTGGGTGGGATTGGGGAACTATCCAAAGAGAGTTTTGGGCCTACTCTTATTAATATCAAGAATATACAAAATTTTTTGTTCAGGCGGCAAAATTAAATGGTATTCTACCTCCTCTTCGGTTTATCCTCGGAAAAACTATAATCTGAGCTGGCGTTTCCGCCGGGTTTTGCGAGGGCGCTGGCCCCTGTATTATAAAGACTTCGGCTTTTTTGGCCTTGAATTATCTGTGTAAGGAGAACGTTTGATGGGTATGACAATTACTGAAAAAATTCTTGCCGCTCACGCTGGCAAAGATAAGGTTCAACCGGGCGAAAACGTTTGGGTGGATGTCGATGTTTTGATGACGCATGACGTGTGTGGTCCGGGCACCATTGGCATTTTCAAAGAGCAGTTTGGGAACAACGCAAAAGTATTCGACCGGGAAAAAATCGTTATCATCCCCGACCATTATATTTTTACCGAAGACAAACACGCGAACCGCAACATAGATATTCTGCGGGAATTCGTTTCCGAGCAGAACCTTCCTTATTACTACGATGTGGGAACGGAGAACTACAAGGGCGTATGCCACCTGGCTTTGGCGCAGGAGGGACATAACCGTCCGGGTGAAGTCCTTTTCGGCACGGACTCTCATACCTGCACCTCCGGTGCGTTCGGAATGTTTTCCACCGGCATCGGCAACACGGACGCCGCGTTCATCCTCGGAACCGGAAAATTATGGGTCAAAGTACCGGAGAGCATGCAGTTCAATTTTACCGGCGAGTTTCCAGACTACATCATGGCCAAGGATATTATTCTACAGGTGATCGGCGATATCGGAGTCGATGGAGCGACCTATCGCACGATGGAATGGACAGGCGAAGCGGTCATGGACTTCTCCATGGAAGAACGCATGACACTCTGCAACATGGCGATTGAGGGCGGTGGGAAAAATGCCATCATCGAAGCTGATGACGTTACTTTTGATTATGTAAAAAAAAGAACGGACAAACCATACACGGTTTATAAATCGGACTCGGACGCGAATTATTATCTCAAGAAAACTTATGACGCTTCCTCTATGGAACCGGTTGTCGCTAAACCACATTCGCCTGACAACAAAGCGCTAGCGAAGGAATGCAGTGATGTAAAAATAACCCGTTCTTACATCGGTTCCTGTACGGGCGGAAAGTACACCGATTTCCTTGCGGCGGCAGAACTTCTAAGTGGGAAGAAAGTCGCGGTGGATACTTTCATTGTTCCGGCAACGACTGAGGTACTCAATGACCTCGAACGTGAAACGCTGGAGGGGAAAACCTTGATGGAAATTTTCAAAGACGCCGGATGCAAAATTGGAGACGCCTCCTGCGCCGCTTGCCTGGGCGGACCCCAGGATACTTTCGGTAGAACACACGGAACGGAAGTAGTGGTCTCGACCACTAACCGAAACTTTCCGGGCAGGATGGGATCGAAGCAGTCCGAGGTCTATCTCGCTTCGCCATACACAGCGGCGGCATCGGCATTGACAGGGCACATCACTGATCCAAGAGAGATGTTGAATTAGCAAATACTTTTCTCCCCTGGAGGGAGAGGACAAAGGTGAGGGAGATTTAATGGGGCTGGTCGCAAACTTAGCGCTGGACCCGGCAAAAGAAAAATATTTATTTGCATTGGCTGGCAAATTTTTTAACGAAATATTACTTTTACCGATACCTTAAAAAAAATATGAAACAGATCATCGAAGGAAAAGCTTATGTGCTAGGCAATGACATTGACACCGACCAGATCATTCCCGCTGAACATCTTGTCTATAGTTTGAGCGACCCTGAAGAAAAAAAGAACTATGGCAAGTTTGCCCTCTCTGGCGTGCCTGCGGATGGCGCGGGACTGCCCGGTGGAAATAATGCTTTCATAAACGGAGGAAAGTTTGAGTCTGAATTCGCGATCATCGTAGGAGGCAAAAATTTTGGCTGTGGTTCTTCGCGGGAACATGCCCCGGCCTGTCTTGAAATTGCCGGCATTCAGGCGATCGTTGCTGAATCTTACGCGCGTATTTTCTATCGAAATTCTGTGGATGGCGGATTCTTCATCCCTTTCGAAACACCCGACAAGCTGGCTGAGGAAACTCGCACTGGCGACAAGCTGATCATTGATGTGGAAAAAGAAAGCCTGACTAACGAGACCACTGGAAAGTCTTATACTCTGAATTCCCTGGGCGAGGTCATCGAAATTATTCGCGCAGGAAATATTTTTGAGTATGCCCGTCAGTCTGGCCTCATCCCGTCTGATAAGACATAAAAGTCAGCAGTATCTCACATCCGCCCTATCAATAAAGTGGCGTGAATTTCGGCTTCGTTTTTGTTACATTGATGTTTCACCCTATGGAGCCCGACCATGTTTTTAGTTCGAGGGCATGATTCGTTCTGGAAGCCCATCGCGTTCCGAACGAAACGGGGGATTGTCTGGCTTGTGTTTATTACGATCCTCTTGTGGACTGTCTCCGCATGGGGTGGTCTGGTTCCGGGCTTTAGCGGTAAAAAGTCGATGACCTCTCAGCCGGATGCTGGAATGATCCTTATAGCAGAGGGTCCTTTCATGATGGGAAGTAGCAGGGAAGATATTGAATGGATCGTGCGAACATTTCATTCTGCTTCCAGGGAATGGTATCAGGATGAAACACCGGCGCAGGAAATTTATCTCAACAAATACTATATTGACCGGTTGGAGGTATCCAACTCAAAATATAAACAATATATGCAAGCCACTGGCAAAAACGCGCCCAAGTACTGGGATAACTCAAGGTTCAACAAACCGGACCAGCCTGTGGTGGGAGTGAACTTTCAGGAAGCGATGGAATACTGTCTGTGGGCGGGGAAACGCCTTCCCAGTGAGGCAGAATGGGAAAAAGCCGCGCGCGGTGAAGACTCCCGCCGGTTTCCCTGGGGCAATGAACCTGATCCAACGAGAGCCAATGTGCTTGGACTGAAAGATCAACACCGATATACTTCATCGACTGGAAACTACCTCAAGGGTAAGAGCCCGTACGGTGTGATGGATATGGCGGGTAATGTGTGGGAGTGGACCTCCGCATGGTACCAACCCTATCAGAACAGCAAGCATGAGAATGAAATGTTTGGTCAAACGTTGAAAGTGGTGCGTGGCGGGTCCTGGAACTCTAACATGGACCTCGCGCGAACTGCCGTTCGTGGAAAAGCTTTACCTAAACAACAACAAAGTTATATTGGATTCCGCTGTGTCCTGCAGCCATAAGAAGGAGAAACTATACATGAAACACTTTTTGCGAGTAGCAATCCCAATGGTAATGATTGTCTTCCTGACTCAGCCGGTCTCCGGGTATGATCCGAGCAAACATCAGAAAAGTGGCGGCGGCAAACACGGTGGAGGCAAGGGACACCATCACGGTTACGGGCGACCCAAAGGACCCCCGGCGGACATCCCTGCTCATATCAAGGAACGAACCAGTCCCGACGGCACAGGCATCAATCTCAACAACTCACAGATTGGGGTAAAAGGAATGGCCATCATGGCCGAAACACCTGAACTCAAAAATGTCGCCATCATGTCTTTGAAAGGTAACAAGCTTGGCGATGAAGGTGTCCGCATCATAACTCAATCAAGCACTTTCAAAAATCTGGAGTTTCTTTCTTTGTGGGACAATGGTATTTCACCTGCGGGAGCACAGATGTTAGCACGGGGGGCAAACTTCAATAACCTGAAGGAACTGAACCTCATGAAAAATAATCTGGGAGATGAAGGGGTTGTGCTTTTGGCCGACTCGGCTAATGTGTCTAAGCTGACCTCACTCGATTTAAGCGGAAACAAAATAGGCGATGCGGGTGCTATAGCTATTGCGACCTCCCCTTACCTGTACAATCTTAAAAAACTCGACCTGTACAACAATCAAATTGGCCCCAAGGGGATTGAGGCATTACTCCATTCGAAAACGCTGGCGGCTCTGGAAGAACTGGATGTCGTAAAAAACAATATTGATATCGAGTCGGCCGCCAAGCTAGGGGAATCTGCCAATTTGCCCAAGCTGAAGAGTTTTATGGCTTTCTGATTGACCTTGGCAAGTCACCTTTTCCAGCGGCGCTCATTGTATTTGTCAATCTGTTCGCGCACGCTTAGCGTTCCCCGCATGAAAACATCGAGCAGATCTTTTAGCGCTTCAACCTCTTCTTCCTTGTTTTCGGCGGCCTTAAAGTTTTTGGATTCTTCCGCCAGATCTTTTAGCAAGTCGTCCAGTTCTTCGTTATATGTCACAATCTGATTACCTCTGTTATCTAAACAAAAAAAAACGCTTACCTGAAAATTTTTACAGATAGGCGGTGAGTACTACAGGGATGTTATCAGTAAGTAAGATACAGCCTTTCTTTTAAACGATTCAAAAAAATATATACTATTAATTGTGCTATCAGGCTAGAGGTGTGCTCAGGCTTTTTCTATTTTCTCCTGGGGCATGAGATAGTGCCTGGTATCGTATTCAGCACTGGTCAGGACCGTTTGCTTGGCGGGAGTGGAAGCGGCTATTTTGTTTTCCTCTTTGATTTTCAGAAAAACCTCTTCGCGATAAATCTTGGTTGTTTTAGGAGCTTCGATTCCCAAACGAATATTCTTTCCTTTTACTTCTATAACGGTAATTTTCACATCGTCATTAATCTTGATGCCTTCACCGATGCCTTCACCGACTTTTCGCGTGAGAACTAGCATGGGCGGATTCCATTCCTTGTTGGGGTAGACTGCTTCCTTACTCGAATTGTCTGGAAAATTGTAACAGAATATGGATCAAATGGTTGGTTTTATTACAATTTTATCATTTCTCCGGCACCGTTCAGGGATATTCATTGACACAGTTTGGTGATTGTGTAATTATCCTTGCTCGCTACAGCATTGTTTCAAAACATTTGGGACGGTAGCTCAGTCGGTAGAGCAGAGGACTGAAAATCCTCGTGTCGGCGGTTCGATTCCGTCCCGTCCCACCACTTT